>Ga0315293_10002437_pt1 | contig 17858 bp, 18 predicted proteins | sample YL17G13_20_MG_FD_203071 | JGI IMG/M metagenome (GOLD analysis project Ga0315293, IMG submission 203071) | Sediment microbial communities from Yellowstone Lake, YNP, Wyoming, USA - YL17G13_20 | ecosystem: Environmental > Aquatic > Freshwater > Lake > Sediment | place: USA: Wyoming | collected...
TATCCCGATTTGATGGAACAGATCCTCATCGGCATAACCAGGGGATGCAAGCTGGCCGGCTGCGCCCTGATCGGCGGAGAGACCGCGGAGCTTACCGACCTGTATGCCCCGGGAGAATATGACCTGGCGGGGTTTGCGGTGGGTATAGTTGAACGGAAAAAGATAATCAACGGCTCAGCCATTAGGCCCGGGGATAAGATCATAGGTCTGGCTTCAAGCGGTTTGCACAGCAATGGTTATACCCTGGCGCGGAAGGTATTTTTAGAAAAGGCCGGACTATCGCTGCATGAACAGGTTCAAGGATTGAATAAATCTTTAGGTGAGGAGCTTTTAACCCCCACCCGGATTTATTCAAAATCTATCCTGGCCCTGATCAAAAAAGTAAAAGTTAAAGGAATTGCGCACATCACCGGGGGTGGCCTTCCCGAAAACCTCGGCCGCATCCTGCCTAAGGGATGTAAAGCGGCAATTGATCGTTCCGCCTTTAAAGTCCCGACCATCTTCGGTCTTCTCCAGCTTTACGGCAGGATCAGCAAAGATGAAATGTTCAAGACTTTCAACATGGGCATCGGCATGGCGGTTATTGTTTCCCCTAAAGAAGTAAATAAAGCGATAAGCACATTAGAGGATTGCGGCGAGAAGGTTTATCTGATCGGTGAGGTGGAGAAGGGGAGGCAGGGGGTAGAGATAAGCTAACGGAACCGCGAGGTTTACTCGCGGGGCCAGATAGTAATGGTCGGAACCTGCGGCTGAACGCCGCGGTTCATGAGGGAATAATTATGAATAATGTAGTGGCGGACGTCCCTGTCCGCCCAAAAAGAAAAAGATTAAGAATAAAAGATTTTGATTATTCTGATCCTAATTATGTATATTTTATTACTGTTTGCGCAAGACATTTAGCTAATCCTTTTAATAATCATGAATTGGCCGGAGAGATAATTGATGCGCTGATAAGTTATAGAGATCAGTTGGGGTTTTCATTATATTGTTATTGTCTTATGCCCGATCATTTACATTTAGCAATATCACCCTCGCTGCAGTCTGGATCAATATCAAAAATATTGCAGGGTTTTAAAAGCTATACCACTCGAATAGCCTGGAAATATAATATAAAGGGTAAATTATGGCAAAGAAGCTTTCATGATCATATAGGAAGAAAAAGGGAGAATATATTTAAAATTTGCCAATATATTCTAACCAATCCAATTAGGAAGGGTTTGGCTGAAAGAATTGAGGATTGTAAATATTCAGGGTTATTAGATCCTTTACCTATGTAAGAATTAGTGGCTGACACGGATATTCCATGGCCGACACAGAGGTCGGCCACTACATGGTAGATAAATGCTAAAAATTGAAGGTAAATACATTGTAAACCAATCCGGCCAAAAAGTCCGCCTCACCGGCATAGCTATCGGCGGCTGGTTGATGATGGAAGGATATATGCTGGGAGGGCGTGACGTACCGGAACATATCTTTAAACAGCAATTAGGGGATAGGAAAGAAGAGTTCACTCGGGAGTTCAGGAATCGATTCTTCAATCAAGCCGACGCTCAAATCGTTAAAAAATTGGGTTTTAATTGTGTAAGAATTCCCTTCAATTATCGTTTATTGGAGGAGCAGTGGAACCGCCCCGGTTTACCGGGGCAGGTTCCACCGAGCGGAATTGAATATCTAAAGCAGGTGGTTAAATGGTTCGCTGATCTTAAGATCTATGTGATATTAGATATGCATGCGGTGCCGGGGGCGCAGAATCAGGACTGGCACTCCGATAGCGACGGTACGGCTCATTTTTTCAAAAAGGAAGAGCACCGTCAGCATTATTTAAAATTGTGGGATCAGTTATCCCAGACCTTTAAGAATGAGGAGTGGGTGGCCGGTTACGATGTGATGAACGAACCGGTGACCGAAGATCCGGAAACCTTACGGCAAGTTTATAAGGATGTCATTAAGGTTATCCGTAAAAATGGAGATAAGCATATCATCTTCCTGGAGGGTAATTACTGGGCCCAGCAGGTGGATTTTATGGAGGACCTCCTGCAGGAGAACGTCACTTTCAGCGTGCATTTCTATGAGCCTACCTTTTTCACCTTTAATCAATATCCCAACCTGACCTATCCCGGCCGGGTCAAGGGCGAACAGTGGAACAAAAGCCGTATCGCTAAATATCTGAAGAGATATACCCGCTTTAAAACACCCATCTATGTGGGGGAATTCGGCATCGCCTCCCGCTGTCCGCATTGCAAGAAGGAATATGCCTGGGTGCGGGATATCCTGAAAATTTTTAAGGATTATGGCTTCCATTGGACCTACTGGACATATAAATCAGTCGGTGGGATGAATTATCCCGATGGGTTATTTCAGCTTTTTGACCAGACCGGGATCATTGGCCGGGAGACCGAGCATCCGGGCATGGATAATATCCTGCTCAAGTTGAAAGAGGACCCGCAAAAGGTATACAATGTGCTGGAAACCAAGAATTTCGTTTTAAACAAGAAATTGATGAGAATATTGCAGGCCAATTTATGTTAAGTATCGGCGTTTTGATCTCCGGCCGCGGATCCAATCTCCAGGCGTTGATCGACGCCTCGCTGAATATTGTGGTAGTTATCTCCGATAAAGCCGATGCCTTAGGCCTGGAGCGGGCCCGTAAGCATAAAATCGAGGCCGTGCACCTCAACCCCAAACAGTATAAAGATAAGAATACCTACGAATTGGAGATAGTGAAGGTCTTTCAAAAACATAAAGTGGACCTGGTCTGTCTGGCGGGTTATATGAGAATAGTGGGGCCAGTTTTACTGGAGCATTTCCAGGGTAAAATGATCAATATCCATCCGGCGCTCCTGCCTTCTTTCCCCGGTCTGCACGCCCAAAGGCAGGCACTGGAGCATGGGGTCAAGGTTTCTGGCGTAACCGTGCACTTTGTGGACGAGGGCTGCGATACCGGGCCGATCATCTTGCAGGCCGCGGTGCCGGTGATGGATAATGATACGGAAGAGACGCTTTCCGCGCGGATACTGGAACAGGAACATAATATCTATCCGCAGGCGGTCAAATTGTTAGCGGAGGGCAAGTTGAGGATTATAGGTAGAAAGGTAGTTGTAAAATGAAAAAGGGAAAAACGCAAAAACCGTTGGCCTTACTCTCGGTCTATGACAAAAAGGGCCTGGCGCAATTCGCCAAGGGTTTGGTCAAGCTGGGATTTGAAATCGTATCTTCCGGCGGCACCGCTAAGTTTTTAAAGAAAAATAGAGTGCGAGTGACGGAAGTCGTTCAATTAACCAAATATCCTTCCATGCTGGGAGGCCGAGTTAAAACCCTGCATCCCATTATCCACGGGGGCATTTTAGCCAACCGCAGTTTGCCCGATCATCAGGCGGACATGAAAAAGTATAAGATCCGGCCGATCGATATCGTGGCCTGCAATCTTTATCCCTTCGAAGCCACTATTGCCAAACCTAAATGCACCCTGGAGGAAGCGGTGGAGCAGATTGATATCGGCGGCCCGGCCATGGTGCGGGCGAGCGCCAAAAATTTTAAAGATGTGACTGTTATTGTTGATCCGGCTGATTATCCAAATATCCTTAAAGAACTGAAAGAAAATAAAGGCCGGACCACTTATGAAACCAGGCAAAAACTGGCGCTTAGGGCCTTCCGCCATACGCGGGCCTATGACGCAGCTGTTAGCGGTTATTTATCCAAGAAATTTGAAGGTGTGGAGAGATTTCCTTCCCAGGTGGAGATAAACTTGGAAAAAATACAGGCTCTGCGGTATGGGGAAAATCCGCATCAGCAGGCGGCCTTTTATAGGGAAAAGGGGAAAGGGTTAAGTAAGGGGAATATCACTGAAGCGAAGCAATTGCACGGTAAAGAACTCTCTTTCAATAATATCGTTGACCTGGATTCGGCCTGGGCGCTGGTAAATTACTTTGTCGAGCCGACCGTGACGGTCATCAAACATAACAATCCTTGCGGGACGGCTAAAGCCAGAAACTTGGCCGAGGCTTACCGTAAGGCCTATGAATGCGATAAGGTCTCGGCCTTCGGGGGGATCATCGCTGCCAACCGGGAAGTGGATGAAGAAATGGTCCAAGCAATTGGGGACCTGTTCGTGGAAGCGATCATCGCTCCCTCTTACAGCGATAAGGCGCTGAACATTTTAAAGCAGAAAAAGAACCTGCGTATTATGCAATCGCCTCTGATGGGAGTTAAGCACGGGGTTTTGGATTATAAAAGGGTTTCCGGCGGATTTTTGATTCAGGACGCGGACCTGGCCCAGCTGGGCATTAATGAAATCAAGACGGTAACCAAGAAAGAACCCACTCTGGGGCAGATGGACGACCTTTTCTTCGCCTGGGGGGTGGCCAAGCAGGTCAAGAGCAATGCCATCGTGTTTGTCAAAGATGGGGCCACGGTCGGGGTGGGAGCGGGGCAGATGAGCCGCATTGATTCCACCGAGATCGCCGCCAAGAAGGCCGGAGCTAAAGTTAAGGGAGCGGTCATGGCTTCGGATGCGTTCTTCCCGTTCCGGGATAACGTGGACCTGGCGGCTAAGCTGGGGATTTCCGCCATCATCCAGCCGGGCGGCAGTATCCGCGACCAGGATTCCATTGATGCCGCCAACCAGCATGGCATCGCGATGGTCTTTACCGGTCGCAGGCATTTCAGGCATTAGGGGGTTTTTCGTGAGATATTTTGTAATATTTGGTTTATTGGTCTTGAGCTTATCCACCATATGCCTGGCTGAAAATGGAGCTTTAAGCAACGGCATCAGCTTGGGTTATATCAAAGCGGGTACCGCAGAGGTGGCAGCTATTTCCTGGAGGCCGGATCTTAAAGTTGGGCCCTGGGCGGTGGGATTGGATGTTAATGTGCCCATGGGGGATAAAAAACCGGAAGGATATGATTCGGTCGTCTTCCGCTATGCGGAATATAATGACGGACAGAAAGGCCTGCGTTACGGAATTTTGGAAAACATCACCTGGGGTAAAGGGCTTCTTATGAAAAATTATTCTACCAGTATAGCTGGGCCCATAACCCAGAACAACCAGCAGACCGCTTTTAAGGGGTTCTTCAACGCCGATCGCATGGGGATCCAGTTCATGTCCACCTGGTCCCATATTTATGCGGTTCGTCTTACCGAAAGAGTAAACCCCATGCTGATTTTGGGACAATCCTACGTTACCGATACCGATGGCCCCTCGATCAAACAAACTGATGGTTCAACGCTTCATTCCCCCTCGGTCTCGGGTATGGCGCTGGACGCTGCGGTCCCCTTGCCGCTTAATTTCGAGGGGTACGCCGAGGCCGCCCAGCTTTTTGGCCACGGCACCGGCTTAACTTTTGGAATAAATTGGGGAATGGAAGCCTTAGTCTTTGCCGCTGCTTTTGACGCCGGATATCGGTCTCTGGATAATAAATTCGTGCCGGGATATTTTAACGCCGATTATGAGACCAATCCAGTAAACCTTTCTTCCTATGAGGCCACCGGGCAGAACAAGAATGGCTATATAGCGGAATTAAATCTCCTGGCGGGTAAATATTTTAAGGCCAATGCCTTATATGAGGCCTATAACGGCAGCAACGCGGCGCTGACCGCGGCGGCGGAAGGTGAAATGGATAAGCTCTATGCTCAAATTTACTTCAAACAGCCCAACTTCCAGGACTTCCGCTCCCTAACCTATGAACAGGGCGCCCTTACCGGCGGCGCTATCGGATTTAAAGTCAATCCTAATACTCTAGTGGTTGCCAACTACAAGAAAGCTTACGATCCGGTTTTGGGAAGGGTAGTGGAAAGCCAGTATTACGAAGCTAAACTGCTTTTTTAACGGAGAATTAATTCTCCGTTAGATTTTTATCTGTCCTTCTCTTAATATCAGCGGAGGATCAACCGAGACATCGATCACGGTCGAGGCTTCACCCAGCTTGCATTTCCCTCCATCTATCATAAGATCAGCTTCGATCTTAACTTCACCAGCCGAAACCGGGTCTATTTCCCCTGAAAGGTTGGCCGAGGAGGCGGCGAGGGGGCCGGTTTTCTTGATCAACTTTAAAAGCCAATCGTGCTTCGGCATCCTGATGCCGACGGATTTGCCCGAAGCGGCTTTAAAGATCAGGGTAAGCGGTCCCGGCCAAAAACTTTCCATGAGTTCCCGAGCTTTTTTTGATATTTCTTGAGCCATAAATTCGGCCTGCTTCGGGTCGGCGATCAAGACCTGCAGGGGTTTATCCGGCGGCCGTTTTTTAATCTCATAGATGCGTTTTACCGCTTCTTCCTTGGTTATTAAAGCTCCAATGCCATAAACCGTTTCAGTGGGGAAAATGACGACTCCGCCGGAATTCAGCACTTCGGCGGCCCGCTTTAAGGATTCCTCGTTTAATTTTAGGCGCTCCACCGGGATATTTTAGCATGAAATCCGGCCGCAAAACACCCGATAAAGAACTAGTATGGGAAAAGCGGCTAGTATACTTGGTTATACCCTTAATGCTCCTTATGCCTATAAAAATTTGCAGACGACTCTGGCAAGGGAATTCGCGGGATTAAGCCGGAACGCGGCCAGATTAATGCTTGGCAGGTCCTCGTCCGAAGTGCGTGAAGGTGTGCAACGCTTCGCGAAAGGCCTGATAGGGCTGGGCCGGATTTTACCTGCCGCAGAAAAGGATTTTCTGATAGGGTTATTGGAACAGGCCTCGCTTAGATATGATCTGGATACCTACCGGCACCAAAAAAGAGTAGCCCGTCTGGCTGATTTTATGGCAAGGAGATTAGGGTTCGATAAGAGGACCAGGCAGGCATTATTATTGGCCTGCCGCCTGCATGATATTGGGAAAATTGCCGTTCCGCTTGAAAGCCTACGGAAAACCAAATGTTTTGTGGGTGAGGAATGCGACTATAAACGATTACATTTGCTGATCGGTTATTATTTGCTGGAAGCCATGCCCCATTTCAGGGAATCCGCCCGAATTTTAAGATACAATCATTTTTTCGATGGCTATCCGGAAGGCCTGAAAGCGGAGGAGATGGGTCTGCCGGAGCAGATTCTCTCGGCAGTTGATTTTTTTGACGCACTGATCAACCGCCGCCCTTATAGGGATAAATTAGATAAGCAGGACGCCTTAGCTATGGTAGCTCGGCGACCTTATGATCAAAGAATCATACCGCAACTGTTATTAATGAGCCACTAAATACCTTTCCAGGTTGGAATAATCTCTAAAGATGCTTACTGATTTGAATGATTCTTTAGTAAGTTCCCGAACGGCCGGAGCCTGGCCAAATCCGAACTCAAGCATCAACAGACCCTCAGATTTTAAGCGGCGGGGGGCTTCCCTTATTATCTGGCGGATATATTTTAATCCATCTTCTCCGCCATCCAACGCAGCTCTGGGTTCAAAGTCGCGCACCTCGGACTGAAGGGTTTCGATATCTGCAGAAGGTATATAGGGTGGATTGGACACGATTAAATCAACTTTATCCTTTAACGGTTCCAGCAGATTTCCTTCCACAAACTGACATCTGTCTTCCACCTTATGATATTCGGCATTTCTTTCCGCTATCTTTATCGCTTCGGGAGCGGAATCGATGCCGATCACTTTCGCATTTGGCAAATGCCTGGCTAAGGTTACGGCAATCGCCCCGCTGCCGGTGCCCACATCGGCAATGGAGCCGGGAGCTTTTTTTAGGGCTAACTCGACCAGGAGTTCGGTTTCCGGCCGGGGGATCAGAACATTCCGGTCCACGAAGAAATCCAATCCGCAAAAAGGCTGGATACCCGTAATATAAGCGACCGGTTCTCCCTTTGAGCGGCGATCCACCAATTTTAAAAAGCGGTGGTCTTCAAGATCATATTTTTCAGGATGGGCTATCAGATCGATTCTTTTGATCCTAAAACAATGACAGAGCAGGATTTCGTATTCCAGGCGGGGCAGGGGCGTCTTCATTTTAGTTTTTCTAACTTGGCGATACGGTCGGCGGCGGTTAAGGCCTCAATGATCTCATCCAGAGATCCATCTAAAACCTCGGGCAGGCGGTAGGAGGTAAAACCGATGCGATGGTCGGTGATCCGGCCCTGGGGAAAGTTATAAGTGCGGATCTTCTCGGAGCGGTCGCCGGTGCCCACCATGATGCGGCGGGCCTGGCTTCTCTCCTTGAACCTTTTCTCTTCTTCCATCTCAAAGAGCCGGGACCGCAGGAGCTTCATGGCTTTAGCCCGGTTCTGGTGCTGACTGCGCTCATCTTGGCAGGCCACCACCAGACCGGTGGGCAGGTGGGTTATGCGGATGGCGGAGGAAACTTTGTTGACATTTTGCCCCCCCGGGCCGCCGGCCCGATAGGTATCAACTCGCAGTTCTTTCTCATCGATCTGCACATCCACCTCTTCAGCTTCAGGCAAAACAGCTACCGTGGCGGCCGAGGTGTGGATGCGGCCCCCGGCTTCGGTCTTGGGCACCCTTTGCACCCGATGGGTGCCGCCTTCAAACTTTAACTTGCGATAGGCTTCTTTTCCGGAAACCGCCACTATGGCTTCTTTATAACCTCCCAAACCGGTGGGATTGGCGTCGAGCATTTCGGTTTTTAAACCGTGTTTCTCCGCGTATCTTAAATACATCCTTAAGAGTTCCCCCGCGAACAGGGCGGCTTCTTCGCCTCCGGTGCCGGCCCTTATCTCCAGAATAATATTTTTCTCGTCCAAGGGATCTTTGGGCAGCAGCAGGAATTCCAGCTTATCCGTGAGGGCCTGTTTTTTCTCCAGCAGATTTTTGATCTCCGCTTCGGCCAGGGAGACCATCTCCGGGTCGGCTTTTAAGGCTTTGGCTTCGGCCAGATCTTTTTCCACTTGGTTCAGGAGATTGTAGTTTTTAACCAGTTCTTCCAGGTCTTTAAGTTCTTTGGAGAATTTCTGGTATTTTTCGCGATCGTCGATTATTTCTTTTTGGGAGAGGAGGTTTAAAAGCTCCTGATAGCGCGCCGCTATTTTTTCCAGTTTTTCAAGGAGCATTACTTTTTGGCGATTTTTCTCTTGGTGACCAGTTTCTTTTTCTTTTTGACCGGGGCCTTGGCCTTGATGCCGGCGTATTTCTTCTGGAACTTCTGCACGCGGCCTTCGATATCCAGCAGTTTCTGCTTGCCGGTGAACAGCGGATGGCAGGCCGAGCAGATGTCCACGCGGATGTTCTGCTTGGTGGAGCCGATCTCGTACTGGGCCCCGCAGGCGCAGGTGGCCAGGGTTTTAAAATATTGGGGATGGATCTTTTCTTTCATGACCGGATTATAATAACATAACTTTTATTTGGGGGCAAGCCCCGACGATGAGAATGTCGGGGCGAGGGCCTGCAGTATTTCTTTGAGGGGGACGATTTTAACGCCGACTGCCGCAAAAAGCTCCGCCAGATTCATGCGCTTGGTAAAGGCCAGATACTCCAGGGCTCGGCGGTTGAAGCGCAGGCCCTGTTGCCGGGCGGCCGTATAGATTTCACTTTCCCCCTTTTGGGCGGCTTTTTCAATTTCCGAATCATCGTTATTGAAATACAGTAAAAATTTAGTTAAGGCGTGTTTGACCAGGGCGGAAAGGCGGGCCCTTTCCGGACGGGTAAGATAATTTTTAACGGAGAAAGTTTTGAGCTCCAGGAAATCCCCGTCTTCCAAAATGCGGTCTTCGCGGGTGGGGTTGAGGCGGGTCTCCCAGATTTTTTTGATCCGCACGCCGGCATAAGCAGAGATGTCTTTGCCGGAAATTAAAGGTACTACATCCAGGGGGAGGGATCCACTCATGCGGCGAATGACCCTGAGGATTTTTTCCTTGAAGCGGGTATCATGGAAGAAAACATAGGTCCAGGGTTTAAGTTCCTCATAGACCATTTTAACATCATGATTGAAATCCCCGTTCATCTTTTTCCGGCATTGCTCCAGCATTTCCTCATCGAATTCCTGGCCCAAAATTTGTTCAAGTTTATGTTTGAAATGCGCTCGGGGTCCGCGCTCAAAGACTTCGTGAGTATTTTTATCCATAAATTGGAATTCCATTTTATTGCCGTCTCTTAATATTACTGAAATGTGATGGGCTTTATAGGTTTCCCCTCCAATTTTATATACCTTGGTTTCGGTTTGGTTATTATCATAATTAAAATCAATAAAATTATCGCCCACTGCCAGTTTGGCGATTTCCATGGCGGCTTCGAGTGAAAGGGCCTTTTCAGTCACTCCCCTGCCGCCCAAAATATCCTCTAAGAAGAAAATATCCGGATATTCTTCGGCCCGGCATTGAGTCTTGTGATAGGATTCCCAGGGTTTTTTAAAGCGGGTTTTGACCTGCACCAGACCATGGGCTTTAAGGGATTTAATGAGGTTTTCCTCCACCTCATCTAAAAACAATCCCGCTTCTTCCCGGGTCATTTTTGCGGTTTGGACCAATTCCTGTTCAATTTGATGGTATTTTTCCGGGTTTTCGATCCGGAAAGCTTCGTTCCTTAATTTTTCCCCCAATTCGATCTGTCCGAACCTTTCCGCCAGCGGGGCATATAATTCAATGACCGAGCGCACGGTTTGGGGACTGGCTTCCTGTTTTCTCATGAAAGAGGAAAAACGGTGCAGCAGCAAGAGGAGCAAGGCTCCCCCATTTCCTTCGGCTATTTTTATCATCGCATCCATGAAATTCTGGATATAATGCCGGGGCATTTTTCCTTCGGTATGGGGCAGGTAGTCGATTTCGTCCAATCTGCAGAATATCCTTTTGATTTTTAGTATCTCATCGATGGCGGTTTTAAGGTCAGGATTCTTTGCCTTTCTCACCGCCAAGAAATTGGTCCGGATCTGGGTGTCTTCCAAATTATGGACCATTATGGCGGCGGCGGTTATAAAATCCGCACCCGCATCGGCCGCTTCTTTCAACATGAAGGAGAGGTGCCTTAAATTGCTGCCTGAACGGTGCACTTTTAAAACCAGCTCTTCGGCCTTTTTAAAAAGTTCTTTTCCCAGGGTTTGTTCCGGATGGTTGGCTTCAATTATGCGCAGGGCGCTAAGGGATTCGTGATGATAGATCTGCAGTTTATATTCCTCAAAAGCCTCTCTTAAAACGATATATTCTTCCTTGGTTTCCTTATCGAAAGCCAGATGGATCTCTTCGTTGGCAAAAAGTTGAGGGAGTTCGGACCTTTTAAGCATTAAGCGCTTATTATCAGAGCCCCGGGCTTCCACCGCCTCAACGATTTGAAGATGGGAAGCAAAGCAGATCCGCGTGTCCCTGATAAAATCGGACAGGGAAGGGGGGGCCGGGACCCGAACCTGCCTGGTAGGAAGGCGCCGGATGGTGGTTGGCCGGGGAGCTGCGTTTGAAAAGACAACACTTTTGGTCATAAACTTTCCTATGGATTATCGTTGTAAATCGGGTGGGATTTCAGTTGATATCGGGGAAAATTGAGAGTTTTAATATGTCTAAATAGGCCAGGAATCTGTCGCTGAATTTATCTCTTTTGAGAGGGTAGGAAAGCAGGAAAAAAGGCAGGTAGATTAAAATTGAAATGAACAGCGTAAAGCGATAAATGCTGTAAATTATGATCCCGTAATGCTTCCGGCAATAGTATAGTCCGCCTTTAAAGCCCTCCACGAACAATCTCCTGTTGAAAATCCTTTTACTGCTGTAACCGCCGTAATGCACGATCTCGGCCTGGGGCAGGAAATAGATCTTATAGCCGGCTTTTCTGATCCTTTTGCACCAATCCAGGTCATCATTGTAAAAAAAGAGCTTTTCATCCAGTAAGCCGACTTTTTCTATCACTTCCCGGCGGGCCAAAAGCGCCGCGCCGATTATAAAGTCAACCTCTTGGGGTTTATCGGTCAGCCAGAATTTACCGGCGAACAAGCCGCCCTGGCGCTGGGGGGTGCCGTCCGTGTTCAGGAGTTTCGGGCCGCCAGCCCCGGCCCCGGGATGCTCGTCCATGAATTTGACCATTTTATCCAGGGCGCCGTCTTTTACCACCGTATCATCATTTAGCAGGATGGCGTACCTTCCCCGGTAAATTCGGAGTCCTTGATTGGAAGCCCGGATAAAGCCTGCGTTTTCGGTATTTTGAATAAGGTTCACCCGCGGGAATTTCATCCTGACCATGTCCTGGGAACCGTCGGTAGAGGCGTTATCGGTCAAAATGATCTCAAAAGAGATCTTATGCGTATTTTTATGGATGGAGCCCAGGCATTCCTCCAGAATTTTACGGTTGTTGGTATTGACGATAATTATCGACAAGTCGGTCATGTTTTGCTAGAATTATAACATGGCAAAAAAAATATTGGTAATCCATGGGCCCAATCTGGATCTTTTGGGGGAACGGGAGGTGGAGGTTTACGGTAAATTTACTCTTGAACAAGTCGACTCGGAACTCTCCAAATTGGCGAAGGAATTAGGGGTGGAGATCAACTGTGTGCAGCTGGCCGGGGAGGGTGAGATTGTCAAAAAAGTCGGCTCCGTTAAAAAAGAGGGTTTTTCCGCTTTGGTCATCAATCCGGCTGGATATACCCATTACAGTATAGCCATTCGGGATGCGGTGGCGGCGGTGGGGATTCCCACGGTGGAAGTCCATCTAAGCAATATCTACGCACGAGAAGAATTTCGGCATACTTCAGTGATAGCGGGAGTGGCTTCCGGCCAGGTTTCCGGTTTTGGGATAAATAGCTACCTTTTGGGGCTAAGGGCAGCAGTTGGACTCACAAAATAAAGCCGTAAAGATCGCGGAGAAGGTATTCAAAAAGCTTAAGCTTGAGCCCGGAGTTTCAGAAAAAGAAGTTGCCCGCTGGATCAGAAAACAACTTAAACTGGAAGGGGCCCGGAAAGAGGCCTTTAGGATTATAGTGGCTTCCGGCCGGCGGTCGGCCAAGCCCCACGGTTTTGCCAGCACCAAGCGATTACGACCAGGGGAGATCGTAATGGTGGATTTTGGGGCGCTGTTTAAAGGATTCAGGTCCGATATTACCCGCACCTATGTGCTGGGAAAGCCGACCGTTAAACAGAAGAGGATATATAGAATTTTAAAAACCGCCCAGCGGGCGGCAATCAGAAAGATAAAAGAGGGAATAGGAGGCCAGCAAGTTGATAATGCCGCTCGGTCAGTTATCGAGAAAGCCGGATATGGAAAAAATTTTATACATTCCACCGGACACGGAGTTGGCCGAAAGGTCCATGAACCGCCCAAACTTTCGCGCAAAAGTAAAAGTTTTCTTAAGGCCGGGCAGGTGGTAACCGTGGAACCTGGCATTTATATAAAAGGGTGGGGTGGGATGCGAATAGAGGATATGGTTTTAGTCACGAAGAGGGGACATAAGTTGTTGACCAGGGTGCCCAAATGAAAGTGGCGGCGATCATTGCGGCGGGCGGATCGGGCAAAAGGATGGGGCGGCCCAAGCAGTTCCTGCCGCTTTTGGGCAAGGCGGTCCTGGAATGGTCCCTGGAGGTCCTTAAAAAGATCAGGTCCATTGAACAGATAATACTCACGGTTTCGGGTGACGATTTGGAAAGAGCCCGGAATCTTGGGGTTTTAGTCATCGAAGGAGGAGTAGCGCGCCAGGATTCGGTGGCTAACGGCTTGAAATTGGTATCACCCGATTGCGATCTGGTTTTGATCCATGACGGAGCGCGCCCTCTGATAACCCCCGACATTGTGGAGAAAGCCATCGCTGAGGCCGGAGAACACGGGGCGGTGGCGGTAGGGGTGCCGGTTGCGGATACGATAAAACAAGTGGAAAGTGAAATGTGGACAGTGGAAAAGACGGTGGATAGGGGAAAGCTGTGGTCTGCGCAGACCCCCCAGGTGTTTAAGTATGAAATCATCACCCAGGCCTACAAAAAGGCCAAGAGAAAAGTTACGGATGACGCACAGTTAGTTGAAGATTTGGGGATAAAGGTTAAAATGATAATGGGGTCTTACCAGAACATAAAAATCACCAATCCGGAGGATTTGTTGATAGCTGAAGCTATCTTAAGGAGCAGACATGTTTTATCCCAGCCGTGAAGAGTTCATAAAATTATCCAAAAAAGGGAACCTGATCCCGGTCTTTAAGGAGATCGTGGCCGACATGGAAACCCCGGTCTCGGCTTACCGCAAGATCGAAAGCGATCATTCCTTTCTTCTGGAATCGGTGGAGGGAGGGGAAAAGATCGCCCGCTATTCCTTCCTGGGTTCCGATCCGCAAAAGGTTTTCAAGTTCAAAGCCGGGGAGAACCCCTTTCCCCAGCTTAAAAAGATCATCTCCCAATATCGGCCGGTAAAGATCAGTGGCGTGCCCCGGTTCCACGGCGGACTGGTGGGCTACTTAAGCTATGACCTGGTGCGCTTTGTGGAGGATATCCCGGATAAAAATTTAAACGATCTAAAACTTCCGGATATCCAGCTCATGCTCACCGACACCATCTTGGCCTTTGATCATGTTCAACACAAAATTTTGATAATCTCCAATGCCCATGTAACCGGCGATCCGGAGAAGGCCTATAAGGAAGCCCAGTCCAAAATTTTATCTTTGGAGAAGAAGCTCAGGAAACCTTTAAAATCCACGGAATTTGAAATCCCGGTGATCCCCAAAAAAGAATTGAAGTTTAAATCCAATTTCAGCCCGGAGCAATTTAAAAAAATGGTGAGATCGGCCAAGGAACATATTGAGGCGGGCGATGTTATCCAGGTGGTGCTGTCGCAGAGATTCAACGCGCCTTTTTCGGGCAAGGCCTTCAATCTTTACCGCGTCCTGAGGACCATCAATCCTTCCCCCTATATGTACTTTTTAAAATTCGGGGATTTAAAGCTGGTCGGCTCTTCTCCGGAAGTCATGGTCCGGTTGGAAAGAGGAGAGGCGGTGGTTCGGCCCATTGCCGGCACCCGTCCGCGGGGAGTCACCGAGGAAGAAGATGCCCGGCTGGCCGAAGAGTTGCTGGCCTCCCCCAAGGAAAAGGCCGAGCATATCATGCTAGTGGACCTGGCGCGCAACGACCTGGGCCGGGTCTGCGAGGCCAATTCCATCAAGGTTTCTGAACTGATGACCATTGAAAAGTATTCCCATGTCATGCATATCGTGACCAATGTTTCCGGACGGCTGAAAAAAGATAAAGACGCGGTAGACCTGCTGGCGGCTTCATTCCCGGCCGGCACGGTTTCGGGAGCGCCCAAGGTGCGCGCCATGGAGATCATAGACGAGCTCGAGAATCTGCGGCGCGGGCCCTATGCCGGCGCTATCGGTTATTTCTCCTTTTCCGGGGAGATGGATACCTGCATCACCATCCGCACCATTCTCCTGTCCCGGGGCCGGGCCTATGTGCAGGCGGGAGCCGGCATCGTGGCCGATTCCGATCCCTCGGCCGAATACCAGGAAACCTGCAACAAGGCCCGGGGGATGCTTAAAGCTCTAGAACTCACCCAATGATCAACTTCCGCCTATTAAAGATTTCCGATAAATATATCTGGATGACGCTTTTGGCTTTGACCGTCATCAGCTTTTTAATGATCTTTTCCACCACTGCAGCCAACCGCGACGCCCTGTATTTCATTAAGCGGCAGGCGGGGGCCTTGCTTTTGGGCCTGGCCTTTATGGGATGGGCGGCCTACATGGATTACCGTTATCTCAAGCTGATGGCGCCTTTTCTGTATATTTTGATGCTGGCCTTTTTGCTGATGGGGCAGTTTTTCGGGGTGACGGTTTTCGGCGCGCAGCGCTGGCTGACCTTCGGCGCTTTTTCCTTTCAACCCTCGGAAATAGCTAAATTGATCTTGATCATCACCCTGGCCTCTTATTTTGACATTAATAAAGAAAAATCCGGTATTTTACCGGCGCTTATCCTGGCGGGCATTCCATTCCTCCTGATCTTCAAACAGCCGGATCTGGGCACCTCACTAGTGATCCTGGCCATAACTTTAGGAATGCTTATCTGGAGTAAAACCTCCCCGATACTGCTGACCATGATCTTTACTCCGTTCCTTTCATTATTTTTCAGCCAGAACATTTATGTCTGGATCGCTTATCTTGTAATTTTATGGGGTCTCTTGTATTTCAGCCGGGTCAAGCTTTTTGACCTGATAGTGATTTTGGGTTTGAACCTGATTATGGGGTTGGCCTTTCCCCTGGTGTTCGGCTTGCTTAAAGTGTATCAAAGGAAACGCCTGCTGGCCTTTTTGAACCCGGCCCAAGACCCCTTCGGGGCGGGTTATCATAGTTTGCAGAGCATGATCGCCATTGGGGCGGGGGGACTTTTTGGAAAAGGGTTTATGCATGGCACCCAAACTCAGCTGCAGTTTATCCCCATCCAGCATTCGGATTTTATCTTTTCGGCGATCGGCGAGGAATTCGGCCTGTGGGGGGCTCTTTTGACCTTATCACTGTTGTTGTTTTTGGTCTGGAGGATCTTTACGGTGGGGGAGGAGGCCCGCGACTTTTTTGGCGGGGTGCTGGCCGCGGGAATAGCCACCCTGATCGGTTTTCACATATTTGTGAACGTCGGCATGACCTTGGGTTTGCTGCCGGTGGTGGGGATCCCTTTGCCGTTTGTGAGTTTTGGCGGAACCTCGCTTTTTATCAATTTGGTCTGCATCGGCATACTGCAGAGCATTGCCATGCGCCGGCAAAAATTGATCTTTTAGTTATGCGTTAGGGGGTTGCGGTGGTGTCGGGAGAAACGTCTTGAGTTGCGCGTAACGCGTTACGCCTTACGATTCGCCAGACTCTACCGTATAACTCATGACTCTAGCCAAATGGAGGAAAAATTGTGAAAGCAGAAAAGAAGTTCCGTGCTTTAATTGATAGGATAGAAGGCAATCAAGGAGTGTTGTTGCTGGGCGAGGAGGAGAGGGAAGCCATTGATTTTCCTAAATCCTTTTTACCGGAGGGGGCCAGGGAAGGCGACATTTTGACCGTTAAGATCAGATTAGAATCTAGAAAAACTAAAGAAGCTAAGGAAAAGGTAGCCAAGTTAATTAGGAAGGTTCAGGGTTTAAAACCCCCTCTATCTCCCCCTTAACAGGGGGAGGATAAATTGGTTGTCGCTATATTTAATGTTGCCTCCCCTGTTAAGGGGAGGCCTTTTGGAAAAAAGCGCTGAAAAAAATGACCAGTGGAGGGGTTATTTCCGGATCTTAAACTCCGCCTCCACCGACCCCACCGCCTCAAAGGTTTCCTTATTGACCGAGATGTATATCTTCCGGCATTTGATCCACTGTTTTTCTTTGGCTAGGTACACGTTCCCGGTCATAGTTATGTTTTCGGTCTTATCCGAATAAACGGCCTGGTCGGCCTTGGCCTGGCGGCCTTTCTGTGAAACCAAAACGTTGCCCCGGGCCTGGGCGTCGCCCGATCTTAAAGAAAGGGTTAAAGCGTCCGAGGTCAGGAAGGTTTTGCTGTAGAGCAGTTCGCGAGCCTCTTTACTTTTTAATTTTTTTGCCGTTTCTTCCTTCAATATCTGTTCCCCTTTTTCTATCGCAGTTTTAACCCGGCCTAAAAAGGTGATTTGATTTTGGGGTTTGGAATAGGAGGCGGCGTTGGCCACAATTGTTTTTTTGCCCTGAAAGGCCTCCACGCTTCCCAGTATCTCCACTACTTGGTTTTGGTCGGCAAAGAGAAGGATATGGTCCGCGTTAAGGAGGGTGGTTTTTTGGCCTTTGATCCGGGATTTAACCTGTCCCCAGGCGATGAATTGCTCTTCTTTGGCCTGGTAATTGAGCGTATCACAGCTCAAGCTCACATCCGGGCGGCGGTATTTAATGTCCTTCCTGAGGTCGGCGGTTTCGGTTTCGTGATTGATCTCCATCTCTTCTCCGGACAGATTGGTATCCCTTTCTTTAAGGATTATGTTCCCGGAGACGAAAGTTTTTTTCAGGTTGGGTTCGTATCTTAGATAATT
>Ga0315293_10002441_pt1 | contig 17843 bp, 34 predicted proteins | sample YL17G13_20_MG_FD_203071 | JGI IMG/M metagenome (GOLD analysis project Ga0315293, IMG submission 203071) | Sediment microbial communities from Yellowstone Lake, YNP, Wyoming, USA - YL17G13_20 | ecosystem: Environmental > Aquatic > Freshwater > Lake > Sediment | place: USA: Wyoming | collected...
TAAATGGCTTGGTATATGGAGCAGTAAAGAAAAATGATATTAAATGTATGAAAAAAGGGATTTAAAAGGAGATTAGAAAAACTGTTGCAAATAATTAAATAATTGACCTCATTTTATTATAGTAAAAAGGTAGTTATGTTAATAACCTGTGTATAACTACAGTAATTTATAGAAAGTTTTCCACAATCTAACTATTTGGAATAGCACTTGCCATAAGCGCATATGTTTAATAGTGTTATGTCTGTTATGAAAGTAACATAACAATTATTATAGGACGTTGTGCTTGGAATAGATCACCTGGGGATACCCTGCCACCTATGCGATTTGATATTAGGGGTATTTGTATATCTATATATCAGCCACCCCCATACATAAGGTTCGTTATTATTTCCGAGTTAATTATTTAATTGTACCTTTTTCCATAGAAATTACTCCTCAAAGGAGTTATATCAATAATAACTACTCAAATTAGAGGTTTATTTCATTTAATTACTGTTTTAATTATAGAAACTACTGCTCATTGGAGTTATGGAAATTATTGCATATTATTCATAGGAGTTATTATATTTAATTAACTAACTTATTTATTGTCTTAACGGTATTATCGGTACAAGGGTAGGGATAATGTGTACCCCACCTGAAGGTTTTAGTATGAGGTAGGTTCTCAGACTTGCTTTTTCTTGATTATGTGCTATACTTTGTAACAAATGATAACCATTGAGGTATTAAAATCGATCCGTGATACTCTTCTAAAGGAATGTAAGAAGGAGATACCTGAATTTGTGATGCCATATGCCGACGGTATATTGGATTTCTATAACGAGGTTAAGAAAGGTATAGACGTTGAAGAATAGAGGTATCTATATTCATAGGTGTACCGACGGTAGGTATGCGGTGAAGTTAGGGGAGTTCATCGTAAGGATAGAACGAAGGTACGGGGTGTATCTTGAGGATGGCAGGCTGGTGTCGTTCGTTAGATACTTCTATAGGGCTCGGAGGTTCAAGACCCTGGAGGGGGCGTTGTGCCATGCGTCGATGTTGTTCGATATGCACCCTTACGTGGATGATGCGGTCATGGTGATAGGATGAGCCATAGGAGGGCGAAGGGTTTAAGAAAAATGTTTAGGGAAGATGGGATACCCATAACTGCCATGAAGTATGAGGTTGGGAATGATGGGTCTTGGAAGGTTGTAGGCGGTAGACGAGCGTACCAGAGAGCGAAGAAGATGAGGATAGGGTAATGGGGCTGTGGGAACAATTAGGTTTAGGTTCATCAGCGTGGTTAGGGCAATCATACCAGCAAAATCCTTATGGGTATTCTCCAGGTTATGGAAGTGTAAATATTCCGTATCGGTGTCCTCATCCTATTTGCCCGATATGTATAAAAGAGCAGTCGATGGCATATGAGAAATGGGTTGAGGAACGAAACAAGGCGAAACTCAAACAAGAGTTATATAAAGAACGGTGTAAGGAATATATGGATAAGTTTCATCATAAGTGTATAATGAATAATGCCCATAATCTTGACTGAATTACAGACAAAGTATTTATTTGAGAATGGACGAGTTTTAGAGAACTCTGATGGTTCATATGTGTTCTGGAAGGACAAATGGATTTATTTCTGCACGAAAGAGAAAGAGATATATCCTATTATCAGTTTTGAAATGGCGAAAAGATTAAAGAATAAATTAGATGGCGACAATATTAAGAGGTAAAAATAAAGGGAAGAATGTGCAAATATCCCAATGGTGCAATAATTGGGTGTCTACGAAATGCGGAAAGATACTTGGGATAAGCAACCTGTTATTTACTGATGAAGAAATGCAGAATATTATTTTGCATAAGAACAATGGATACCTATTCGGTTTATTTGAAATCGTTGAGAATGAGAATAGATTTAAGAAACGAAGAAAAAAATACTATTAAATGCTGAAAGATAAATTAGACCCCACGCTCGAAAGAGAACGCCAGTTACTCTACGAGCTTGAGGAAATAGAGCGGACTCTCATGCGCCGGAAAGTCCAGTCCGGCATTTCGTATTATATTCCCAATAAGAAGCAGTTGGAGTTTCACCAGTCCAGGGCGGTGAATGTCATGTATCTTGGGGCCAACCGGTCCGGCAAGACGACTGGTTTGGTAAGTGAATTTGTAATGCACTCGACTGGTCAGTACCCATCATGGTATCCGAAAGAGAAACAGTTATCCCATCCGGTAAAACTCCTATTCATCGCCCTATCGTTTGAAGCCTTGAAGAAATACATCGAACCTAAATTCGGTATGCTCATGCCTAAAGACAAGGTGGTATCGTCGCATCGTTCATCTGACGGTCATATCACGCAGTATAAGATTAAACATTCGTCAGGTGGAGTATCGCAGATTGACCTTGCCTCCCAAGAACAAGACCCAATGACCTTCGAGGGCTCGGATTATGATTTCGCGGGATCGGATGAACCTTTGAAGCGGTATATCTTCGTAGCGGTATCAAGAGGTCTTGTCGATAGAGGCGGAAGGTTCCTGTTCGCCATGACACCTCTCATACAGCCCTGGATGAAGGATGAACTCTGTGACAAGGCCGACGGCAAGTTCTGCGAGGTCATACATTGCGTCATCAACGATAACCTTGAAGATATTAACGGCAACCCTATTTTGAATACGGAATATATCAAACGATTTGAGAATATCCTGAACGAAGATGAGAAAGAGATGAGGTTGTACGGCAGGTGGTTCCATATGTCTGGTATCGTGTACAAGGAGTTTGACCAGGGAGTTCATGTTATCGATGACGTAAAAGTGGACAGAATATATCCGGTCTATTTCGTATTAGACCCGCATGACAGGAATCCCCATTGGGGCATATGGGCGTATGTCGATAAGACCGATGATATTATAGTCTGCGATGAATTGATACAACATGGAACGCCGGAGGAATATTCAAAGGCGGTATTGGCGTTAGAGAAAGACAGGGGTTATAGGATGAGGAAACGTATCATCGACCCGAACTTCGGAAACAAGCCTCAAGCTGTAGGTTCCCGTATCAGGGTCATAGACCAGTTCAGGAATTGTGGTTTGAAGAATATGGTGTTAGGCATCGACGATGATGAGGCAGGGAAATTGAGGATTAGGTCGTATCTGAAATTCGATAGGACGAAGAAGGTCGATATATCGAATAAGCCGAAGTTGTTTTTCTTCAAGACAAGGGCGTTAAAGACATGGAAAGCATTATCGAATTTACAGTACCAGGACTGGCAGAGGAAGATTGCCGAGGACAAGGAACAGAAAGAATCCGTCAAGGATAAGAATAAACATGGCACAGATTGTCTGCGCTATATTCTTATGTCGAATCCGAAATATGAACGTCCTCCACAGAGCGAAGATGTCGATAAACCGATATATTGAGAGGGGGATATGAGAATAGTAATACTGTTGTATTTTTTGTTAATTGTCATTCTCTTTCTTATACTTAATGATAAACCGAAGGTTCAGGAAGAACGAGAGATAAGTTATAGTGACTGTCATTGGGAAAATATAAAAAATATTCAATGGAAGAATTTTAAGGCAGAAGAAGTAATTTACAATAAAACGATTTTATGGGTGAAATCAAAAGAGCCGTATACTATTTTTGAAAGAAATGTAGCTAAATTAGAAGCGATAGATTTTATGCAACCTATATTTCAAACTGAAAATGTAGGCGATACTAAATTTCGTTATCCATTACGAATACATGAGGGTTATTTTAATAAAGACGTAACTGTACTGATAGGAGATATGGAATGAAGTGGATTCCATTCACCATATCATTTATCGTTTCGCTCTGTGTTGGGTTCTTCATGGCAGGAGATGGGTTATATAGTATAGGAAAACGAGTAGGTCGAGATAGCATTGGCATAAAAGATTGGAAACCTCGCCTACCATATAGACAATTCTTCAAAGAAGAACGCCACACAGATAGTCCTATCTCTAATATTTATATAGAACAATGGACATTACACGTTGAAACTGAAGATGGGAACGAGGATTTAATACCGTTAGAACTTGAGATAAGAAAATGAAAGTCCTTCTCAATAAAGACCGTTTTGGTATAGAACGAAAGGAGGTCAATGCCGAACTCATAAAGGAAAATCATTCGACGGTAGTGGTAAGAATTGGAGATAAATTTATCCTTCGTAAAAAGAAAAGGGATTTGGTATATGAACATCCGACTTAAAAAAGAAAAGTTACTCGTCGAAACCGAACAGGAGAAGGTAAGCAAGGGCGGTATCTTCATTCCCGATGTCGGGTTGGAGAAACCCTCTGTCGGTAAAGTAATCTTGACAGGTGAACTCAAAGACAAAGAATTGAAAGTGGGTGATAAAATATTATTCGGCAAGTATGATGGAGTTGAAGTCGAGTTGGAAATGAAGAAGTATCTCTTGATAAGCGAGCAGTCGGTATTGGCGGTGTTTATATAATCAAGAAATGATTTAAGACGGAGAGCATAACGCTCCTTGATGTCTAACAAACATTAGGGAGCGTTTTCTTTATGTTCAAATGTACGCAATGTATCAATTATGATAGATGTAGTGAAGTATGCCCTGATTTGCAGGAATTTATGACCCAAGAAGGAATATATGGAAATGACTATATCAGACCAATGGTAAGCAGGATTAAGCGTCGGAAGGATGAGATTGGGAAATGGAGGGAAATACCTGCAAGTCAAAGGATATATGAGCAATTTAGGGATAGAAATAGGTAAACTGACACCATATAATACCAAGACAATTAAAAAAGTAGTGTGAGAACAAAAAGGTAGATATGCAATTTGAAAGAAGGTTTTTGAAAAAAGAATACAAAGACCTAATGGACGGAGACTCAGAATTTGTTTGTAAAATGGATTTATATAATTCAGGGGCATTAGAATATCCTGAGAAAAAAGAAAGATATATCTCCGCCGACAATATTGATTGTGTGACCAAAAAAGATACTCTTGAATGCGACCGTTTGTTAAGAACCCTAAAAATAAAAAGTAACTATATAGGGTACATTACGAAAGAGTTATGGTGCGATTATTATGGCTGTACTGAAAATGAACATATTATTGTCGAATATAAAGCCGATATTAACGATGCAGAAAAAGGCGTTTTCCAATTATATAGGTATGCGCGAGAGTTACGCCGATTAGACGCATATACAAGACACGCCAAGCCTATAAGGCTAATTTTATATTATTCTGGAATTGAAATAAGAAAATTTGTAGATATGCATTCTTTGTATGCCGAAAATTTAGGAAAAGATACAAAAATAAGTTTTGCTTATTATGACAAAAACAGCAATTTATGTTTAATTTGAGGGACAAAAGCCAACTAGAAAATAGGGTTGCTCATGCAATCCTAATTTTTGCAAAAACTATGGCTTTTGTCCTTCTCTCTTAAATTATAAGGATATATGCCCGATACCTTAGTAGTTGAGAAAACCAAGTGTAGGCGTTGTGGTGCTACTTTCATTCCGAAAAACCACTATATCAAAGTATGCAATTACTGCAAGAACAAACCCTACGAACCCAAGCCTCCCGTAGTAATCCCGCCTACCCCCGAACAGGAAGTAACAAGCCTCACCGAAGAATTAAAAATCAAAGTCTGCAAGATGCTTGCCTGTTTTACTCCCATTATCAGGATACAGACATATTTCCTCAAAGAATACAACATACATCTCGCTTACCAGACTATCAAACATATCGATACCGCGAAGAAGTGGGAACCCATAATCTCAAGACTGCGCCATGAATGGATAGATAATATCCAGGCAGTACCCGTTGCCAACAGGCGTTACCGCTTGGAGGCGTATGACGAGATTTATAATGAGGCGATGGAACATAAAAAGTATAGTACTGCGATGAGGGCATTGGCTCAAGCCTCAGAGGAAATGGACGAGAGGAAACTCGGAGGAACTTCATATACACTTAATTACATTTCTACCATGACTGATGATGAACTTGCCAAAAGGAAAGAGGAAATCATAAATCGGATAAAGAGAATACCGAAGTTGAAGAATGAACCGTTAAACGTGGAGGTTGAAAATGCCATTGACGAAATCGGGACGAGAAGTAATGGGTTCGATGAAGAAGGAATACGGAGAGAAGAAAGCTAAACAGGTATTTTACGCCTCGATCAATAAAAATAAGGCAGGTTCAAAAAAGTGGGAAGAACATTCGCCCACGCATATTAAACGAAGAAATGACGACATCGGAGATACTTACTAATGGATATTAAAAATAAGAAGTTGATAGACAGGACAATGAGCATATATGAATATACGTTATTCTGCCGTAAATGTTACAGAAAACAGGTAGTCATTGAAAGAGAAAAAAATCAGGTCGAACTTGCCTGTAAGAAATGTATTTGTGCCATGCCTCTTGTCGTTCCTCCGATAAGTGCCAAAGAAATTACTCCACCTCCAGTTATTGCAACTGTAGAAATTAAAAAAAGTAAAAGAGGAAATTAAAAAAGTAGTCGCGCCAGAGGCTCCCAAAATATTCCACAAGAAGAAAAAACATGGGAGAAAATAAATGCCTTCCCGTGCTCTTAAAGATGAATTACTACCTGAAGATACCCAGGAATTAGAAGCAATTAAGAACTCTCCTGAAAACTTCCTCCAAATCCAACTCACCGAAGAACAACAGAAAGAATTAGCGCAGATTGTCATGCAGGATTTCCAGTCCGCAGAGGAAGCCCGTAAAGCGGTCGGCGTAGATAGTTGGGGGATGAATTACAAAGGTGAGGATAAGGATTGGGAAGGCAAGTATGAATTATTGTTAAAGAAGTATGAAGGATTTACCGAACCACCGCTTAAACCGTGGATGAGTACTGGTACGACTAAAATATGTACCGCCATTGTCGAATTATTACACTCAAAAATCTTCCCTGCGGTATGGAATGAGAATCTAATCGGTTGGAAACCTGTCGAGATTACGGATAGGGATACGGTAGACAGGATAAATAAACTGATGACCTGGGTTGTCAGGGTTCAGATGAAGATTCGGCGTGAAGTCGATGACATTGTGAAATATGTGGTGAAACTCGGTTCATGTATTGTCAAGGATAGTTGGGATAAGCAGGTAAAGGATATAGGCAAGACCGAACCCGTAATGTCCACCGACCCTATGGGTCAACCTGTCCAAGTAAACGGAGAGGACGGTCAACCCTTAACCAACAAAGTTTTAGATGTCAAAGAAAAAGCGAAGATAGAGATTAGACCTTTAGATAGGTTTTACATCCAACCAGGTTGTATTGATTTACAGAAAGAACCTGTTATCGATAGGATTTCATATCTCTATTCCGACTTGGAGAAATTAGAATTATTAGGTCGAGTATTCAATATCGAAAGTATAGTCAAACCAGAGATAGACAAGATTATCACCAGTAAACTAGATAAGGTTTTGGAAGATGCCGAACGTATCGCCATTACGAACGTACGGAGAAGGAACCACCCTCTTGATACTTTGGAGTGGTATGGTAATTATGACTACGACCAGGATGGTTTCGCCGAGGACGTAGTAGCAGTCGTTATCAAAGAAACCGAAACACTTATATCCGCTATACCACTCCATAAGATTTCAAAGAGAGGCATAAGACCATTCACCAAGCATGGACTTATACGGCGTGAAACCAAGTTCTATGACATAGGCATGATAGAACTATGTTTACCTCTTGCGGAAGAAGCAGACGCTTGTTTGCGTCAGATTAGGGACGCCAATACTCTGTCTGTCTTGAGGTTCGGGTTCTATGACGCTAACGGTGATTATGACGCTGAAACCCATACCATAGCACCGTTAAAGATGTACCCCGTATCAGACCCGCAACGAAGTGTGTATTTCCCTGATATATCAGTACCCACCGAACGCCTGATAATGTGTATGAGGCTTATCATGGAGTTCATCGAGAGATTGACTGCGGCCTCAAGTTACGTCATGGGCAGGGAATCGGAACTCGCCGGAGGTTCTGGTACTGCGACAAGAACACAGGCGGTAATCTCAAACGCCGAACAGAGATTCGATATACCAGCGCAGAGGTTGAGAGATACTATCGCTGAACTCTTAACCCATATATTGAACCAGTACCAACTCAATATGCCGGATGGTCTTGAAAGGGAGATATTAGGCGAAAAAGGTGAACCTATATTTGAACCTAAATCTCTTACCAGGGATAGGATTGCCTCTGAATTAGACGCGTATATCGATGGCGACCCTGCGATGGGCAATAAGAATACGCAAAGAGAAATAGCGTCATTCATCTATTCATCGCTATTGCAAAATCCTCTTGTAGCAACCGACCCCTCAAAGATTTATAAGATTACCTCAATACTCTTAAAGAGTGTCAATGAGGAACCTGCTGAAATACTAGGGCCGGAACCCAATATGCTGGACATGGATAGCCCTGAACAAGAAAACACACTTGTTAGGGAGGGAAGGTTCAAGGACGTAGTTCCGCATATAGCGGAAAATCACCTTGAACATATCCAAGTCCACAGTCTACCGCTTACTACCTCGGAAAAGCAGTTATGGAATCCTATCGCATTACAATACCTGCAAGGTCATATCCAACAACATACTCAAATGATGTCGCAGATGTTACAGATAGTCCAACAGGCCCAGGCAAAGGGCATGGGTATGAAAGGTAATATGGGGCAGAATCCTAATGCTCCGGCAGGAACTAACGCAAGTGGAACTCCTAATCCTATGCAGAATCCTCCTGGCATGAATCCGAATCAACAGACCGGACAGACGCTATGAATGAACCAGAACAGATTGAACAATATCGCCAGGAGTTAAAAGAGTTTCTATCGAAACCTCTGTGGAGTTGGGTCAAGTCACAGTATCTCTTAAAACAAAACAAGAAATTAGAATATTTACTGTCACATTCATTGAAGGATAATCTCTCAGAAATAAATATTATCGCAGGAGAGATTAAAGGTTTCAAAGAAGCTATGGAACTTATAGATAATCTAACGAAAGGGGGGAAAGATAATGCTGGTTAATATTTTAAGTAACGCAGTTGCATGGGTAGGAACTGTTATCGGTGGGTCTGTTGCATGGACAGGAACGCAGGTCAACGGTATCGCGCAATGGACAAGCAGGATGATAGGGGGATAGTAGAAATGGGTTGCTCAAAGAAGAAGAAAGGTAAGAAATAATATATCCGCCTTAATCGGCGAGGAAAGGAATACGGCTTATGACGCCTGAAGAAAAGAAGAAAGAAGATGAACGCCTCGCGCAAGAAAAAGCAGAGGCTGAAGAAAAAGAACGTCTTGAAAAAGAAGGTAAAGAAGGACTTGAAATAGAACTCGACGATGAGGGGAAACCTAAATCAGACGAACAGAAGAAAAAGGATGATGAGGACGCAAAGGCGGCGGCGGCAGAACAACATAAACGCAATGCCGAAGCCGCTCAACGTAGATTAGACCAGGATAAGCAACGCCTTAAAAAAGAGAATGAGGATTACAAAAGGCGTATCGCTGAACTTGAGAGGAATAGTACACAACGTAATTTCGACCCCAATCAACCTGTCGTTAAAGACAGTAAATATTGGGAGGAATATCTTGCTAAAGACCCTGTAAACGCATTGAAAGAGCATTACCGTTTCATGCGACAGCAGGAAATCGAACAGCAAAGGCAATATGAAGGACAACAAGAAATCGTCAATTCTTTTCATAAGTCATTGAAAGATTCTGAAAGCATGGCCTATGATGAATTTCCTGAACTCAAAGATGAAGGTTCAGAGCATTACAGTATGTTCATGGACATACTTGAAAAGAACCCTGAATGGAGAAATTCGCCCATCGGCCCTATCAAAGTGGTCAATGAGATGAAGAAGAGTTTAGCAAAAGGAGATTCGGGGAGTAATATCCTCAATCGAGCGAAGTCTGAAGGGGCAAATTCAGAAAGGGAACGCCAGGCTCGTATCAGTAACCAACCTCTCTCAAGTACCAGGGAAACTGGTGCTAAAAAGACCTTTACACTTACTAAGGAACAACTTGAGTATTGTAAAGAGAACAATATTAAACCTGAAAACTACGCAAAGATAGCGATGCGTATGAGCGGTGGAGAGGGGGTAACTGTATGAACGAAGATACAAAAAAACAAATGGTGATCTCGCAGACTGATTCAGAGATTGCGGATATTATCGCTTCACAGCCGACTACGTTTACCGTTCGTGACAATAAAAACTTCAATCCTTTTGAATTGCCGGAGGAATGTAAGGAAACTGATGGCAAGACAATCCGGTACTACTGGGTTTCAAAGGATAAGAGGATGATTGTTAAGAGCGCCTACAAAGGTTGGCATATTTGTAATAGGACTAACTCGCCGCATATACCAGATAAGTATTTTGGTGTGCATGGCGGTGTCGAACGCTTGGGTCACTTACTTGCCTATATGCCGATACAAATGGCATCGGACATTAAAAAAGTAGCAAGTGATAAATCGAACGAAGCGGTGAAGTTCTATACAAAGGATATTAAAGAGAGAGACCCCCGATTCTACGAAGCTAAATTAAGTGGAACGGAAAGCGATACCGACGAATCGGTAAAAAAAACCGATTTCGTCCAGGGTCGTGATTTCTAAAGTAAAAAGGAAAGAAAATGGCTAATTCTAATACCCCGTTCGGGTTAAGAGTAAAAGGCCCTCTTCTTTCGGCTAAGTTGTATAAGATGGGAGCGGCATATGCCACAACTCTCTATAGGGGTGACCCCGTTGTTTTGAATAATGCGGGTAACATCGTTATAGCGACTGCTGGTACAGGCAATGCCATTCTTGGAGCAGCCCTCGGTTTTTATGATACCGACCAGGGCATACTCACCACGAGCTATTATGTTGGAGCGACAGCAGGGATTCATTGGTGCCTTGTGGCAGATGACCCTCGGCAGTTGTATGTAGTCCAAGAAGATAGCGTCGGTGGTAATCTTGCGTTAGTCGATTTAGGGCAAAATTCAGTTCTTGCGGCTGGTGCCGGTGGTTCAGCGATAAGTGGCAGGTCAAGTTGGATGATTGACTCAAGTGCCGCTCTCGCCGCAACTGCCGGTGACCAGATTAGGTTGATCGATATTTACCGAAGTCCCGATAATGCTGTCGGAGCCTATTGTAAGTGGGTCATTAGACTCAACAATGCACAAGGTGCGGCAGGTATTGTCGGAGTCGGTATCTAAGCGGAGGAGATACAATGAATAGGGCAGCTTTTAATAAAATGGTTGCTCCTGGTCTGTTCTCCTTCGCGGTTGACAGTTTCAAGGAAAGGCCGGAATTATGGCGCGGACTTGTTACTGCTAAACCATCGAAGAAGGCATACGAGGAGAGTGTGTTTTACGCCGGATTTGGTTTAACGCCTGTGAAGCCGGAAGGTGAACCCATCACTTACGACTCCATGATTCAAGGCCCAACGAAAAGGTGGACTCACCTTACCTATGGTCTTGGAGCGCGGATAACCGAAGAAGCGATAGACGATGACCTCTACGACGTGATGAATGATACGTCGAAGGAACTCGGTCGCTCGGCAAGAGAAACTCTGGAAGTCCTGGTCGCGGATATGTGGAACAACGGTACTGCGACGACGAATCATACCTGTGGTGATGCTTTGGCTCTGTTCTCGACCGCGCATATCGCGTTAGGCGGCGGAACGTGGTCAAATCTACTTTCACCTGCGGGAGATTTGTCGGCATCAACCCTTCAATCCATGATTGACTCATTGGAATCAACCAATGACGGTCGCGGCAAGAAGCAGTTGATTAAGGCGAAGTACCTTTTGGTTCCCACAGGATTATCGTGGAAGGCCAAAGAGCTTATCAATTCGGGATATGACCCTGAAAGTCCGAATAATGCTATCAATGCGATTAAGGAACGCAATCTGCAACTAATCGTTAGCCCGTATCTTACGGATACCGACGCGTTCGGTTTGATTGCCGACCAGAATCCGTTGACTGCGTTTGAAAGGCGCAAGGTCACATTCGCGAAGGACGGAGATTTCAATACCGGAGATTACCTGATGAAGAACACCTTCAGGTTCTCCATTGAAGTCAACAACCCACTTGGCCTTAACTGGTCAACTGGCACGCCATAAGGAGGGCATATGAAGAAAATTCTTATTGTCCTTCTTATCGCAGGTTTTGTGTTATCTTCCGTAAATGCTTTTGCATATATGGAACGGTTTAACCAAGACCAGAAAGTAAAGGTAGCGATATTCTCGAACCCTTCGACTGCGGCTGGACAACAGGTATTCCAGAAGTATGTAACTGATACTTCTGCGGGAATACTGGTTCCAGGCGTGCATAGGATTCTTGGGTATCACATCACTCCGTGCCTTAATGCAACTTTGAATAGAGGATATGAAACATGGGTCGCGATGTACGATTCAGCGAGGTCAGGTATGGGTGGCGCTAAAGATGCAGCTCAACCCAATCTGGCAAAATTGGAAGCTGAAATAGAAACGACGGCAGCGACTGGAAACACGTTTATCTATCCCTATCCTTATGAGATTAAGGAAGGCGTGGTAATCTATCTTGGGCCGAACGCAACGGTAACTATCCTTTACGAGGATTACAGGAGATAGTTACAATGAAGATAGGCAGGGGACTTTTAGCAACTGTTAGAGGTTCCCTGCCATCTTTATTCGATATTGTAGTATGTTATTTTCTTTGTTTTATCGCCTTTTGGTCTAATTCTTATGAAACAAGACTCATGTTCAATCTCGGCGTTATTGCGTTACTGTCGTTATCGTTATTCTTAAAGCCGTTACGGAATTATAAAAGTCTGCCGCTTGCTGTAATCGTCTTATGGACTTTCATATCAATATTCATTCATAGTTATAAGGTAGATTACTCAAAAGATACGATTATCTATAAGTACATCAATGTCTTTGTATTATCGGAAGGTTTTATCTATGTGTTTTCAGGGGCGTTCTTGCTCTATCTTGTAATTCGGTATTCTAAAAGTGTATGGATATATATAGTAACATTGTTTGGTTGCCTTATCCCCTATTTTACGAAGGCGTATGTTCATGGCAAGATGACGATGGTTGTGTCGTTCTTACTCGCTCTTTTGATATATTCGATAGTAAATAAGCGATGGTTATGGACAAAGATTTCGATAGCGATTATGTCATTAGGAGTTTCAGCATTATGGCTCAAGTGGTTCTTTACTGTTCAACAGGAAGCGAAGAATGTAATCTATTTCAAATTCGCCTGTAGACCGTATATCTGGATACAATTATGGCGCAACTTAAAAGAGCATTGGGTTGTCGGTACAGGTTTCCCTCATTATCTCGGTGTATCCAATATGTTTTGGGTAGGGAAGATAGGCAAGGTCGAGCAGGGTTGGCTATTCAGGCATAATGATTATCTTGGGATTGGCGTATATTTAGGTTCAGGGATAATTCTATTACTACTATGGTTCATAATCGCAAATTCGATGAAGTTACGGCAGAGTTTGGCGTTAATACCTTTCTTGACTATCGCTATCATGCCGATATTTCAATGCACGATGTTTGATGTGTATAACGCGAGTATTATTCTAACGATTGCGGGATTGTGTATAAGGAGTGGTGCTTCAGGACTTCGACCATAACTCGAAGCAAGTAAAAAGCAATATGGACGATTGCGGGGAGAATGACAACCCGACCCCCTTACTCGCAAGAGATAAGGACAAATAGGTTTTTACACGGCAGAATATTTTACTTTTTATAGTAACTGCCGAGCGACTCACCCACGAAACGGGTAACTGATAATAGCTGTCCATATTCTCTCTCACTTAAGATAGAGAGTTCTTCACCATCATTACCAAAGGCAATGACTGCCGAGTATAGGGGTTGTATAGATAAAGTGAATGTTAACATACACTAACGTACACTATGAGTTATGGTAACTATGGTATATACCATAACTATCATAAGTGTTAACATACGTTAATAGGTATAAAATGGCAAATCCTAAACATAGAGAACTCTACAACTGCGATAGATGCGGTTTTCAGTCAAAGAAAAAGAAACTGAAAAAGCAAAAAGGTCTATGGGTATGTCACTCATGTTACGACGATAAGGATAAAGAAAACAAACCTGTCAATATGAAGTTAGGCAGTCCGAGAGCAAACGCGACTACCTTGACTGCCGTCGACTCCCCCACGATATTTATCATCACCGCCGCAGGAGGTATCACTCCTTCTCATAGTGTTGACAGCGAAACTACAACGTCAGTAAGTTTAGGTATCACTACCACGCCGACTAAAACATTTGGAAATAGCTTCTATATGAAAGTTGTAGGAACTGGCGCGATAGATATTACGGTAGACCCGCAGATCGTCGCAGGTTCGCAAGGAGATATTCTCACCCTGGAAGGCACAGACGATACCAACACAGTTCAACTTGATGATTTAACAGGTGTGGAATTAGTTTCTACACCGTTTATATTAAGAAACGGAAGTATCATAACTCTGGTGTATGATACTACAAAATCTAAATGGGTCGAAGTATCACGAAATTAGGGAGGATAGCATGAGGAGAGTATTAGCGTTATTTGTATGTGCTGTTGTTATGATATGTGCAACTAATATGTGGGCTACGGAAATAGACGGGCCGCAATGGAAGTCTACGACAATAATCAATGAAGGTACGAATGGCGCTCCTTATGCGGCGACGCTGGTATCGGCGACAAACATCTACCCAGGACGCGATCAGATACTTGGGTTCTCTGTCGTTCCACATAAAGCAACTCAAGAAACTCCAACCGAGTGTATCGCCTCTTTATATGACCAGACTACCACACCGATAACTAACGGTTCAGGGGAATGTCTTGGTGAGGTAGAATCGACTACCGTTAATGGAACTGCCGCATTGTGGTATCCCTATCCTCAAGAGGTAAGTAATCAAGTCCTGGTATGGCAAGGCCCGAATACGGCAGTCACTATCTATTTTAGGCGGTAATGGTACATAAACACTTACAGACAGTAACTATCGCCGCGGGCAGCGGCGCGTCAAATACCCATCCTATTGATGGGATATGCAGGTTTATCTATATTGAACCCACCACCGCAACTACCACCTACAAAGTCAATTTCACCGATGAAGATAGCGATACTGTCAAAAGTTGGGATTGGACAAGAGGTACTATGCGAGATTTTACACCTTTAATCATGCATGGTATTTACACGGTCAACGTCACCAATTCTACTGCAAATGAGGATTTCGATATAAAGTTATTAGTTGAGGAAAAACGATGAAGTTAAAGATAATCATGTTCTTTTTAGACCCTTATTATAGATGGAAAACTAAAAGGGAAACTCTCAAAGCTTTCAAGTTAAAAAGTCATAGTGAGATATTGAATAAGAAGAAGGAGTTTGAAGCTAAATATTTACAAGCGGAAAAACTCAGTAATGAGAAAGATATGATTAAATACCGTTCGTATCGTGAAATTATAGACTGGATTATCGGATGGAAGACATAAGATTAAACCTTAACGATCTGTATGTAACCCGCATAGCAACTGCGGGGAACTATACCTACATTGGGAAAGCACTCCCAGGGTCTGCTACGGCATCTGCCGTGTGGCAGATTAAACGAATAGATGCGACTACTGGGACAGTCATTCAATGGTCGAGCGGCACGAAAGCCTTTGACAAAATTTGGGATGATAGAGCTGCTGGCGGCACAACCTATGAGTAATAATGGCATACGCATATAACTGTTACCATTGGGATGAGGGGATGGACTCAAGTGCGTTATGGGTCTTGGGCGACGCCCGCTATCTCAAGCTCGACCAGACTACGCCTCAGACGGTGGTTAACGGTGCGCCGCAGTTCAACAAGGGTGTCACAATTAAAGAAAACGAGTGGGTCTACCTGGACGGCGTATGACATCTCACGAACATCGTAAGAACAAGCATCCTTACTGGTGCCCCTATTGCAAAAAGGTGGTGCATGTTAAGCGTACTCTTACCGTCAAGAAATGAAGTCTACCTAGAGCAGACCATTCGTAATGTCCTTGCGAATGCAGAGGGCGAGATCGAGGTCTTGGTCGCTCTTGACGGGTATCTCCCTGATCCTCCTTTTGATGTACACGATAATCGAGCACTCTTCTATCCAATCGAAAAAGCCATTGGACAAAGAGCGGCTATTAACTTCCTTGCGCGACAGGCCAGGGGTCAATACATAATGAAGTTGGACGCGCATTGTACGGTCGATAAGGGTTTCGATGTGAAACTCGCTGCGGATTGTGAGTACGATTGGACAGTTATCCCCCGTATGTACAATCTCGATGTGACGACTTTCAAGCCCAGGCTTATTGAAGACTTTGACACCGCAGTAAGAAGGGCAAAGGTACACGATTATTTATACATCGGGATAAACGAAAAGAACGAGCTTCGTACCCAATACTATGGCGGTGGTTGTAAAACCCTGCACAGAAGTAGAAAAGATATTTTAATTGACGATACCATGTCGTGCATGGGGCCGTGCTTCTTCATGCACAAAGGAAGATTTTGGGAGCAGGGCGGTTGTGACGAGAACCATGAAGGGGGCTGGGGTCAGCAAGCTGTCGAGGTAGCCTGTAAAGCATGGCTCTCGGGGGGGTCGCTCAAGGTAAACAAAAAGACATGGTTCGCTCATTGGTTCAGGGCAGGGTCGGGTTGGCCCTATCCGATCTCTGGAAGGCAGGTTGATCGAGTAAGAGCCTACTCCAAAGACCTGTGGATGAACAATAAGTGGGAGAAGCAGACCCGTCCTCTATCATGGCTTGTCGAGAAGTTCATGGACTTTATCCCTGGAGCACCCTTGCAGGGTTGGAGCGAAGAAAACTTAAAGTATATCAAAGATCAGGGTAGTAAGTTTTATGCTCGCAAGAAGGAGCTTGTTCCTGCATGCGACTAGGTAAATCCAGAGGGAGCTATATGCCAGTTCTTATGCATCTCGTTGCTAAGACTACTGGCTCCATACTTGAACTCGGAGTGGGGTATTGTTCTACTCCATACCTACATTGGATTTGTTATCCTACCAAAAGAAGGCTTCTGAGCTGTGAGAACAACCCAGAGTATTACAGATTTGCGGAAAGTTGGAAAGATACTTTTCATGAAGTACATTGCATCACAGACTGGGACTCGGTTGATCTGAGCGCACCATGGAGCATAGCTTTCGTCGATCATAGTCCTGAGCCCAGACGAGCGGAGGAAATGAAACGTTTAACTCATGCCGACTATGTAATTGCTCATGATACTGAAAATAATAACAACAGGAGATATAGGTTTTCGACCGTCTTTCATCTATTCAAGTATCGTTGGAAATACACGAAGGCATACCCCTACACTTCCGTGTTCAGCAACAAACATGACTTATCGGAGTTAAAAGACCTATGAAGCTTTCGGTTATTTGTTCGGTATTAAACAGTCACGAACTCGTAAGAAGGCAGTTGCTTCATTACGAAAGCATGAACCTTCCTGATGATGTAGAAATTCTTTATATGGATGACTCAAGCACACCTCCTTTATCGTTCCCTGACTGTAAACTAAAGAATTTAAGGATTGTCCCAGTCAATAACCCAACCCCCAGAGAAGACGGATTATTCTATGATGGCAGGGTATCTATCGCACGCAACATGGGAGCACGGATGGCGAGGGGAGAATATCTCTTGATGTGCGACGTTGATTACATCATTCGTAAGGCTGATATCGAAGCTGGGAGAAATTGTAAATACGATAAGCAGTGCTTCCGTAGACAGTTTGGTGCGCTTCTTGAGGATGGAACGCCGACGCAGGATATCGACATCCTGAGGAAATATGGACTCCTTGAAAGCAGGATACGGGAGCGTGGAGTGGATATGCCCCCACACCCCAACAGTTTT
>Ga0315293_10002444_pt1 | contig 17829 bp, 17 predicted proteins | sample YL17G13_20_MG_FD_203071 | JGI IMG/M metagenome (GOLD analysis project Ga0315293, IMG submission 203071) | Sediment microbial communities from Yellowstone Lake, YNP, Wyoming, USA - YL17G13_20 | ecosystem: Environmental > Aquatic > Freshwater > Lake > Sediment | place: USA: Wyoming | collected...
GGAGGGAATGGGTTTATGAGAGTGGCGTGGTTGTGCCTACTGGGGCGGTGGCACCTTTTAGAGTATCTGGTGTATATGTCAATGGCAATTTTATATCAGCGTCAAGTGTAGGACCACATAGATTTCATACCGATTATAGAAATGGTAGAATTATTTTTGATGAATCGCAAGATTCGACAGATATTATATCAGCAGAATATACAAATAGAGCCGTTTATATTGGATTTGCAGATAGTAAAGAATTTCAATTATTAATGTTAGATTCGATAGAAGAATTTCTTACCAATACTACGCCCTCTGGTACTCCGGCAAAAGATCATCAAATTTGGCTTCCAAGTATTTTTATAGAGGTACAATCTGGAAGTGGTCGTGGTCTACAATTAGGCGGTGGACAAATAAAAACTAGAACGATTGTTTTACATATATTTGCTGATTCGGCAGGAGATAGAAATTTATTATTAGATTGGCTTGATTTTCAAAATCGTGCGGCATTCTGGTTAGCGGACTTAAATAAGATAACATTTCCTTTTGATCAATATGGGGATATTGTATCGGGAACCACAAATTGGATAGATTTAATGAATAGTTATCCCTGGAGAAAATTAAGAATAATGGATGGAATATGCAAAAATATAAATTCATTAAATACAAAATTATTCAGGGGTACTGTAACTTGGAAAGTTGAACTTGATATTGGAAATATTTAAAATTTTGTGTATAAATAGTGATATCGGATAGTTTCTGTTTAGAAAGGTGATGATTTATGGCTGGTAATAATAGAGTATTTTATGCAATTCAGGCGCTAGGTTTAGCTCCTCATAATGTCGTTAGTTTGGCTGCACCATTTCAACCATCGGGATTTACAACTGTTAATGGTGTTCAGAGTGTTGGTTTAACAACTACATTTAATTTGGAACAAGTTTTTGAACTCGGTCAACTTGATCTTTATGAAAATATAGAAGGAATTCCTGATATCGAACTAACAGCCCAAAAAGTTCTTGATGGATATCCTCTGCTTTACCATTTAGCTACACCGGGAGCAACTTCTGCGACACTAGTTGGAAGATCTAATGAAAGATGTTATGTTGCTTTAAATATTTATCCTGATACGAATGATAATGCATCTGGAACTCCGCTACAGACCGTTGGTATGTCGGGAATGTATGTTTCTAAACTAGATTATACCCTTAATGTTGATGGTAATTCGACAGAAGATGTTACACTTGTAGGAAATAACAAAGAATGGTTTGCCTCTGGTTTATTTACAGCATCAGGAACAATTTTTACACCAGTCGGATTTGATGGTTTTGATAGTCCTCCTGGTAGTGGTGGAGTTCAAAGACGAGAAGATATTCTAATGGGTTCTGGTGTAAGTGGAAGTCTATGGCCAACACAAATTCCTGGGATTACCGCGAGCGGATGGAATCTTGAAAGTGGTGATTCATTTGCTGCACACATTCAAACAGTTAAAATTTCTGCTAGTTTGGGAAGAAAAGATTTATTTGAATTGGGTCGCAGAGGTCCGTATCATAGATTCGTTGCATTTCCTCTCGAAGTAACTTGTGCAATAGATGTTACCACAAGCGAAGGGGATTTGGTTAATGCGCTTGCAGAAGGAACCAACTTGGTAGATAATACTATTAAAGTATATATGAGAGAGGGAACCGTCATATATCTTGGTAGTAAAAATAAATTGAAATCAACCACGTATGGTGGTGGAGATACGGGTGGCGGAAACGTGAAAACAACTTTCAACTACAGTACCTTTAACGTCTTGACTGTCACGCACCCCGAAGACCCGGCTGGCCAAACCCAACCGTAAGTAAAATTTAAAGTAAGAATGAAACCGGATGAGGTCATCCGGTTTTGTTTTTGCAAAAAATAAACAAAGATTCTAGTATAATCAAAAAAGGAGAATAAGATGAGATATTGGTCAACGCCCTATAATAGTCGATATGTTAGAGAAGATGGAGAAATTTGCGATCTCTCAAAAGTTATTAAGGAAGATTTGAGTCCACAAATTATCTATGATGAAAGTGTAGAAGTACCAAAGGCCGTTTATCAAACCATTGAAAAAATGATGGTTGGATCTCCTAGATGATTGAAAGATTAAAAAGAAAAATTAAAAAACTTGATTTAAAAAGAAAATTAAGATTCTTTTTGCAAAGAAAAATTCGCGGATTTTCTGATAGAGAAACGTGGTCTTTGTATACGGGGATAGCAAAATTTACCTTACCAAGATTAAAAAGATTTAAAGAAATAAATTGTGGATTTCCACATAATTATACCGAAGAAACGTGGAACAAAGTGTTAGATGATATGATTTTTGCTATAGATTATGCCGCTAATCACGATAATATGGATGAAACTTTGCTTAAAAAGAAAGATTATCAACGTGTCCGTCGTGGATTAAATTTGTTTGGTAAATATTTTTTGGATTTATGGTGGTAAATTATGGTAGAGATATGTCCAATTTGTAGGGGAAAAGGAAAGATACCACAAGATTCTGAACTTTTACCAGATGTTGTTATTCCATCAACAACAAATCCCAGCGCATTTTTAGTTCAGTGTCACGGTTGTTTTGGAAGAGGATGGGTCGAACCATATTATCACAATTATCCAGATTATTATCCATTGAACCCACATTGTCCAATGCGCCCTATTCACCCCTACCCGCAAACAACCGATCCAATTCAGCCGAATGTTTGCTAAATGTTAAGAGTTGTAAATATTCATAAAGAAACTTACGACATTTATATGGGACGTGCTGGTCACGGCCAAGACGGAACATTTGGAAATCCATTTAGTCAATATAATAGAGAAAAAAATATAGTAATGTTTAAGACATATTTCTACGATAGACTAGAAAAAGATTTAATATATAAAGAAAAAATTCATAATTTAAAAACTGAAGCAGATAAACGAGAACCAGAAGAATTAAAGTTAGGCTGTTTTTGTTTCCCAAAATCATGTCACGTCGATATAATAATTGAATATTTACAAAAAATTTAATTAATTTGGCGTATAATTAAATGTACGGTTTCTTTTTATAAAGGAGAAAAAAGTAATGAAGAACGTATTGCTTGGTTGTTTTTGTGCTATTATTGTATTTGTCGCCGGTTGCACGCCTCTAGAAAATGCACTTGCACAGAGTCTATTTAATACTGTATTTGGTCTGTAAAGGGAGAGAAAATGAATCGTTTTATTGGAAGTATTCTATGCCTGGGTCTTTTATTTGGCGTAGGCTGTGCGTCAAAAACCGTTTTAGAAGTAGGTAAGTATCAAGTCGGTGGACGAACCGCTGCCCATGCATGGCAAGGGCCGTCTGCGACACAAAATCCGGCAACTGGCGAAACGCGATTTACACTCGGTTTTGTATCGGTTGGTTTTATTGGACGTGTTGGAGATCAATGCACCGAGGTTGTTACTTTGCAAAGTTCAACTGGTGATGTTGCTGTAGTTGACAGCAAGTAAAGGTGTATAAATAGTTAGAGCGGGCGTCGGTATGCCATTCATGTGCGTTTGACGCATCTCGCTATCTTAGACCAAAGAAGGCTTCGCTGTTGCGGCGAGGCTTTCTTTTATTGGAGTACATAAAGTGTTTTATGCGGATTCTTGTAGATGTTCTTGTCATCGTAATCCTAAAAATACAACATGCACAACAGAATGTTGTATTCCTTGTCCATACTGTTATTTGTACATAGCATCATACAGATATATTAAACATTTAAATAATTGTCCATGTAAGAAAAATCAAAACAATTCAAGGTATAATAAAGCATGACAACAAAGTTGAGAGATGATTTTGTATCTGGTAAACTTGGTAGACGCCTAATCTGTCAAGAAGAGATACAAAGCAGGATAAAGGGGCTTGCTAAAGAAATCAACGCCTTCTACGAATGGACTAAAGAAGATATAATTATTATCGGATTGATGGATGGCGCTACTATGTTTTTATCAGATTTGATTAAATTAATTCCATTTAAAATTAAATTATATTTTATAAAAGTAAAAACATATGATGGAATAAATAAAACCATAAATAATACAATAAATACAAAAGATTTTTCAGATGATTTTTGTAATTCTATATATAATAATAACGTATTAATAGTCGATGACATACTTGATACTGGCGAAGCTCTGTATTCTATTTATGAAGCTGTACAAATGTATGAACCAAAAACTTTAAAAACCATTGTTTTATTGAACAAAAATAGAAAAAAAGAATATGAAATAAAACCAGATTTTGTGGGATTTAATATTGAAAATAAGTTTGTTGTTGGATATGGTCTTGATTTTAATGGTTATTATCGAAATTTAATTGACATATGTGTATTTAATGCATAGGTACAATATGAGTAAGTTTTATTGTCAAAGCGGAACTTTTAAAACCATTGTTGATGCTTCTGATGCGCTTACGGCTGCAAAAAAAACATTAACTAAAATTATGGAAAATGAAAACGATCTTGGTTTGCTTATGATATTAAATGAAAAAGGATTTGGTTGTAAGACCGAAAACTTGGTAACACCAACAATTCCAATATTAAGAATGATGGATTTTCCCATTGGCAATAATTATGAATTAGAACAATTAATTTGTTTATCCTTAAAAATAAAAAGAGAAGATATTAGCGATAAAGAAATGAATTGGTTGATAACCGGAAATTTGGAGGAAGAATAATGTCTTTAAGAATTAAAGAAGGAAACAACGATATTGAAATTATGTTTAATTATACGTGTGATCCAGAACTTGGCAAACTTACCACGAGCATCATAAAATTAAATAACAAACATATTGGTATGGGTCAAGCTATTTGTTCTATTAAAGATAATTTTTGCAAAGCAACGGGAAGAAAGATTTCTTTGACTAGGGCAATAGAGGTGGCAAAAGAAAATAAAAAAATAGATAAAAATATTAGTAAAAAAATTTGGGAAACATATAGAGCAAGTTGTAAGTAATTTAAGAACTGGAAACACATAAAAGAAGAATAAAATGAACAAACAAAAAAGATTTAAGAAACAGGAAGTAAATGAGGAAATTTTATCCTCAATTAGTTCACCAAACGCCTGGAAACCAGATGACGAGGACAAATGGTTACGACAGCCCTCGTCCGAATTAAGACGAAGATTTCCTCCAATGGGAAAGCCGCGTCATATCAATTATGTCGTAAATTAATAAAATATCACATCTTTGTCTTGCTTGGGGCTACGTTCTGTAGCCCTTTTATTTTGTGTATAAATCAATGGGATAGTTTGTAGGATAAATCGGCACCTATTTGTGTGTTGGGAAATAATAATGGACCATTTCCAAAAAGAAAGAATTATCAATTATATTTCGTGGGGGCATATAATTTATGAAAGTGATAATTTAATTCTTTATCCTTTAACGACACAAGAGAAATCAATTTCTTCATTTATTTATGAAAAAGAATATAATAATGCCATTAACTCTGGAATAATGAAAGAAGAAGAATTGCTTCGTTATTTAATAGAAAATCAAGAATGGTCGATAGAAAATGAAAATAAAATAAATCAAATAAAAAGTGATATAAGAAAGATTGTTCGCGGATTGCTAGATCTTGTTTTTCAAAAAAACAAATTAAATGTGGCTAAACTAATGCTTAGAAAAGCAGAAAAATGTTTAATAGAATTGATTATGAATAAGAATGATTTATTAATTAATAGCGTAGAAAGCTACGCTTCTTTAAAACAACAAAGATTTATAATAAGTAAGATCACACACAAAGAAGATGGATCATTGTTTTGGAAAAATAATGAAGAATTTAATAATTTTACTGATCTAGAATTAATTAATAAATTAACAAATATATTTTTCGTAGAATCTAGAATATCTACTTTTGTAATGAGAGAATTGGCAAGAACCCAACCATGGAGAAATATTTGGTCAGCTTCTAAAAATTGTGGAAATTTATTTAATAGATCTTTGCTTGAATCAACAGATAATCAATTAGAATTAATCAGTTGGTCACAAATATATGATATGGCGTATGAATCATATGAAAGACCATCTAATGATATCATAGAAGATGATGATTTATTAGATTCATGGTTTATTAGACAATCAGAAAAAATGGAAGAAAGATCCAAAAAAGAAAGTGTAGATAATTTGGTAAAAAATAAAAAATCTGGCAAACAAGAAATATTTATTTTTTCTGACAGAGAGGGCGCTAAAGATATCTATGAATTAAATGAAGGATTAAATAGATTAAAAATTCGAGCCAAACAAAAGGTTATAGATTCAAGGGGGAATATCAGAGACCAAGATTTGCCAGACAATCAGATGGAGATGAGAGAGCAACTAGCTAATCAATTACAGGAAAAGATGGGTAATGTCAGAAAAGGAAGATAATATGGACCACCTTAGTCGTCTAGCGGACTTGAGAAAACAACAACTTGCTGATTCTAAAATAAATAGAAATGAGAAAAATAAGGATAGATTTAAAAATATATGTAGAAAAAAGTTTCAAACTTGTTTTATTTTTCCAATTGCAGAGTTTGAAAAGGAATTTGGAAAAGAATTGTGGGGAATAGGATTAAAGGATGAGGAATTAACAAATGAACAGAAACTAAATAAAGTAAAATGGAATCAACTTAGAAAAAATATTTTGGATAAAGGAAATGCACAAATGCGCGCTTTTCTATCAGAGATAGAACTATATTCGGTGGAATTTAAAGGATATCATATTGATTTTAAAGGAGAATGTAATGCAAAAAATTAAAGAATCTTTTACAATAAAAGATAGCGATGACAGGGAATTAAATATTACTGTTGTTTTTCCAACAAATAAAGATTTACAAGATGCTCAAATGATTTATAATATTAAAATGGCTGATTTAATTAGAAAAGGAGAATTGTTATCTCGTAATCAGTTAGATAGTTATTTAAATAAACTTGGTTTGTGGACCACCGAAGATCAATTATTATTTATTAAGATGCAAAAAGAATTACGAGAAATGGAAAAGACATTAATAACTGGTGAACTAGAAACATCAGAAGGAAGAAAAATTGCAATTGAGATGAGAACCAAGAGAGAAATTATGCTTTCTGTTTATAATAAAAGATCTCAGTTTGATGAAACTACTATGGAATCTGTTGCGGAACAACATAGATTTAATTTTTTGATAACTAAATGTGCCATAGATACAACAAATGGAAATTGTGTTTACAAAAATATAGATGATTATGTTGATAAACAAAATGAACAATATAGTGTCGATGTGGCAAAAATTTTGGCTTCATTTGTTTTTGGATATAAAAAAGATTTTATGAAACAACTACCAGAAAATAAATGGTTAAAAAATAATAATTTTGTAAATGATGATGGGGCATTTGTTAATAAAGACGGGGATCTTATAGACAATACAGGAAGAAAAATTGATAAAAATGGTAGATTTGTTGATGATAATGGTAGTTTTATAGATATAGAAGGTAATCCAGTTGATGTCAATGGTGAGTTTTTGATAAAAAAAGAAGAAGAAAAGAAAACTAAAAAACATAAGAAGGTATAATTATGGCACAATTTGTTTTAAGTGTAGATTTAGAAATACAGAAAATTCTTGGCTTAGAAGAGATAAAAACGCAATTATCTTCTGTAACTAGTTCTGCAAGTATTGGAATAAGCGCTCAGGGTGCTACACAGACTGCTTCTGCTCTTAATACAGCTAGTGTTGCGGCGGTTGCTACTTCAAAAAGTTTTGCTGATTTAGGAGTAGTTTCTAATAAATCAGAAGTTGAACTAGATAATTTAATTAAAACATTAGGATTATCTGGTGGAGCATTTAAACCACCAGCAGATGCCGCAAAATCGTTTGGTGATCAAATTTTTCTGGCTGGAAAAAGATATGCTGCATTCGTTGCATCGACCGCCGTTGCATTCATAGCGGTAAGATCCCTTAGAGACGCAACACAGGCTGCTATTGAATTTGAATCCGCTATTGTTAGACTTGATCAAATATTAGACGAAGGTTCTGCTCGAATAAGTGTTTTAAGACAAAAATTTCTAGAATTATCTACTGCTACTGGAACATCTGCTGCCGATATCACAGAAGTTGCTACTATATTAGCGCAGGCTGGTTTGGGTAGTGCTATTGATGCGGCTTTGGAACCATTGTCAAAAGTTCCATTGCTTCCTGCGTTTAAAGATATGAAACAAACTACAGAAGGTTTAATTGCTATTTTTAAACAATTTGGGTTACAGGGAAGTGATACTAGTGATATTCTTGATCTTTTGAATGAAGCTGCCAATAAATTTGCTGTTACTTCAGAAGATATTATTGAGGGTATCAAAAGAGGCGGTTCGGCTTTTGCTGCTACTGGCGGAACATTAAAAGAATTTATTCAATTGTTTACTACTATTAGACAAACAACTCAACTTTCTGCCGAAACAGTTGGAACAGCAATCAAAACAATTAGCGCTAGAGTTTTTCAACCGACTGTATTTCAATTTTTACAAAAAGAAGGTGTTACAGTAATAGATAATCTTACGGGTAAGTTCGTAGGATTAAATAATGTTTTATTACAAATATCCCAAAGATTTCAAACTTTAACGTTGCCAAGACAAGAGGAATTTGCTAGACAACTTGGTGGTATTAGAAATATTGGTCAAGTATTTGCTGCATTAAAAAATCCACAGTTATTTGAAGAAACTGGTGTGGCATTACAAAATGCTACTGGTAGTGCTGCAAAGGATGCTGCAAAAGCACTAGAAACGACAGCGGTTCAGATTAGACTTTTAGCGGCAGAAGCTAATAAATTAGTACAAATTCTTGCCCCTGACTTGTTTTTACCGTTTGTAAAAGGTCTTGTAAAATTTGGTGAAGCTGCTGTTTTTGTTGTTAGTGCATTGACTCCGTTAATACCTTTGATCACCACAATTGGCGGATTGATTGCTGCAAGAGGATTAGCTGGAATAGGAGCTACTTTAATAAGTAAGATTCCTGGTGGAACGGGTATAGGAGAAGGTGTTCTTGGACCGACTTTAAATAGAGGATTGTTTGGTCCAATTGGTGGTACTGCTGTAGCGGCTGGTGGAATTAGCGCCCTTGGTGGTGCTGCTAAAAATGCTCTTACACAAAATCCGTTATTGGGAATTGCATCAACCGCAGTTCTTGGAACATTAACTGCTAATTTATTAAAAACACAAACAGCCGTAGATCTTTTAGGTAAAGAAACTTCTAAGACTGTTAGTAATATAATACAATTTTCTACTGCTTTGGTAGCTGGTGTTGCTTTGTTAAGAGGACAATCTATAACTCAGACTATCAAAGGATTAACGACCGGAGCGGGTTTATTGGGTGGAATTGGTCTCGGCATTGCTGTTGCTGGTGCCGCACATGCTAATGCATTAAATGAAACCATAGACGCATTACTTAACGAAGCCGTTGAATCAATAAGAAAGATAAATTTTCCATCATTAAATCTTGGTGGAAAAGGTTTGGATAAAGTTCAAAGACAAATAGGGGCATTATCCGAAGCATTTGTTACTAGTGCTGGATTTCAAAAAATAGAAGAATTTGATATAGGTAAAGCAAAAGATGGTATAGATACTATTATAAGTGTTACAGATAACGCCCTTAGTATTGCACAAAGTTTTCTTTCGTTAGATATTACTCCATTAAAAGAAGCATTTGCTGGTAGAACGGTTGGTGATACAAGAAGACTTGCTGCAATTAAACAACTCGTTGAAGCAAATCTTGGCCAATTAACCACTTTGTTTGATGCAGTAATAAAGACAAATATTGGAGATGCACGAAATGCATTTATTGCTGGTTTACAAAAGAGACCCGGCGTAACACCACAAATTGCTCAAAATATAGCAGATGAACTTGAGAAACAATTGGGTGGAAAAGAAGTTGTAAATACAAGAATAGAAAAAGGAAAACAAACTGCCGCAGAAGAAATAATAACTAAAAATTTGCAACGATTACAAAGAGATTTTGAATCTATAGTTATTCCTTCTAGTTTAACTGGTGACTTAATCCAATTTTCAAAAGCTGTTGATATGGTAACTAAACATATAGATACTAGTGCTGCTCAATTTAATACTCAAATTACAACAGTACAAGGAATAGGTCAAGGAAACCTTGGAATACATCCGATGAAACAGGAGGTATTAGATTTATTCAAAACAGGCGGATTAGATTTCTTATTTAAGAATCAGCCGAATATACCAAAATTTGTTAATGGCTTAACAGAAATTGAGGATGCTTTTAATCAATTTACAATAAGAATTTCTAATTTAAATTTAAAGGAATTAAAAACTGAAGATTTAAAAAGTCAAATAGAGGGTTTCTTTAAAGAACAACTTAATTTGCCCCCTGGTGTTAAAGATGAATTTAATGCTTTCTTTAATGATATTGGTAATAGTTTAAGAGATGCTGCTGGTTCAACATTTATTTCTCCGGATGAAATTGCTAAGAAAATTACAGATAGATTGTCTAATCTTGGAATTAAAACAAGAGATACCGTTGTTGAGCAAACAACAAAAGCTATAGAATCAATTTTTATACAAATTCAAGATAGGGTAAATAGATTAGCTACATTAAGAAAAATAGAATTAGAATCAAACATATTGCCAGAATCACAAATTCAATTTTTATTGAATCAATTAGGTCGCGTTGGGATTAATGCTGGTGTTAGCCCCAATATTGGTGTTAATAATGAACGAAGAGGTACGATAGAGCAATTTAATGAACAACAAAGAAGATTAAATGTTCAATTTGCGGGCGGAACAGCGCCGGTCGCCGGAGTAAATGAAGGATTTTTTAAAGATGCTAGTTCACGATTGGTAGAAATAGTTCTTAATGATAATGTAAGAAAAGAATTAACAGATAAATTTTTATCAGTAACAAATGAAGTAAGCAAAACAAGGGATAGTTTAGCAAGATTACAAGCTTCTGGACAAAGTGGAAGTAAAACGTTTGAGGAAACAAAAAATAGTTTACTACAATTAGAAAAACAATCTGTTGAACTTCAGACTGCATTTGAAACTCTTAAAAATGCTACAAATGAAGCTAAAAAATCTGCTATAGATGAATTAACTTTGAGACAGGGTGTTGCAAAAGAACAATTTAAATTTGAACTAGAGAGAAAACAAGCAACAGGAGAAATAAGTCCAGAAGAAGCACAAAAACGATTTTTTGATTTTAATGAACAACAGATAAAAGAGAGACAAGATATTGATAAAAAATTTGAAACTATCTTAGAAGAAGATGGCAAGAGAAGATTAGAATTAGCAAGAGTTATAGATAAAAATACTTCTACACAAACAGATGCTACAAAACTTTTTCAGAATGCTGTAGTACAATTTGGTCAAGCTGTTTTACAATTTACTACGCTTTCGCAAAAACCCTCTGTTCTTAATGTCTCTGCTGCCACCGGAATTCCTGTTACTTCGACCGGAATACCAACTATTACGCCAGAACAAGCTAGGTCTGGTGCTGTTACTTCACAACAAATACTAGAAGCCATTAATACCGCTGTAACACAACAGGGTAATGATCAATCAAAACAAATACAGGATTTAATATCTGCATGGAGAGAATCTGTTGCAAGAGAAGATGTCATCAGACAAAATCAAAATAATCAACAACAACAACCTGGCGCAATGAATGATAAATTGATGAGCCAATTGGATAATTTAAATAAAAATTTACAAGAACCTGGGAATGTCAAATTGACAACAGATAACTCAGTAAAATTTGATATTACTGGTCTTCCTGCTGCGCTTGTAGATGCGATTACTCCTCAATTACAAGAGGCGGCAGAAAATATTGCAAAAATTGTAGTTACAAAAGCTTTAGAAAATCTAGCATCAAAAACGGATATTGATACAAGAACCGCTCTTCAAGGAACCGTCAGAGAGATTAATACTTAATGGCAATTTTTCAATCTGGTAGTGTGGTTTTTTATCATCCTTGCGATAATTCCACAGAATTTACACAAAATTATCCTTGGATAACTGATAATATTGTTCACGTCAATAGTATTTTGACAAGTGGTATAAGACCAACACAAGATGTAGATTATAATGATTTCAGAGGAAGTGTTTCCTCTGGTAATTATCCTACGCTATCGGGAGCAACCAGTGTAACTGCCTGTTTTTGGTCTAGCGGATTTTTTGATCCTTTATTTAATTATCATCAGGTAGAATTTGGTACAGATTTTAACGATGAATTTACTTTTGATTCAAATATTGACCAGGGAATGTCCCTTGATACACAACCAGTGAGTTTCTGGGTTTTTGGTGATGGTTGGGCCGGTCCTTCATATCCAAACTGGCCAGTTGCACCAACTACTTCTGGATGGCATTTTACTGTTTTAGACATAGAAAGAGAAGATAGCGGTTTATGGCACTATAGAATAAGTTTTAATGGTAGTGGTTTTCAGGATTTAGATTCTCACATATCAGGATCGGGTTTATCTTTCCGCCAAGGTGCTTGTGTTAAAATAAAAATCTTTGATCTTGATTCACCTAATAAATTAATCCTTGACGAAGTGATATTATGGAAAAATCGTCTTAGATTTACTTCTCAGGAATTGTCAAATTTATATGAATTATACAATACACATAATGCCACAATGGATCAATATGATAGTTTTTATTCGAATAGTATTCACAAGAATTTAAATTTGTTTATAAGTAGTTTAGATCTGATTAGTAACAATATTAATTTATATATTCCTGGTCAAGTAGAAACAGATAGAATCAATTTATTTATAACTGGTCCAATACTTATTACAGATAATTTGAATTTATTTTTATGTAATAAACAAGTTATAGATAATATAGATTTATATATTCCTGGACAAGTAGAATCTGATAGAATTAACTTATTTACACATGGTAAACAAGTAGTATCTGATAATTTAAATTTAACTTTAATCAACAGATATTTTAACGAAGAAATAGATTTATTTATACACGGAATACAAACAGGTGGTTGGAATCTTTTTGCAAAAGTTGTAGATACAACTACTACCGGAGAATTAACTTTATTTATAAATGGAATTCCATCGGGAAGTCCTCAACCAATATTTCTTATTTCAGATAATCTCGATTTATTTATTAATAATGTAGAACAAATAGAAAATGTTATTAATGACTGGTCAATTTTTGTTAAGACCGAAGCTCCAATATTGTTTACCGAAAATCAAACATTCAATTTGTTTGTCAAAGTCGGTCACACAGAATCTTCTTTTATTTCACTTTATATTCAGGGGCATACATCTGGAGAAAACCCTCATGGGATTTTAATAAGCGATAATCTTGAATTTTTCATAGAAGGATCTGGAGAATTATTTAATCAAAATTTTATACCAATAAATAATAATTTCGATATCTTTGTTAGGGTTCAATCTGGTATTATTAATGATATTGATTTATTTATTAACGGATTTACATTTCCATCACAAACTTTAGATTTATATACTTTTGGAATATCTGGTTTAATTAATAATAATTTAAATTTGTATATTAATGGTAGCGAAACGCAAATTGCAGAATTTCTTAATTTATCTATTTTTGGTATTTTAGATAGTATAAATGCAAATTTAAATTTATTTATATTTACAGATATGGCAGAAATTGATAATAGTTGTGAATTATATATACATGGTTTTTAGAGGTGGTCTATGTCATTAATTTATGTTAAATCGGATAGCGTAGGTCGCAAAATTATTCCTGCTCCTATTGTTACATTAAATAAGCAATTTAATAGAAATCAAGATGGTTCTAAGATTGGTACTGTTTATAATATAACATTAAAAGGAACATTATTGCCATTTCGCGGTTCTCCTTCTGGTAATTACTCATCTCTTGATCAAGCTTTTCATACTGGAGCAGGATATCCGCCAGACGAAATTGTTGTTGATAATAACGAAGATTTTGATGGCATACTTCGAAAACAGGAGGCGTTAAGGTGGTTGTTCAACGAAGATGGTGGTTCTTTGGAATGGCAACCCTCTGGTGGACAACCAGTTGTGAAATGTAATCCAAGAATAATTTCTATAGATTTTACCGAAGGTGTATGGGCTGTTAATTGTGATTATACAATTCAATTAGAAACTAATTGGGTATTTATTAATGGAACTTCGGATGTTGAAGATTCTTTATCTCAAGATTTAATTGTTTCGGCTAACGAGACATGGGGTTTCGAAGAAATAGATGGAAGAAATGGAAAACAATTTAATGTTACACACAATGTAACTGCTCAGGGAATTTTGGGATTTACTGCTTCTGAAACAAAATTTGAGGGAAAAGATGCTTGGGAACATGCCAAAGACTATGTAAACGCAAGAGTAAATGGTACAATTAACTCCTCTATAATCACTTCTGTTCTTGGATCTGGAACTAGAACTGCTGGTCAATATATAAAATCTACTAATATTGACAAAAATCAAGGTAATTATGAAATAACAGAAAAATGGTTATTGTCTGATCAAACAAGTTATACAGAACAACAATTTAATGTTGAGTTTGACAAAGACACCGGAGAATATTCTGTCACATACGAAGGTACTGTTACTGGAGTAAGTTCCAATAAGAGATCGGGCGACACTCTTAATATGGAAGCCGCCAGAGCACAGATTCCGTCCGACGCTACCGCAAAAACAATAACTACAAATATCATTGGCGTTTTGTTGTCTGGCAAATCTTTACCAACATCACCATCAACAAGAACTTTTGCGCTTAACCAGCAAAATGGAACAGTTACTTTTACTTTTAAATGGACAACATCAGATAATCAAACAACAACAATTACAGAAGAAGTTCAATATACTACATCAACGGATTCAAGATCTAGTGTTGTTAGTTTTACAGAAACCATAGAACCATACGGTAGTACATCTGCTATTAAAGTTGCTAATGCCAAGGCTGCTATATATTCTGATACAGTAGCATACAATAAAGCTATTACGTTATTATCTGGACAAATATTGACTGGTGTTACTATAAATTCTAATACAAAAAGTAAAACTTTATCCGTTAATCAAAAAACCGGCTCAACTAGGGTTGGATGGACGTGGGATAATAGAGATATTCATAATCAGGAAGTTTCTATACAAATACAAAATCCAAATATTGTTTTTGCTAGTTTACAAATACCGGGCAGAACCGCTGGTCCAATTATACAAAATATGAAAACATCTACATCCAAAATAATAACAGTTACAATTAGAAGTAGAAACCATACGGCGCAACCAATTCTTAGTACAGGATTTTATGCAGATGGATTAATTATTTCCGATTCTGAAACTTGGAATCCAGAGACAGGGACAGCAGAAAGAACAACAAGATTTTTAAAGGAAACATAATATGTCTCAAAATATTCAAGTAGCGTATTCTTTGTTCGGTGGAATTGATCATGTTAGTACATTAAATGTTCAATTTGGAATTAATGAAACCCCAACCACCGTAACAGCAGATATTATTACTGAACCTGGACAAGAACTTTTTATTAGAACAAGAGATTTTATACCTTTGAAAGTGGGTGCTTTTGATTTTAAAGGAATAGTTCAGTCATGGGATAAAGCAGAGATAGACCTTGCTGGAAGTGGTGTTTATCAAATTAGATTGACTGATACAAAACCTGTTTTAGAAGCAATACAAATAATCATTGGCGCATCTTTTCAAGATAGACACTCTTTTATTCCATTTAACTATGGAAACAATATAGTTGCCGTTACTCCTTTAAATTCTACACAAATTACAGATGGGATTAATTTTTCAAGAATTAAACAATTTGTTGAAAGTGCCACATTAAGTTATGGAAGAAATGACTATAAAGTATCTTTTGATTTTACTTTAGTTTCTAGGGGATTGGATATAGAATATTCAATTGAAAATTCCGTTTTATCTTTATCTGAATTAATTTCCAGAGTAGCCAATGATCATGGACTTGATTGGTATATAGAAACATCTTTAAATAAGCAAATATCTGTTAAATTTTTTGATAGAACAGAAAATCTTGGAATTACATTTGACTTATTAAAATCGCTTCATACAGGAGAAATTATTAGATTTCATCAAGGAAAAGAAAATAGAGATGCTATAAATAAATCTGTATTAATAGGTGGTTACAAGTCTAATCTTTTTGAAGTAGATGGAAGTCTATGGACACAATTTTGGGGTTTTAAACCAAATCCTGCAATAATAGATTTAAATACAGATAAATGTAAACTTATTTTTAAAGAAGAAAATACTAATATACCGAATACTGGACCAGAATTTTCAATAGCTTTAATGGAAAAAATAATTAATAAAAAATATGCTCCAAAAGAATTTACAGAAGAAGATATTCAAAGAGTAATTTCTTATGCAAATGAATTTTGGGGTAGACAATTTTATGCCAAAATAACTCCTTCTACTTCTATTGATGCAAGTGGTTTACCATGGGTAATTCCAACTAGTGCTGGATGGTGGGAATCAGATGATCCTCCAGTTTGTTTTGATCATAATGGACAATTAAAATTTGAAACCGATGATGGTAGATGGGTAACATTTGTTCAGCTACCTCTTCCTGGAGCAAGATTATCAGAAAATATTACTTTTCAATGGGATGATACGTTGTTTTCTAATCCCAATACACACGTTGGTCCAGAACCAAGAACGAATATTTTACACGGAAGAACAATATGGGTCAAAGCTACATTAGAAGTAGTTGGTTCATATTTTGTGCTTACACTTGCTGCTCCTCTTAGAATTAAAAGAATTATTTTAATTGATACACAACAAATTATTAATCTGATGGCTCAAATATTAACAATAACTAAAACGATAGAACCGTTTAACATAAGAGTAAATACTATAAGGGCAATTATTGGTCAATATACGGGACCATCTACGTCACAAATAGATAAAATAATAGAAATTCTTAATGATACAGAGACGGATGTTCAAAAAATAGCTGCTATAAGAGCAATTGCTGAAAATCCCAATATTCAAACGGGACAAACTGTAACAGAAGAAACAAGAATGGATTCTTTGGAACAAACATGGTTAGCATTATTAGATCAAAGAGTTACTTATGGTCCATGGTCAAGTAAAAATACTTCTTCTGGAAAAGGAACACCTTTTATTGGCACCTCTCTTGGAAAAACAGAAGCAATTATTGACACCTCTTTAGTACCCTGGAATTTTGGTTATCATGGTATAACAAATTCACAGGGTATTACAGATATGGATAAAGCAGCGAATGAAAGAATTAAAATAATAACAGATACAACATCAGAATCAGATACAATAGAGTTGCAAGTTGCAAATGTTCCAAAAATTAATGTAGGAACACAATTAAATAAAACTGGAGCACTTACTTCTATAAGTGTTAGTTTTTCTACAAATGGTATAACCACAACTTATAGATCAAATCAATTTAATAAAAATCAAAATATTCAAAAACGTAAACCTCCAGGTAAACAAAAACCTTTTAAAGAATTTGATTTTAATCAAAAAGCTATTCCAGCACCAACAGTTGATTCTCCAAAAGAATCTAGGGCTATACAACAACCGAAAGAAGTTTTATTCGGAAGAATATTTGCAAGATCAAGCGCTTTTGAACTTAGAAATACTCCACATTATGATTTAACTCCAATGAAACGTGTCTCCAATTTTGGCACAGTAACTCTTGAAAGAGATACAACAAAATTTGGTGATTATTTAAGTGTAATAAATTTAGGGGAAAAACAAACCGCACCAGGAAGATTGCCGGTAGGTACTGATGTAGAAGTATCAATATTTGATGAAAATGTATTAGTGACTTCACAGGGAAATGGAATTATTGCTTCTTATAGTATAAATGTTCCTG
>Ga0315293_10002446_pt1 | contig 17821 bp, 18 predicted proteins | sample YL17G13_20_MG_FD_203071 | JGI IMG/M metagenome (GOLD analysis project Ga0315293, IMG submission 203071) | Sediment microbial communities from Yellowstone Lake, YNP, Wyoming, USA - YL17G13_20 | ecosystem: Environmental > Aquatic > Freshwater > Lake > Sediment | place: USA: Wyoming | collected...
TAAAGCAATTGGCCAGCATATTGAAAAAGTGGAGGCGCGCCCTCATAGGCATATTTTGCTGTTTTAGAATTATCAACTTCAAAATCTATCTCTGCCGGGTCATCCCATGAAAATAATGGGCTCATGAAAGAAATATTGAATGTCTCGATGGGTGGCTCTGAACCAAACGCAATTCCTTTAGCTTCAACAACATTACCCCAGTATTTTGGATACTGGAAACTTACACCAATCTCTTGACTGGCATATGTGGCAAACTCGTTCGTATCAACCGGAAGCGCTTCGAGGGTTGAAAGAATAGATTGAAAAGTTCGATACTTTTCTCTATTGAACAATCCCTTAATTATCGTTGCGCTAAGTGACTCTGCGCTTGACGGTAATTTATTTGTCTTTTCCTGATAGACAACATAAATTATCCGCTCTTTGAGATTGGGGTCCTTGATGAAAACTCTATCCTCAATGACGTATTCAATGGGCGTAGCCGGATTTCTCGTTCGTTCGTTCACGTAATAGTCAGTTAATCCAGCCGCGTAATATCGCACTGCTTCCATTCCGTTGATTCGAAGTGGTTTACTCCCAGTTTCATCTTGATAGATATATTGCGGATAGTCGTAAATCGGGAATTTCGGATTATTCTTTTCCACTTGCAGTGGGATGTCATAGTATGGTAAACCATTTTCACGTCTCAGGAAGGCAGAAAAATTTATACAATCAACAGGGCAAGCGTTCCGACTGTATCCTTTTGGGTATTGATAGCTTTGGAAGAAAATGTTTGGCAACATTTTACTTCCATCCTCATCGCGGTCAAGAAGAAAAAGATTGGACGGATATTTAAAAGCTATCGCTGTATCTGAATCTTTATATTGGGCTGGTTTTTGGATGACAAAAAAATAAATACCCCCAGCCGTAACTAAAACTCCGACGACGATTAAAATTATTAAAAACGATGAGACACCTTTTTGGTTTTTCATTTTCTGTTTTCTGTTTAATTTTATCAATCTCGGCCTTCTATTTTCAATTTACCCCTTCAAGAACTACTGTCAAATAAGGAAATGAGGATTATCTTACCTGGCAGGTTTCAAAAAAGGGAGCGATGGATTTCTGGATTTCCAATAAGAATTCCTGCGGGTAGGGTTTTATTTTCTCAAAAGAAGGGTTAATGGTTTTTTCCGGCCGAAAGCTCTGCAGATAATATCTTTTTGCACCCGAAATCCATTTTGTCATCGCTAAAACATCTTCTCTTTTGTGCAAAGCGGGTACAATCGTACTCCTAAACTCGTAATCAACCCCATTTCCTCTTAAAATATCAATGCTCTCTTGGATTTTTTCTATATTATTTTTCCCGCCGACAAATTCGCCGTATCTTTCCTTCGGCCCCTTTATATCCATCGCGACATAATCTATTAAATTTTCTTTTATCAAATCTTTCAGCATTTTAGGATTTGAGCCGTTGGTGTCTAATTTCACCAAATATCCAAGTTTTTTAATTTGTTTGACGAAATTGGGCAAATCTTTATTGAGCGTGGGCTCTCCGCCGCAAATCACTACTCCTTCAAGCAATCCTTTTCTCTCTTTCAAAAAATCAAAAAAAACTTTTCCAGCAATTTTTGGTTGAGTTTTAATTTTTTCCGGTAAGACAATTTCCGAAGAATAACAGAACGGACAGCGGAAATTGCACCCGCAAAGAAAAACAGTGGCCGCTAAGCGGCCTGGATAATCAATCAAGGTAATTTTTTGTAATCCGCCAATCTTTATCATCTTACTGGTTCAAGCTTAGGGACTTTAAACTCTTTTCGCTCTTTAAATTCCTGCTTTTTGCCAAAGTTCCATTGCTGGACCGGCCTTAAATATCCTACTACCCTTGAATAAACTTCGCAAGGCTGTTTGATGGTGCATTTCGGACACTCAAAATGTTCTCCTTCCAAATAGCCATGGCTGGGGCAAATGGAAAAAGTAGGAGTTAAGGTAATGTAGGGCAATTTGAAACTCTCAAAAACTTTTCTGACCAAGTTTTTAGCCATCTGGGCGTCAGAAACGCGCTCGCCTAAAAAGAGATGGATGACGGTTCCTCCCGTATATAATCGTTGCAAATCGTCTTGGAGTTTCAATGCTTCAAAAATGTCGTCTGTGTAATTCACCGGAAGCTGGCTGGAATTTGTGTAATAAGGCACGGTCTTTGTCCCGGCGGTTTTAATGTCCGGGTATTTTTCTTTGTCAGCTCTTGCCTGACGAAAACTCGTCCCTTCGCCCGGGGTCGCTTCCAAATTATATAAATCTCCAGTTTCTTTTTGGTACCTTACCAGTTTCTCGCGCATGAATCCCAGAACTTCTATGGCAAATTTCCTGCCCCTTCTTTTACCAATGTTCTCCCCGAGAAAGTTCAGAAGAGCTTCGTTCATGCCCATCAGGCCGATGGTTGAGAAGTGGTTGCCGAAATAGGCGTTCCGTAATTGCTTCACCGCAATCAGATAGTGCTTTGAATAAGGATAAAGTCCTTTTTCCATAAAGTCCTCTAACGCCTTTCTTTTGATTTCCAAGCTCTCTTTGGCCAAATCCATCAAATGACTCAGTCGTTCAAAAAATTCTTTTTTGGTTTTGGAAAGATAGCCGATTCGTGGCATATTGATGGTTACCACGCCTATTGAGCCGGTCAAAGGGTTTGAGCCGAATAATCCTCCGCCTCTTTTGTAAAGTTCGCGGTTGTCGAGCCGAAGCCGGCAGCACATTGACCTCGCGTCGTCCGGTTTCATATCGGAATGGATGAAGTTTGAGAAGTAATTCACGCCGTATTTTGCCGTTGCCTCCCATAAAGGATTCAAATTCTGATCGTCCCAGTCAAAATCTTTGCCGATGGAAACCGTCGGGATAGGAAAGGTAAACGGCCGATTCTTGGCGTCGCCCTCCATTAAACATTCGTAAAAAGCCCGGTTAAAAACATTTACTTCTTCCTGAAACTCTCCATAGGTTTCTTTTTGAGGCTTGCCGCCGATAATTACCGGCTGCTTTTTGTAGAATTCCGGGATTTTAATATCGAGGGTGACATTCAGAAAAGGCGTTTGGAATCCGACGCGCGTCGGCACCATGCAATTGTAAAGAAATTCCTGCATCGCTTGTTTTACCTGCTGATAATTCAAATTGTCATATTTGATAAAAGGGGCGAGCAGAGTGTCAAAGTTGCTCACCGCATTTGCTCCTGCCGATTCGCCCTGGAGAGTGAATAAAAAATTGACCATCTGGCCCATAGCAGTTCTGAAATGTTTGGCCGGCTTGGATTCTATCTTTGAAGCAACACCGCCGAATCCACGCAACAACAAATCATATAAATCCCAACCCATACAATAAGGAGCCAGTGTTTCTAAGTTGTGAATGTGGAAATCTTCGTTTACCGCCGCTTCTCTGATTTCTTTTGGATAGATTTTATTCAGCCAGTATTTTTTTGTGATGGCGGAAATTGTGTATTGATTGAGTCCCTGCAAAGAATAAGCCATATTGGCGTTTTCATGAACTTGCCAATCCAGTTCCTGGAGATATTTATCAACTCCTTCGGTTGATTCGTCAACTATCGCTACTGCCTCCCTGATTCTCCTTCTCTGCTCACGATACAAAATATATGCCTTGGCCGTATCGACCAATCCTTCCGAAATTAAAACTTCTTCAACGATGTCTTGAACTTGTTCCACCTGAGGAACTTCCTCTTTTTTGAATCTCCGGTTTAGAATTTGAACCACCCTTTCCGACAATCGTTTTGATTTTTTTCCGTCACCCTGACCGGTGGCGGTAATGGCCTTGAAAATTGCGTCGGTAATTCTGGCTGCATCAAAATCAACAATCGTGCCGTCCCTTTTTTGAACTTTAGTAATTTTATTTTGCGTCATGACAATAAAAAAATCTTTTTGAGTCGATGAAGTTTACCTCTTTCAGAGTTTGCCTTCATCTCCACCCTTCGCTCGGCTTCGCCTCGCTCAGGTAAAAGATTACTTCATTTTATCGCAATAAAAAACGCCGTCAAAGGGCGCCAAATCCTGTTAAAAAATAGGGTTATCCACAGGGTCTAAAACCCGGTGGCGATTACCGTTACTTTTATTTCTCCCTTTTTTAATTTCTCGTCTTGAACAGCGCCGAAAATTACTTTTGCCTCGGGGTTGACCTCTTGAGTGATAACTTTGGCAACTTCTTCTATCTCTGAAAGAGCCACGTCTTTGTTGCCGGAAACATTGAATAAAACTCCTTTGGCTCCCTTGCAAGAAACGTCAAGCAGAGGCGAGTTGAGCGCCAATCTTGCGGCTGTCTCCGCTCTTTTTTCTCCCTTGGCTTTTCCCACGCCAAAAAGAGCTGTGCCGGAATTTTTCATAACGACTTTGACGTCGGCGAAATCAACATTGATAATTCCCGAAAGAGTTATCAAGTCGGAAATTCCCTGAACTGCCTGGCGCAAGATGTCATCGCAAATCCAGAAAGCGTTGGAAATAGTGGTCTTCTGGTCCAAAATTTCCAACAATTTATCATTTTGAATAACTACCAATGTGTCTACTTTTTCTTTAAGTTTTCTGATTCCCGCTTCGGAAATTTTTTTCCGATAGACTCCTTCAAAAGAAAAGGGTTTCGTCACGACCGCCACCGTCAACGCTCTCTGGTTTTTGGCGATTTCAGCCACGACTGGACCTGCTCCCGTGCCCGTTCCTCCTCCTGTCCCGTAAGTAACGAAAACCATATCAGAACCCTTTAGGATTTCTGAAATCTTTTCCCGGCTTTCCAGAGCCGCTCGCTTCCCTACTTCCGGATTCATGCCGGTTCCTAAACCCTGGGTTATTTTTTTCCCTATCCTTAATTTTTGATGGGCTCTTGTTTTTTTGACGTCTTGGGCGTCGGTATTCAAAGCAATCAGTTCTACTCCCTGTATTTTGCATTTCATCATCCTGGAGACGGCGTTGCATCCTGACCCCCCTATTCCCACCACTTTAATTTTAGTTGCTGTTTTCATAAGATTTAAGATTAAGGAATGAAAATTCTGAATATTTTTTTGATTTTAGAGCCGAATCCTTTCTTGAAGAGAGGGAAATCACCGGGCCATTCGATTTTCCCCGATTCTAAATCAGCCCCTCTTAGGACCAATCCGCACACAGTTGCAAATCTGGGATCGTCCTGGGGCGAAGAAAATCCCTGGGGAAATCCCAATCGACAGGATAAACGAAATTCCTTTCTCGCCAAGTCCTTGATTCTTGGAAGTTTTGCTCCTCCGCCGGTCAGGACAATGCCTCCAGGCAATAAATTATGCTTGGAGATTTTTTTTAGTTCTTTGGTAACTTCTCTAAAAATTTCAGAGACCCGGGATTCAATGATTCTGGACAACTGCTTGCGGGAAAAAACAAGCGTCTCTTCTCCGGAAATCTTGATTTTTTCTTTTTTATCGCTGCCTTGAAAAGATAAGGTGCCGAATTCCAATTTTATTCTTTCGGCAATGTCAACGTCGGTTTTCAAACCAATGGCAATATCGTTTGTAATGTGGCCCGAGCCGACGGGAAAAACGGCCACATGCGTCAAATTCCTTTCCTCAAACACGGACAATCCTGTTGTTCCTGCTCCAATGTCCAAAAGGGCTACCCCTAACTCTTTTTCTCTCGGGGTCAAAACCGCTCTGGCGCTGGCCACGGAAGAAAAAACCAAATCATTGATGTGAAGGCCGGAATTCAGAACAGCGGCAGTCAAATTTTTCAGATATGGCGCGAACCCGCCCAGAACCAAAACATCCGCTTCCAATCTTACCCCGTGCATGCCCAAGGCCTCTTTTATGCCTTTTTCTCCGTCAATGATAAACTCTTTTGGAAAGACCTCTAAAATTTGGCGATTGGAAGGCATAGAAAAGGTTTGAGCGGCCTGCAAAACTCTCTCTACGTCTTCGGGCGAAATTTTTTGGTCGGCCCGGGAAACCGAAACCAATCCGTGAGAAGGAGCGCAAAAAACATGGCAACCGCCCACGCTGACATAAGTTGAGTCAATTTTTTTATTAATATCTTTTTCAATTTTTCTGAAAATCGGCTGAATAAGGCCAGCCACTTCAGAAGGATTAATCACCACTCCCTTTCTGATGCCGGAAGAAATTTCTTCCGAGATCGCCAAGACCTCAAGGTTTTCCTCTTTTTTTGATTTTAAAGCGGCTAAAACCTTGATTGTTCCTGTCCCAATATCCAAACCGATTATAATATTGCCCTTGGCCATTATCGAAAAAATAATTTAAGGTAATCTTCTTGTTTTTCTTCCATTTTTTTTGCCTTTAATTTTGAGGTTTCGTGGTTCTCTCCCAATAGATGCAAAATGCCATGGATTAAAGTTCTCGCCAGTTCTTTTTCAAAAGTTGAGTTAATTTTTTTTACATTCTTCTTTACCTCTCGCGGGCAAATCACTATCTCTCCGGAATCGTTGTAGGAAAAAGAAAGAACATCAGTCACCCGGTTCTTTCTTCGATACTTCTTGTTCAACTCCCGCATCCTTTCTTCGTTCACCAAGGCAACCGACAAACCTGTTCCGCTTTTATTCTCGCCTTTTAAGACCTTTTCGGCAACCCTCTTTAAAAACCCCTCCTTAACCCGAATGGTAGTCAAATTATTTATTTCTATCATTGAGCCAGCAACTCTCTTATGATTTTTGAAACCAACCCGCCATCTGCTTTGCCTTTAACTTTTGGCATCAATTCCGCCATCACCCTGCCCATATCTTTAATCTCTTTGGCGCCGACTTTTTCAACCGCCTCTTTGGCTAATTTTCTAACTTCCTCTTCTGAAAGTTGCTCTGGCAGATATTTTTGCAAAATCGCAACTTCTTTCTTTTCTTTTTCAGCCAGGTCGTTTCTTCCCCCTTTTTCAAACATTAACAGGGCTTCTTTTCTTTTTTTAACCTCAGTAGAAATAACTTCCGCTGTTTCTTCGTCAGTCAGACAACTTTCTTTACCTAGTTCTTCTTCGGTTAATTCCGGCTTTTCCTTGCCTTTCTTATATCTCTTTTCTTTTTCTTTATTCGTTATGGCCGCGCTTAACATTCTTAAAACAGAAAGTTCCAACTCTTTTTTTTCTTTCAGGGCGGTTTTTAAATCCTCTTGAATCTTTTGTTTGAGCTCCATTTTTTTTCTATTTTACCGAGCTTGTCCAATTTTTCGTATTCTTTTTTCAATTCCTCTCTTCTGAGAGCGGCTCTTTTTTTCATCTGTTCTGATTTTCTTCTCACTCTGAACCTGGCTTTTCTTGTCCTAAGCAAAAGCCCGCTTTGCTGAACTCTTTTTTGAAAGCGGCGAACCAAACTTTGTGCTGCTTCTCTTTCTTGTTTTCTTACCTCTAAAGCCATATTTTAGTCTTTTGACACATTAGCCATCGGTACCTTTTTCCTCCACCCCCCGATTAAATGAAGATGGATATGGGAAATGTGCCCGGTTTTACCGATATTAAAGATTATCTTACAAGCGGGGAAAATCTTATATTTGATGGCGGTCTTTTTAGCGCTTAAAATAAGCTTGCCAAAGATTGAGGAATTTTTCCCCTCAAATCTGTCTTTCCATTCAATGTGTTTTTTAGGGATAAAAAGCAAATGCAGGGGCGCTTCGGGTTCAACATTTCTGAACCCCAAAACCTCTTTGTCCTCGTAAATAATCCCGGAAGGGGCTTTCTTATTGGCAATTTTGCAAAAAATACACTCTTTCATGTTTGGTTATTTTTTAAGGCGTTTTTCAATTTCCCTTACCGCCTTTTCAAACTTTACCGCCTCCTGTTTGCCCGAAGCCATATCTCTGATTAAAATCTGCCCTTCCAAGGCCTCTCTCTGACCTAAAATCAAAGTATATTTCGCTCCAATTTTATTGGCTCTGGACAGCTGAACCTTCAAGGAGTCCCTGCCAAAGGACTCAGAAACCTGAATTCTGTTTTTTCTGAAGTCCTCCAAAAGTTTTAAACTTTTTCTTTTGGCTAAATTTCCCAATTGGGCCAAAAAAACTTTGGCAGGAGCAGCTTCCTGGAATTTTATATTTTTTGATTTCATTGCCGCAATAATTCTTTCCATGCCGCCAGCTCCCCCCACGGCCGGAACATCCTTTCCACCCACAAGTTTCCCTAAAGCATCATACCTTCCGCCGCCGGCCAAAGCACCCAGCTCTTTTCCTTCTTGGCCTTCGGCAAAAATTTCAAAAACAGTTTTGGTGTAATAATCAAGGCCCCGGACCAGATAAGGATTCAAGGTGTAAGGCAGTTCAATCTCGTCAAAAAATTCCAAAACTTCTTTGAAATGAGCGTGGCATTCTTCGCAAAGATGGTCAATTATCTGAGGGGCTTGCGAAATTATCTGATGACATTTTTCTTCTTTACAATCCAGAATTCTGAGAGGATTTTCTCTGAGGCGCCTCCGGCAATCAGAACAAAGAGAGGACTCGCGGGATTTGAAAAAACTGGTTAAAAGTTTTTTATAGTAGGGCCGGCACTGGCTGTCTCCAATTGTGTTTAATTCAATGGTTAAATTTTTGAGCCGGAGTTCTCTTAAAATATTATAAAAAATCTGAATGGTCTGGACGTCAATTACCGCACCCTTTTCTCCCAAGGTCTCAAAACCGAATTGCCAGAACTGGCGGAAACGGCCTTGCTGGGGATGCTCATAGCGAAAAAACGGACCGGAATACCAAAGTTTTACCGGTTGAGGCAAGGCGACCATTCCTTGCTCAATATACGCCCTGATTATGGGCGCTGTCCCTTCCGGTCTCAGAGCCAACTCGTCTCCTCCTCTGGTTTTAAGAGTGAACATCTGCTTCCCCACGATATCGGTGGATAGACCGATTCCTTTTGAAAAAAGTTCGGCGCTTTCCAAAATCGGAGTGTCGATTTTCTCAAAATCGTAAAAACCGGCGATATTTTCAAGTACATTGTAAATCCGCTGGAAATATTTCTGCTCTTCCTGCAAAATGTCGTGCATACCGGTTGGAGACTGAAACTTTGGTTTTTTTGCCATATTTTAATATGCGGGGGCTTCAATTTTTGCCATGGTAGCAACCGGCCAGGCGCGGATAACTACTCGGCCGATAATATTTTCCCGGGGCAAAGATCCCCAACGCCTGGAATCATAAGAAGACATCCCCAGCCGATTGTCTCCTAAAACAAAATATTCGTTTCTGTTCAAGGTAATCCGGATATTTCCTTCGGTTTGGGTAAAAGAAGGCAGATAAGTCAATTCGTCCAGTATTTTTACCTCGGAATTTTCTCTATAAATATCTATTTTACCGTCCTTTATTTCCACCGTTTCCCCGGGCAAACCAATGATTCTTTTAATGTATCTTTGAGAAGGGTCTAACGGGTATTTGAAAACAATCACCTCTCCCCTTTGTGGGGCCCGCAGATGATAAGATAATTCGTCAACAATCAAATAATCGCCGTTTTCAAAATTAGGTTCCATTGACTGGCCCTTGACGATAAACGGCTGGAAAACATAATAACGGATGGGAACGACAATCAATAAAGCAATGACTGTCAGCTTTGAAATCTCCCAGATGAAAGATAGAAACTTTCTCATATGTCTTTCTGATTTTAACATAGATTTTCAAATATAGCAAGGGAAATGTGTGGTATAATGAAGAAGCTTAAATCTTTTAGTTTTCGAAACTCATGATTTTGGTGGTTGGCCTGGGTAATCCGGGAAAAAAATTTGAAAAAACCCGCCATAATGTCGGCTTTAGGGCAGTTGACGGATTTCAAGAGAAAAATAATTTCTCTGCTTTTAAATTATCTAAAAAATTTTTGGCTGAAATTTCTGAAGGGGCCTTAGATGACGAAAAAGTGATTTTAGCAAAACCCCAGACCTTTATGAATGATTCTGGTCGGGCCGTAAAACTCTTAACCAAAAACTATAAACTTAAAACTGGAAGCTTATTTATAATTCACGACGACATTGACCTGCCTCTCGGCAAAATCAGAATATCTGTTGGCCGTTCCTCTGCCGGCCACAAAGGCGTAGAATCAATAATCAGAGAATTGAAAACGAAAAATTTTGTCCGTTTCCGCATTGGAATCAAGCCCGAGAAAATAGAAAATAGAGAGCAGAAAATAGAAAAATTCGTCTTAGAAAAATTCAGCAAAGATGAGGGAAAAATTTTGGGAGGCGCTATTAAGGAAGCTGTTGAAGCAATCGAGATGGCAATAAAAGAAGGAGCAGAAAAAGCGATGACGAAATTTAATTAAAAAAGAGGTTTCGCAAAGAAACCTCTTTTGAATCACCTCCTTCCGTTTAAGTTTCCGCTCATAATCCGTGCGGCGTTTTGTTAAATTCAATCTTTTCCAGCGCTTCCTTTATCTTGGAAACAGGAAAAGAATTCCCTCTTTTGCAACGTTGGTTCTTGACCCAAAGATGAATATCTGGATCTACCCCTTCTCTAAGAAAATCTACCATTTCATTGTACGCCTTAGTCGACGAAGGGCCGAATTTGTAAACGACCCCTTCAATTACGACCGTAGTGCCTGATTTTACTTTCATTTCACTTCACCTCCCTCCAGAAAAGATTTATTCGATAACTGTTGTGCTGTTCTTGTTGCCGCTCTTTTTGGCTTGGAGTAACAACATATCAGCTGCTTCTTCATAGTGGGCCACGGCACAAGTAATCGTGACCTTCAAACCATCGATATTGATCCCTTCAACTCTTGCTCTTATTCTTTCAGTCAGTTGAACGGCCTTCTCTTTAGCCGCCCAAGGAAGGAGAACCGCAAACTCGTCTCCTCCGTATCGAAAAGCTCTAAAACGGGACTCGGTCAAAATAATTAAGCCAAGCTGTCTTAATATCTCATTACCCATTTTGTGGCCGTATCGATCATTAAATTGTTTGAAGTTATCAACATCAAGCAATACCAAACAACCGCCACTTCTGACCATTAGGTGATAAATTAGGTCATAACATCTTCTCACCCAGAGCAGGGTGAGTTTGTCAATCATAAAATATACGAGACAAAAAAACAGAGAAATATCTATAATCCAGTGCCACATAGCATTTCACCTCCATTTTAATAATAGTAAGAGCTGTATTTTGCCCTCCGGTTTGGCTGTAAATTATAACCAAGCCGCAAGACAAAATTGGGTGGTCGAGGCGGGAGAGATTCGCCTCGACCTTGATATTCTTCTACAAAGATAACTAAAATAAATTAGTTGTTCTCCAATGTTTTATCCCGTCTGCGCGGAGCAATAATCTTACCGCAAACCGTCCCCCCTCAGCCGCGATAAACATGATGGCTTGTGCGAGGACGTAAATTTCAAAACTACAATCTCTTATCGCGAAAATCATCAATAACTCGGACAGACCGATAACCAGCCATAAAAAATACCAAATTCTATCCACGCCGAAAAGTAGGTGCGGCCATGGAAACAATAACCAGCCATAGCTGGTCCCATCCCCTGGCTTCCTCCAGAGAACATAAAGAACCCCTGCCACGAATCCCAATACAGCTGAAGCCGAGTAGAAAGGGAAAAACAAAACGCTACAAAACATAAAAAATAACATCCAGCCGGTCGGTCGAAAAACAAAAAAATTTCTTTCTGGTATATAATTCATTTAATCGCCCCCTTTCCATATTATTTTTTTTGAGAACAAATTTTACTCTCCGGTCTACCTGCGAATTCTATGATTACAGAGAAAACCCTGCTATCATAAAAAATGGCTACTGGCTTTTAAGGAGGGATGCCAGATTTTCACCGAGCGCATAAAAAAATTCTGCGCTCAGGAGCCCCCGCAGATAGACCGGAAGATAAAAATATTTTGACAGAACTTTAATTTATTATTATACTAAATTAGATGGAATTGTCAAGGGCAAGTATTGATAAGGTTTTAATCTGTGGCATCACCCCCTATTTTCTGGAAAAGGGGTTGGTTTGGTTTGAAGAAAATATAAAACAAATTTTACAGGCCAGAAAAACCCAGTCATTTTTTGAAGACAATACAGTATATATAGAAAGGAACCAAACCCACAATCTTTCCCAGTTTTTAAGAAAATTGGACGAAATGGGCTATGAAAAAGTGCTGCAGGTTTCGGAGCCCGGCGAGTTTTCCCAGCGGGGCGGAATTGTTGATGTTTTTCCCGTCAATATGAAGGGAGCCGTCCGCTTTGAATTTTTGGGAAATAAAATTGAAGAGATTTCAGAGCTGCCGATAAAAATTGAGGACGAAAAAACCGCCAAAGAAATATTAAAAAAGAAACTAAAATCCCAAAAATTATTTTCCGATTTAAAAGGATTGAAGACAGGCGACTATTTGGTTCATTTGGACCACGGCATTGCCCGCTTCGCAGGAGACATAAAGTATGGAACGCAAAGAAACGAAGAGAATGAATATTATGTCTTGGAATATGCTCAGAATGATAAACTCTATGTCCCATTTGGATTGGAGCGGAAATTATCAAAATATATCGGTTTTGTTGAGCCGAAAATTTCTCGACTGGGTTCCTCTCTCTGGCAGAAAACAAAGAAAAAGATAAAGGAAGAAACGGAGAAATTCGCCAAGGAACTTTTAGAAATTTACGCCCAGAGGGAGATTGCCAATCGGCCTCCTTATTCAACGGACTCCGAAATAGACGCAAAACTAGCTTCTGACTTTGCCTTTGAAGAAACGCCCGACCAAGTTCAAACGATCGAAGATATCAAAACAGATTTAGAGAAAGAAGCGCCGATGGACAGAATTGTTTGCGGCGACGTGGGTTTTGGAAAAACAGAAATTGCCTTGCGGGCAATGGTCAAAGCAATAAATTCCGGGTTACAAGCGGCTTTGATTTGCCCGACTACAATTTTGGCGAATCAGCATTATCAAAACTTCAGAGAGAGATTAAAAAATCTGCCGATTAAAATCGCTTTGCTTTCCCGATTACAATCAAAAAAAGAACAAAAGAAAATAGTTGAAGAATTGCGAATCGGCGAATTTGATATTGTCATCGGCACTCACCGACTTTTGTCAAAAGATATTGAATTCAAAAACCTGGGGCTTTTGGTGATTGATGATGAGCAAAGATTTGGCGTCAGACAAAAAGAAAAATTTAAAAAAATACGAACTTCCCTTGATATTTTATCGTTATCAGCCACGCCCATCCCCCGCACTCTTTATCTGGCTTTATCTTCTATGAAAAATATCAGTTTGATCCAAACCCCGCCAGCCGGACGATTGCCGGTGAAAACTCTAATTTTGCCTTTCTCTGAAAAAACCATCAAAGAAGCGATTGAAAACGAAATCTCTCGCGGCGGTCAAGTATATTATTTACATAACCGGGTGGAAACAATTGAGGCGGTTAAAAAATTTCTGGAAAATTTGGTTCCAAAAGCCAGCTTCGGCATTGCTCACGGCCGACTAAAAGAAAAAGAGTTAATAAAAGTTATGAGCGAATTTCAAGATAAAAAAATAAGTGTCCTGGTGGCGACTACAATCATTGAAAATGGCTTGGATTTACCCAATGTCAACACTTTAATCGTGGCTGACGCCACTCATTTAGGATTGTCGCAAGCATATCAAATCAGAGGAAGGATTGGCCGCTCTCATATCCCTGCCTTTGCTTATTTCTTGTATCCGAGCCGCTTAAACGATAAAGCGAAACTTAGATTAAACGCTCTGAAAGAGGCTGAAGAATTAGGTTCAGGATATAGAATTGCTCTGAAAGATTTGGAAATCCGGGGAGCCGGCAATATCTTGGGCAAAGAACAATCGGGGAACATTAATTCAGTCGGTCTCAACCTTTATTGCCAAATACTTTCTGAAACAATAGAAAAAATGAAAGTGGGTCGAAGAACCTAAGGGTTCATCTCCATCTGCGCCTACTTCGTAGGTTTGATAAATGATAAAGTAAAGCAATGACTGACGAAATAAAAACTATCAACATAAACGATGAAAGTTATCCGAAACTTTTGAAAGAAATCAAAGGTGCTCCTCATGTTCTTTATTACAGGGGAAGATTGCCACGAGCAGAGGAAAATTGTTTTGCCGTGGTTGGAACAAGAAGGTATTCGCCTTACGGAAAGCAGATGGCTTTGGAAATTGCCGGTGATTTAGCTGAGGCCGGCCTAATAATCGTTTCGGGACTGGCACCCGGCATTGATACGTTTTCGCATCAAGCAACATTAGAAAGAAAAGGAAGAACTATCGCTGTTTTGGGAACCGGTCTTGACGAAAAAAGCATTTACCCAAAGGAAAATATCAAATTAGCCGGAAAAATCATTGAAACAGGTGGCTGCCTGATCTCTGAACATCCAGCCGGAACCAGCGGCGCCAATTTTACATTTCCGCAAAGAAATCGAATACTCTCTGGTCTTTCTCTTGGGGTTTTGGTAGTAGAAGCAAAACCCTTGCTACCAAATTTTGGTGTGGGGACAAACAAAAAATCCGGCTCGGGAGCAATTATTACTGCCTTTCACGCTTTTAAGCAAAATCGAAAGGTCTTTGCCGTTCCAGGCCCAATTCATTCTTCAAGCTCAAAGGGCTGCCATTATTTAATTAAGAAAGGGGCAAAATTGGTTGAAAACGCCAATGATATCCTGCAAGAATTAAACTTGCGATGTTTAAGCTTCGAGTTTAAACAAATGACTGAGGGAGAAAATAAGGAGGGAAATTTGATTTTGGAAGCCCTAAAAGAAGAAGCGTTATACGTTGATAAAATTATTGAGAGAACGAAACTGCCGGCCTCTGCCGTCGCCGGCGCTCTTGCTATTTTGGAAATAAAATGTAAAGTAAGAAACTTGGGAGGGAACGTTTATGCAATTAGTCATCGTTGAATCACCCACGAAGGGTAATACTATAAAAAATTTCTTGGGGCCTGATTATAAGGTTCTTTCTTCCTATGGTCATATTAGAGATTTGCCGAAAGGTGAATTGGGAGTGGATACTGAAAATGATTTTGAGCCGAGATATGTCATTCCGACAAAATCAAGGAAGGTTATTAATTTATTAAAAAGCGAAGTCCAAAAATCCCAATTGATAATTCTTGCTACCGACGAAGACAGGGAGGGAGAAGCGATTGCCTGGCACCTATCCCAGGCTTTAAATCTTAATGGCGGAATACCATATAAGAGAATCGTCTTTCACGAAATTACCAAATCGGCGATTGAGGAAGCCATAAAAAATCCGCGGGAAATTGATTTGGATTTGGTTAACGCCCAGCAGGCAAGAAGAATTTTAGACCGGCTCGTCGGCTACAAATTATCGCCTTTTTTATGGAAAAAAGTGGCGCGAGGTCTGTCGGCCGGAAGAGTCCAGTCAGTCGCGGTTCGCCTGGTCGTTGAAAGAGAAAGAGAAATACAAAGCTTCATCCCTCAAGAGTATTGGAGCATTGAAGCCCTGTTTAATAAGTTCACCGCTTTGCTCATTAAAAAAGACGGCAAGAGTTTAGAAAAATTGGGAATTAAAACGAAAAAAGAGGCAGATAAAATTGTTAAAGATTTAAAGGGTGCGGAATATAAAGTAACGAATATTGAGAAAAAAGAAGTAATAAGGAACCCTCTGCCACCTTTTACCACTTCTACTTTACAGCAAGAGGCGTGGCAGAGATTTCGCTTTCCGGCAAAATTTACAATGCGAATCGCCCAGAACCTTTACGAAAGAGGGCTTATCACATATCACCGAACGGATTCTTTAAACTTAAGCGATATATCTTTGTCTGCGGCCAAAAAATTTATTATTAAAAATTACGGCAAAAATTATTGGACCGGATTTCTGCGAAAATACAAAACTAAAACTAAAGGCGCTCAGGAAGCTCACGAAGCCATTAGACCGACCTATCCGGACAAATCTCCGGAAACCTTAAAAACCGACTTGGATGAGCAGGGCTTCCGACTTTATGATTTAATCTGGCGGCGATTTATTGCCTGTCAGATGAGTCAAGCCGTTTTCGATTCAACAACGGTTGATATTGGGGCAAAGAATTATGTCTTTCGCGCTACGGGTCAAATTTTAAAATTTGACGGATTTTTAAAAGTTTACCCGCTCAAATACGAAGAGACTGAACTGCCTGAATTAAAAATTGATGAAATTTTAGAGCTGCTCAAATTAATCCCATCCCAACATTTTACCCAGCCGCCGCCGCGATATAATGAAGCCAGCTTGATTAAGATATTGGAAGAAAACGGAATCGGCCGTCCTTCAACCTACGCCCCTATTTTATCCACTATTCAAGAAAGGAATTATATTGAAAAAGATGAAAGCAAAAGATTCCGACCAACTGAAATCGGCCTTGTAGTTAATGATTTATTGGTGGCTCATTTTCCGGAAATTGTAGATATTAAATTTACGGCCGGCATGGAAGAGAATTTAGATAAAATCGCCGAAGGTCAGAAAAAGTGGGTGCCGGTTCTGAGAGAATTTTACGCGCCCTTTGAAGAACACCTCCAAAAAAAATACCAGGAAGTTTCAAAAAAGGACTTTACTGAAAAACCGACCGGAAAAAAATGCCCGAAATGCGCAGCTCCCCTTTTGATTCGCCTGGGAAAGTTCGGTAGATTCTACGCTTGTTCAAAATTTCCCGAATGTAAATATACCGAATCATTAAAAGAAAATACCTTGGGAATAAAATGCCCGAAATGCGCAAAAGGAAAAGTTCAAGAGAAAAGAACCAGAAAAAGAAAAATTTTTTACGGATGTTCCAGTTGGCCCAAATGCGATTTTGCCTTATGGGACAAACCAACCGGTGAATTTTGTCCAAAATGTAAATCGCTTTTGGCAGAAACAAGGCGCAAACAAATTAAATGTTCTAACAAGGAGTGCGATTTTAAGGTTGAAAAATAAGGGAGAATTTGATAAAGTTTAAATACGCCGGAGTGGCGGAATTGATATACGCGCACGACTCAAAATCGTGTGAGAGAAATCTCGTGAGGGTTTGACTCCCTCCTCCGGCACCATTATTGTCTATATTAGAATTTATGGAGGGAAAAGTTGTCCTTTTACTCTAGAATAAGGGGGTGAAAAGATTATGAGACTAAGAAAAGGAAGAAGTCGTATCGTATTAGTATTTCCTTCTTTGGGGATTGCAATCAAAATACCTTTTATCCATTTTATATCGGGAATCCACTTTCTATTATTAATGGCTAGGGAAGGCCATCTTAGATGGGAATGGAATAGAAGCATGGAGTCGATGGAAAGTTCCAAAGAATTACTGTTCAAGGGAATCGCAGACAACTGGAGAGAGTATTGGTTTTTTATAAAATCTCGTAATCCTTTTCTGCTACCTTCCTATTTTTCTTTCTTTGGTCTTTTCAACATTCAGCAAGTGGGCCAGGTTTGTACGACCGAGAGTTCAGTATTATGGCGACAACTTGTAGAATTAACTGCTGGCGCAACGTCAAAAAGTAGTCATCATTTTGTTAATCCTGAGAATTTCTGTTTTGTAGGCAAGAAGTTACGAATTCTGGATTATGGTAGCCCGCGGGTACAACAAGTTATCAGTAAGTTTGGAATAAAGATAACGAATGAATTTGATCCAAATTACACTTAAAGGCTCCCTTTCAGGGAGCCTTCTTTGTTTTTAGATATAATTACGGCGTATTATTGTGGTTTTTATTTCCACATACCTGGAAAAAATTTTCGAAAAAAGTGAATAACCAGCCAACCTGAAAATATTCCCATAAAAGCCCCGGCTAAAATGTCTGACGGCCAGTGAATACCAGAGAAGACACGGGAAATGGAAATTAAAAAACTGGCAAGAAAAAATAAGAGGCCGGGGGCCCACCAAAATTTTGGTCGGGGGTAAACTTTTTTGAAATAGAGAAAAACGACGGTTGTTATCGCGAAGTAGAAAGCGGCGTGACCTGAAGGAAAAGAGGATTCGTTAGGATTGTATGGAAAAAGTAAATT
>Ga0315293_10002452_pt1 | contig 17810 bp, 16 predicted proteins | sample YL17G13_20_MG_FD_203071 | JGI IMG/M metagenome (GOLD analysis project Ga0315293, IMG submission 203071) | Sediment microbial communities from Yellowstone Lake, YNP, Wyoming, USA - YL17G13_20 | ecosystem: Environmental > Aquatic > Freshwater > Lake > Sediment | place: USA: Wyoming | collected...
GCCGGCTGGCCGGACCTGGCAGAGCGCGCGGCCGCGCTTGCCGGCGCCTGCTGGCGCGCGGCGCCGGTGCGCGCGGCCGCGGCCAGCCCCGAGGTGTACCGCGAGCTGCCCATCGGCGCGCTCCTGAACGGCGCCGTGGTGAGCGGCGCCGTCGACTTGCTTTACCGAGACGGCGACGAGTGGATCGTGGTCGACTACAAGACGGACCGCGGCGCCGATGCCGGCGTGCTGCGCGAGCGCTACACGCCGCAGGGGGCCGCCTACGCCGTCGCCGTCGAGGCCGCTACCGGCGGCGTGGTCCGCGAAGTCGTGTTCGTGGCTGCGGCAGCGGCCGACGGGCTGGTCGTCACCGTGCCCGTTGACGATGCCCTGCGCGACCTTGCGCGCAGCGAGGTCGCCGCGGCGGTGGGTGAGGGAAGGGCCGTCCGCGCCGACGAGCTCGCCGCTGAGGTCTGACCGCGTCAGCCGGCGGCGACGAGCGCCCGGGCGCGTCCCGGCTGGAAGCCGGATGCGCTGGGGTTGTAAGGTCGGCGTAGAGCTGGGCGGGCCGAAGGGCTTGGTCCTGGCGAGGTAGGATGACCTCGCGGCCATCGTCCACAGGCGCTTGAGGAGACGTGGTGCAGAAGATCCCAAGTCGCCACGCGGAGCCTTCGTCGTGAGCCTGCGGCTGCGCGTGTCCGGTGACCCGTGGCTGTACGCGTTCGGGCGCGTGCTGCTGGTGACGGCGGTCCATGTCTACGGGCGCTTCCGTGTGGTCGGGGTCGGCAATCTCCCTGCGACGGGGCCGGTCATCCTCGTCGCCAACCACCCGAGCGACGTGGACCCCATCCTTCTCGGCGTCGCCATGCCGCGCACGCTTCACTTCATGGCCGACGTGGTGCAGTTCCGGCGTGGCTTCGTCGGGCCGGTCATCGAGCGGCTGGGCGCCTTTCCCGTCAACAAGGGCGTCTCGGACAGAGCGGCGCTCGAGCGGGCCTTGAGCTTGCTGGGCGACGGCAGGGTGGTCGCGCTCTTCGCGGAGGGCGACCTGCACCGCCGCTCAAAGCCGTCCGCGTTCCACACCGGGGTCGCCTTCCTGGCGGCGCGCAGCGGAGCGCCGGTGGTACCGGTCGCTATCACCGGGGCCGAGCGCATCTACGCGGAGGGCCGCCTCCATTGGCCGTGGGTGCGGCTCACGCTCGGCAACCCCGTCACGTTCGCCGGAGCGCGGCGCGGCAAGGCGGCCTACGCGCGCATGGCGGAGGAGCTTCGGGACGCCGTTATCCGGCTCCACGACGCGGGGTGACACACACGCCAGCCGTCTGGCGACCAGCTACTAGCCTCGATTTTGCGTGCGCCCAGACAGTTGGAGGTGACGCCCTTGGGGTGAACTGACAACGATAAGCTCGTCGTCGCCTGCCGGTGGAAGTCCGGTCCGGGTAGCTGCCAGGAGGCCCGGTAGCAGGCTGGCGGCTCGACCGGGAAACGGGTCGGGTCGAAGCCCAGCGTCACAAGCCCTTGCAGGGGGAGCGACTGAGCGGTCCGTAGCATCAAGCGAAGCCTGCCGCGTCGTTAGAGGCCCCGCCTGCAAAGGCGGGGGATAGGGAGCGCCGAGCCCCGGTGATCAGGGTGAAGGCCACGGAAGCGGTGAAGAGCCTGGACTTGCAGCCGCGAAGGACTCCCCGGCGCACTCGGGCACGGAACGTTCAGAAGGTGGCGGCGGGAACTGGGGAGGCCCTCCCCGGCCCGGCGGCCCTGCGTGATACGCCGCCGGAAGCGTCGCGCCCTATAACCGGTTCACGCCGGGAAGTGGGCGGGGAGCCGGAAGGGCGCCCGCGGCGGCCGTAGTACCGCTTGAGCCGGACGGACAACGCAGGCCGCCGGTAGAGGGAAGGGCCGCTGCTTCGTCGATGCGCCTTGAGTGCAGGGAAGGGCTGGTGAGTGCCCTCGTGGCTAGTCCCGCCGAACAAGACAAGGTCCAAGCCCTGCAACGGGCGCTCTACCGGGCGGCCAAGGCCGACCCCGAACGACGGTTCCATGCGCTCTATGACAAGGTCCATCGCAGGGACATTCTGGAGCGTGCGTGGCTGCAGGTGCGCGCCAACAAGGGCGCACCCGGCATCGACCGGACCACCATCGCCGATGTGGAAGCCTACGGAGCCCACCGGCTGCTCGAAGAGCTGTCGGTGGACCTCAGGGGAGAGCAGTGGCGGCCGCTTCCGGCGCGCCGGGTGTGGATACCCAAGCCCGGCAGCTCCGAACAGCGTCCGCTCTCGATTCCCGCCGTGCGCGACCGCATCGTGCAGGCGGCGGCGAAGATCGTCATCGAACCGGTCTTTGAGGCCGACTTTCTGCCCTGCTCTTTCGGCTTTCGGCCGAAGCGGGCGGCGCACGACGCCCTGCAGGTGCTCATCGACGAGGCCTGGCAGGGACGACGGTGGGTGGTGGAGACGGACATCGCTTCGTGCTTCGAGGCGATCCCGCACGAGCGGTTGATGCAGGCGATCGAGGAACGGGTCTGTGACCGCAAGGTCCTCAAGCTCCTGCGCGCGATGCTCGGCGCCGGAGTCATGGAGGACGGCGTGGTCCGCGGCGCGGCCACCGGCACTCCCCAAGGAGGGGTCATCTCTCCGCTGCTGTGCAACGTCTACCTGCACCGGCTTGACCGGGCATGGCAAGCACAGCGTTACGGGCGGCTGGTGCGTTACGCCGATGACCTGGTGGTGATGTGCGTGAGTCGCCAGCAAGCCCAAGGCGCCCTCGCGGCCCTGACGGCCCTGCTGGCCGAGATGGGTCTGGCGCCCAAGGCGTCCAAGACCCGGATCGTGCACCTGAAGGAGGGTGGCGAGGGTTTCGACTTCCTCGGTTTCCACCACCGCTGGGTGCGGGCTCGCTCGCAACAGCATCGTCACGTGCTCTTCCTTGCTCGCTGGCCCTCGGAGAAGGCTATGCGGCGGGTCCGCGATCGGGTGCGTGAGCTTACGGCCCGACGCCGCCTGCTGGTGCCGGTTGAGGTGATCGTGCGGGACGTGAATCGCGCCCTGCGCGGCTGGTCCGCCTACTTCCGCTATGGAAACTCGGCGCACCACTTCGACAAGATCAGGAGCCACGCGTTGGAACGGCTGGCGCTGGTGATCGCCAAACGCCATCACCGCACGCGGGCGTACGGCCTCTCGGTCGTCGCCTGCCAGTCAGCCGACCAGCTCGGCCTGATCGATCTCCACGGAATCGTTGTTGCCCCCAGACCCGGAAGGGACTGGCGGGGAAAGCCGAATGCCGGCGGTGAACGACGTCGGTGAGCCGTGTGCGGGAGAACCGCACGCACGGTTCGATGAGGCGGGCGCTGGAAACGGAGCGTCAACGACCTATGGTGACGGGTTGAGCCCCCGGCGGGAAACCGCGGGACACATGGCAGCCGGGCCTTCAGGTTGAGATGCCACCGCGCCAGCGCCCGACCCTACAGGGATACGCCCGGCGCGGGGCCGCGCCGACCCGCTGCGCGACAAGCTGCGCCTGGGGCGCGAAGAGGCCGGCCGCGCCGCGCGCGAGTCCCGCGAGGAACTCTCGCGCAGTCTCACGGAGCTCAGCGAGACCGACCAAGCCTCGCTTGATCGTGCCCGCACCACCTTGAACGCCGGCGTTCGCGAGCTGCAAGACGGCAACGAGAAGAAGCTCGAAGAGATGCGCAAGACGGTGGACGAGAAGATCCACACCACCCTGGAGAAGCGTCTCGGCGAATCGTTCAAGCTGGTCAGCGACCAACTCGAGTCCGTGCAGAAGGGCCTGGGGGAGAGGCAGAGCCTCGCCATGGGCGCCGGCGACCTCAAGCGCGTGCTCAGCAACGTGAAGGCCCGAGGCACGTGGGCCGAGGTGCAGCTGGGCGCTTTACTGGACGAGATCCTGGCGCCCGGGCAGTTCGAGAAGAACGTCCATGTGGAGGCCGGCGCCGCCGATCTCGGCGAGCGCGAGGCCACGCAGCGCGCCACCGAAGCCCTGGCGCGCGCGATCCGCCTGGAAGCCCAGGACATCCACCGCAAGTACGTGAAGCCGCCGCACACCACCGACTTCGCCAGGTTCGGGGACGTGCGCGCCAAGGTCAAGCGGCAGCTTGATACGGCGAGCCGCACCATCGACCAGACCGGCGTGCGTACGCGCGCCATGGAGCGCAAGCTCCGCGCGGTGGAGCAGCTCCCCGGCGACGAGGCCGAGCGCGTGCTCGACCTGGCGGCGCCGGTCGACGAGCCCGAGCCGGAGGAACCGCTCGCCGTGCTCGAGGAGGACGACCAGACGACGATCCAGCGGCCTCGAGGTCGCCGCGCGCCGAAAGGTTGCCGAACCCCGCACACCGGGAAGAACGTGCGGCGTAGCCCCAGATCCTCCTGACTCCTGACGGAGCCGCACCCGGGAGCGCGCCCATGACCAAGCACCGGCTCGAAGCCTTCAGCGACGGCGTCATCGCCATCCTCATCACCATCATGGTGCTCGGGCTCACTGTGCCTCACGGCGCCGAGCTCGGTGACCTGTGGCCGCTGCGCTACGTCTTCATCAGCTACGTGCTGAGCTTCACCTACCTCGCCATCTACTGGAACAACCACCACCACATGCTGTACGTCGTCGATCGTGTCACCGGCGGCGTGATGTGGGCCAACATGCACCTCCTGTTCTGGCTGTCGCTGATCCCGTTCGCGACCGGCTGGATGGGCGAGAACGACTTCGCCGCCACCCCCACCGCTGTGTACGGGGTGGTGCTGCTCATGGCGGGGGTCGCCTACACCATCCTGCAGCGCGCCATCCTGCGCAGCCAGGGTGAGGGTTCGTTGCTGGCGCAGGCCCTCGGCCGGGATCTCAAGGGCAAGGCGTCGATGATCCTCTACGCCATCGCGATCCCGATGGCTTTCGTGCAGCCGTGGGTCGCCTACGGCATCTACGTGCTGGTCGCGCTCATGTGGATCATCCCCGACAGGCGCATCGAGCGCGCCGTCGCGGCGCGCGAGAGCCGCGGCGGGCGCGATGCGGGGTAGGCGGGGCCGGGCGTCGGCCCTCTCCCCGCCGTCTCGTGATACGTTGGCGCCTGGATGCAGAGACGGACTGCCTCGAGGTCGGGGCTGAGAGCACGGAAGCGGGTGGACATGGGCCAGGACTTGAAGGATCGCGTCGGCCTCGTCGGCTGCGTCAGGCAGCAGGCGGCCCGTAGGGCGGAGGCGCAGGACCTCTTCGTCTCGCCGCTGTTCCGCGGGCGCCGCGCCTACGTGGAGCGCACCTGCGGGCGCTGGTACGTGCTGTCGGCGCTGCACGGTCTGGTGGCGCCCGGCGAAGAGGTGACGCCCTACGATCTCAAGCTCAAGTCGCTCTCGCAGGCCGAGCGACGCGCCTGGAGCGAGCGCGTCCTCACGCAGCTCGAGGCCGAGCTCGGCGCCCTGGACGGACTCACCTTCGAGATCCACGCCGGGGCGAGCTACACCAACGAAGGTCTCGTGCGCGGGCTGCGCGCCCGCGGCGCCGGCGTGGAGATCCCCGCGGCGAGGCTCGGCGAGGCGCAGGAGCTCGCCTTCTACCACGAGGCCAACAGCGCGGCGCCCGGCGGGGCCGCGGCCGGCTCCGCGGACGCGGCGGAGGCGTCGGACGAGGACGCCGAGGCGGCCCAGGCCGCCCGCGCGGCCCTGCAGGCCGCCGAGGCCGCCGCCGTCGCGGCGGGCGCTCCGCCCTGCACGGCGGCCGACGTCGAGGCCGCCCTCGAGGCGCTCGCTACGGCCGCCCAGGCCGTGCCGGCCGGGCAATGGCCGCCGCGACTCACCGGCGTCGACGGCGTCGCTCTCGACGCTCCCGGCCTCGACGGCCCCGGCCTGCACTCGTGGTGGGTCGACAAGGAAGGCGCCACGGACCTGAGCCAGGGCCTCGGCGCCACCCTCGCGCCGGGCCGCATCTACATCGGCCAGGCGGGGGGGACCAGGTGGCCGGCCGGCAAGAAGGTGGCCACCACGCTCGCCCGGCAGATCGGTGAGACCCATCTGGGCGGGCGCGTCAGGGCGTCCGACCTCCGGTTCTCGCTGGCTGCGGCGCTCTTCGGCGAGCTCCACCTGCAGGTGCAGGCGCCCATGCTGATCACGCCGGCCTCGGAGGTCGACCTCAGCGCGTGGATGAAGCGGCACCTCGCGATCGCCGTCCACCCGGTCGCCGACGCGGACGCCCTCGAGAGCCTCGAACGCCGCCTGCTGATCCGGCTCGACCCGCCGCTCGCCCTGCTGCACATGCCGCCGAGCCCGGTGCGCGCGCGCCTCAGCGAGCTGCGCCGCGTGATCAGCCGCGCCTGACCCCCGCCTCGTTCGACCGGCCTGCCCGGCAGGAGCACACTGAAGGCTTGAAAGGAATGTGACGGCGATGTCCCCAGACGCAGCGCACGCAGCGAACATCCGGCTGACGCCGGAAGAAGAGGACGTCCTCGCCGGCAGCGAGGGTCCGGTCCTGCAGAGAGTCATGCGCACCGTGGTGCAGTACGGGGAAGCCCTGGGCGCCGAGAGGCTCGTCGACATCTCCGGCGACGGGCACCTGGTGATCGCCTACGCCATCCCCGGCATCGCCCCGTCGCTGGAGATGCTCGAAGAGCTGGTGGCGGCAGGGCTGAGGACGAAGTACCCGTTCACCCTCGACCCCCGGCCGCCGCTGGACTACGACAATTGGGCTCTCGATGCGCAGCAGGTGGCGGTCCTCGACTGCATGTACCGGGACCAAGCGCGGTACGAGGACCTGCTGCTTCAGCTGGGCGCGCGCGACGCAGATGCGTACACCTGCCGCCCGTTTCTGGAGGAAGTCGGCAACACCCCGAAGAGCGGCGACATCCTCGCCTGGTCGGAGTCCGCCTGCGTCGTCTACGCCAACTCCGTCCTGGGCGCGCGCACAAACCGCAACGGCGCCATCATGGACCTGCTGTGCAACGTCGCCGGCAAGGTGCCGCTGTCAGGCCTGCTCGACGACGGCGCGCGCCGGGCCACCTGGCGCATCGACGTGAAGACCGCCGACCTGCCGCTGCCCCAGCTGCTGGGGGCGGCCATAGGCAGGCGAGTGCTGGCGGACGTCCCGCTGGTCAGCGGCCTCGAGCGCTTCCTCAGCGCCGACCTCGATGCGCCCACGCGCGACTACCTCAACGAGATGGGCACCGCCTGCGCCACGGCCGGGGCGGTCGGGCTCTTCCACGTCGAGGGCATCACCCCGGAGGCCGTCGCTCAGGGGATGGACATCCTCGCCGCGGATCACCGCACCTACGTGATCGACGAAGACGTCCTCGCGGACCTCTCCGCATCCTACCCCGTCCTGTGGCGAGACAGGGACGCGCGCCCGGAGAAGTGCTACCTCGGCTGCCCTCACATCAGCCTCGAGCAGATCGAGTGGTGGGCGCGCAGCATCAGCGCGGCGCTGAGCGAACAAGGGCAGGCACGGATCAAGGTGCCGACCACCCTGTGCGCCGCGCCGCAGACGCTGGCGCGGCTCGGCGCGGACGGGAGCGCCATGCGAGACCTGGAGGCAGCCGGCGTCATGCTCAGCGCCGGCTGCCCCATGCAGCTCTTCGACAACGACCTCGCCGCCGGCAGCGCGATCATCACCAACTCGACCAAGCTGCGCACCTACACGAACGCGCGCTTCTTCCCGGACCGCAGGATCGTCGAGATCCTGGTCGGCGGGGACATCTGAGGAGGCTCTCGATGCTTCTCACCTTCAAGGGACGCCCTGTCCTTCCGGGCAACGTGACGGGCGTCGCGGTGGTCAGTCACGGCGGCTTCAACACGTACGCCAGCTTCTTCGAGAGCATCCACGGGCCCTCCGACGAGGCGATCTGCGCCGACAGCGGCAACGGGGACCTCTTTGGGCGCGACCTGGCGGACAAGGTCATCTGCGTCCCCAGCTCGACCGGTTCCACATCCGGCGGCGCCGTGTGGCAGCGCCTGATCGAGATGGGGAACGCGCCGCGGGCGATGCTGTTCTCGAAGGCGATCGACTCGCTGGCGGCCGGAGGGCTCATCGTCGCCGACCTCTGGACCGGCCGGCGCATCGTGGTCGTCGATCGGTTGGGCGACGCGTTTCTCGAGACGGTCGTGCACGGCGACGCGATCACGATCGGCGATGACGGCGGAGTCGTGATCCGCCGTACCGGCGCATAGCCGGCGCGTGGAACACTGGTTTCAGGCGGAAGAAGGAGGATCACCATGCTGACCAGCGATCAGAGGATCACGCCCAACCTGTGGCTCGACGATCAGGCGGAGGAGGCGGCGCGCTTCTACGTCTCCATCTTCAAGGATTCCGAGATCCTGACCATCAGCCGGTACGGGAGCGGGGGGCCGAGGCCGGAGGGATCGGTCATGACCGTGGCCTTCACCCTCGAAGGCCAGAGCTTCACGGCACTCAACGGCGGGCCGCAGTTTCCGTTCACCGACGCCGATCCCGCGAAGGCGCAGAGGACCTTTCAGGCGATGCTGCAGATGAAGAAGCTGGACATCGCCGCTCTCAAGCGGGCGCACGACGGTGCGGAAGCGACCTCCGCCGCCGCCGCTGCAGCCGGGGGAGAGAGGTGACCGAACGCCGCGACCTACCTGCCGGCGTGTTCTCGCACTGGCTGGTTGGGATACGGCTCGCGCTGGTTGAGGAGAGCGGAACCGACGTGCCCTGCGGCGAGTGCAGTTCTTGCTGCACGACGTCTCACTTCGTCCACGTCGGGCCCGAGGAGACCCGAGCTCTCGCCCGGATACCTCGAGAGCTCCTGTTCCCGGCGCCCGGCCTGCCCGCCGGCACCGTGCTGCTGGGCTACGACGAGCAGGGTCGCTGCCCCATGCTTGCGGACGACGGCCGGTGCTCGATCTACGAGCAGCGCCCGCTGACCTGCCGCACCTACGACTGCCGGGTCTTCGCCGCAGCCGGGATCACGGCGGACAGCGATCCGATCACACGGCAGACGCGGCGCCGCGCGACCCGGTGCACGTGGCCCTTCTTGCGGTCAAGGTCTACGACGCGTTCCTCGCGCCCGGCGACGAGTCCGGCGCGACCGGCCGCGCCTCGTCGGATCTCGACCTCGCCAAGGCGGTGATTGAGGCCAACGAAAGGTTCGAGGCCGCGCGGGCGGCGGCCGTCGGCGGCCGCGCCGTCCGCCAGGACGAGCCCGACGCTTGACCGCCGCGGGCCGCCCGCATAGCATGCGGGGCGCCGGTCGGCGTTCGCGGGCCGGCGCCACTCCGACCAAGGAGCGATGATGGGCAAAGAGCTTTCCATCCTCTCGCCAGACACGGTCGACCAGCCTCCTCCAGCACTCCGCTTCTGAGCGCGCCGGCGCCCGCCTTGCGGCCGGCGCCACCGCATCCCTCCGCCGCCAGCCGCGACGCTTCAAGCATCACGCACACCCGTCGTCGCGCGCCGGGGCCACCTCTGTTGACAAGACGGGAGAGCTGTGACTCTCCTTGCATAGTATGTATGCATGATTGCAACCCCGCCTGAAGGAGCGACACATGATCAAGGTAGCTGAGTGGGGCACGGGCATGATGGGCCAGGGCCTTCTGGGATACATCCTCGACCGCCCGAAGGACATCGATCTCTGCGGCGTCATCGTCACCAACCCCGCCAAGGAGGGGAAGACCGTCGGCGAACTGCTCGGTCGCCCCTGCGACGTCAAGATGACCACCGACTTCGCGACCGTCCTCGCGCAGAAGCCCGACGTGGTCTGCATCAACACGCAGAGCAACATGGACGAGATCGAGCCGCAGATCGTGCCCGCCGTGAAAGCCGGCTGCAACGTGGTCTGCATCGCCGAGAAGCTCGCCTACCCGTGGGCCAGCGACCCCGCGCGCGCCGAGATGTTCGACAAGCTCGCCAAGGAGAACGACGTCACCATCCTCGGCACCGGCATCAACCCCGGCTTCGTGCTCGACGCCCTCATCGTCATGTGGAGCAGCATCTGCCTGCGCGTCGACTCCATCGAGGCCTCACGCGTCAACGATCTCTCGCCGTTCGGCCCCACCGTGATGGTCGGCCAGGGCGTGGGCACCACCGTCGAGCAGTTCGAGAAGGGCGTCGCCGACGGTACGATCGTCGGTCACATCGGTTTCCCCGAGTCGATCATGCTCATCGCCAAGGCCATGGGCTGGGACATCGACGAGATCGTCGAGACCCGCGAGCCCATCGTCACCAAGGTCGAGCGCTCCACGGCGTGCGTGCACGTGGCCGCCGGCGACGTGGCCGGCTGCAAGCAGGTCGGCAAGGGCTACACCAAGGGCGAGCTCAAGATCCACCTGATCCACCCCCAGCAGATCCACCCGCAGATGGCCGACCAGGGCACCGGCGACTACATCAAGATCGTCGGCGACCCCAACGTGAACATGGCCAACACCCCCGAGATCCCCGGCGGCAAGGGCACCTACGCGAGCGCCGGCAACTACATCCCGCTGCTCCCCGGCGCGCCCGCCGGCATGCAGACCGTCGTCGACCTGCCGATCCCGCGCTACTGGGCTCCCACCGCCTGAGAGGGGTGACCGCGTTGACAGACGCCACGCGCTGCAAGGCCGGCGACTGGGTCGAGGTGGAGCGCGTGCTCCTTGAGCCGGCCGACCGGTCGAAGAACCTTCCGCCGGAGACGGCGGAGAAGCCACTGAGGATGTGGATCAAGGGCTTCGCCCAGGCCGCAGGCGCAATGGGCGATGCCATGACTATCGAGACGATGACCGGGCGCCTGGTCGAGGGGGCGCTCTCGGCCGTCAACCCGGGCTACTTCCACACCTTCGGCAACCCCATCCCCGAGCTCAGCCACGTGGGCGTGGACCTGCGCGCGCGGCTCGCCGAGTACCACGCCGCGCAGGCCGACGGTCCCGCCGAGAAGGGTGGTGCCTGATGGCCACCAGGTTCGACGCCATCATGGCGCGCCGCGGCGAGATCATGTTGAAGGCGCTGGGCATGGACTACAGCGTGTTCGAGCAGAGCCCCATCGCCTTTGACTACGAGGGCATGATGGAGGCGCACGGCTACAGCCTGCAGGACATCGTCGCCATCCAGACCCAGGCCGGCGTGGGCAACACGCCCTTGCTCGAGCTCAAGAACCTGACCGACGTGGTCAGGTCCATGAGCGCGCCCGGCAAGGGCGCCCGCATCTTCGTCAAGGACGAGGCCGCCAACATGGCCGGCGCCTTCAAGGACCGCCGCGCCAGCGTGAGCATCCACGTCGCCAACGAGAAGGGCTACGAGGGCGTCATCGCCGCCACGTCGGGCAACTACGGCGCCGCCGTCAGCAGCCAGGCGGCGCGCTACGGTCTCAAGTGCATCATCGTCCAGGAGACCTTCGACAGCCGCCACATCGGCCAGCCGGAGATCGTCGAGAAGAGCCGCATCTGCGAGGCGTTCGGTGCTGAAGTCCTCCAGCTGACGGTCGGCCCCGAGCTCTTCTTCCACATGGTCGAGCTGCTCGACGTCACGGGCTACTTCGCGGCCTCGCTGTACAGCTCGTTCGGGGTCAGCGGGATCGAGACCCTGGGCCTGGAGATCGCCAACGAGATGACCGCCCTCACAGGGGCGCCGCCGACGCACTGCGTGATCACGCACGCCGGCGGCGGCAACACCACGGGCACCGCCCGCGGCCTCATGCGGGCCGGCGCCACCGAGACGCAGATCATCAGCGCCTCCGTTGATCTGAGCGGCCTGCACATGGCCAGCGATAACGACTTCAACCGCAAGAGCTTCACCACCGGCCACACCGGCTTCGGCGTGCCGTTCGCCACCTGGCCCGATCGCGCCGACGTGCCGCGCAACGCCGCCCGCTCGCTGCGCTACATCGATCGCTACCTCACGGTGACGCAGGGCGAGGTGTTCTACATCACCGAGGCGATGAGCAAGATCGAGGGCCTGGAGCGCGGCCCGGCGGGCAACACCGCCATGACCGCGGCGGTGAGCCTGGCCCGCGACCTCCCGCGCGAAGATACCGTGGTCGTGCAGGAGACCGAGTACACCGGCGCCGGCAAGCACCACTGGGCGCAGCTCAACTTCGCCAAGGAGATGGGCGTGAAGGTGCGCAGCGGCGACCCGAAGGACAACGTCCCCGGCAAGGTCATCGTCATTCCCGAGCGTCCCGAGCAGATCCAGGCCAAGGACTTCGACGTGGCCCGCCTGCGCAAGAGCTACGTGCGCAACGCGCTCAAGAACGCCCCCGAGGGCTACGTGCCGACCGCCGACGACATCGCCTTCCTGGCGGCCGACACGAACACGGACGCGGCCGCCGTCGAGGCGATCCTCGCCGCGCTCAAGGAGGCCTGAGATGGCCCGCGAGGACACCTACCTGCAGATCCGCGGGCACCTCGACGGGCTCAGCGACGAGCAGCTCGAGGCGCGTTTCTGGGAGCTCGCCCAGCAGGTCGTCGACCCGCTGGTCGAGCTGGCACGCACGCACACCTCGCCGAGCATCGAACGCTCGGTGCTGATGCGCATGGGCGTCGACTCGCCGACCTGCATGGCCGTGGTCGGCGCCTGCGGGAAGCGCGGCCTGCTGGGGCACGGGGCCGGGCACATCCTGCTGCACTGCAGCACGACGTGGGGCTGCCCCGCGCCCGAAGCCGCGCGGCGCCTCGCCGCCGGCGAGGGCTGGGACGTGGTCGCGCAGAAGTGGGGAGGGGCGGCATGAGCGACATGGCCCCCCGCCCGGCCGGCGGCGCCATGCCGCCGCTCGACCCGGATGAGAAGATCGACATAGCCGCCCTCCTCGAGGGCATCGCGGACTACCGCCCGCGGCGCAAAGGCTGGCACTGGCGCGAGCAGGTGCCCGATCAGAAGCTGCACAAGTTCGTCTACAAGGAGACGTCGAAGGGCCTCAAGAACAGCATCCCGCTGCCGGCCGCCCACTACTTCCGCGACATCGACCCGCAGCCCGACTGCGTGGTGACCAGCGAGATCGCCTCGGGCCGCTTTGAAGACGACATCCGCCGCATGCGCATGGCAGCTTGGCACGGCGCCGACCACATAATGGTCATCCGCACCGCCGGGCAGAGCCACATGGCCGGCCTGCTCGAGGGCACGCCTGAGGGCGTCGGCGGCATCGCCGTCACGCGCAAGCAGGTGCGCGCCACGCGCAAGGCGCTCGACCTCATCGAGGACGAGGTGGGCCGGCCCATCAACTTCCATTCCTACGTGAGTGGAGTCGCCGGCCCCGAGATGGCCGTGATGTTCGCCGAGGAGGGCGTCAACGGCGCCCACCAGGACCCGCAGTACAACGTCCTCTACCGCAACATCAACATGTACCGCAGCTTCGTGGACGCGGCGGTGGCCAAGCACGTCATGGCCAGCGTGCGCATGGCCCAGATCGACGGCGCCCACAACGCCAACGCCACCGCCGTCGAGGCCTGGAACGTGATGCCCGAGCTGCTCGTGCAGCACGCCATCAACAGCGCCTACTCGGTGAGCGTGGGGATGCCCAAAGACGACATCTGCCTGAGCACCGTGCCGCCCGACGCGGCCCCGGCGCCCTGCATGCGCATGGACCTGCCCTACGCGGTCGCGCTTCGCGACCTCTTCGGCGAGTACAAGATGCGCGCCCAGGAGAACACCCGCTACATGGAGGCCGACGGCCGCGACGCGACCGTGAGCCACGTCATGAACCTCGTGATTAGCCGGCTCACGAGCGCCGACATCCAGAGCACGATCACTCCCGACGAGGGCCGCAACGTGCCCTGGCACTACAACAACGTCGCCGCCGTGAACACCGCCAAGCAGAGCCTCGTGGGCATGGACGGCCTGCGCGAGATGGTCAAGCTCGACCGCGAGGCCCCCGAGTTCAAGGCCAAGGTGCGTGAGATCAAGGAGCGCGCCGTGCTGTTCCTCGAGGCCATGCTCCGCGAGGGCGGCTACTTCGCCGCCGTCGAGGAGGCCTACTTCGTCGACTCCGGCATCTACCCCGAGACCCACGACGACGGCATCGGCCGCAAGAGCGACGGCGGCGTGGCGGCGGGGTCGATCGTCGCACGCGCCGCCGACTACCTGGCGCCTGTCTGCCACCACTTCGGCGAGAATCACCTGCCGGAGGGGTACGGCGGCGTGGCGGGGGAGGGCGGCGCGGCCGGCGCGGACGCCGCCCGTAAGCCCTGCGACCTCATCGGCGGCTGCACGCTGTGCGACGCCGAGAAGGTGCCGTTCATCGACGAGCTCGACCCCGAAGACAACGTCAACGTGCGCCTGGCGCAGACCGCCGAGCTGCGCGAGAAGGGCCTCATCAAGCCCGAGGTCCAGTGGGCCGCCGACGGCTGGGTGGTCGTCACGATGTTCCTGCCGGCGGCGCCGCGCGTCGCGGAGTTCGCGGCCCTCGAGTTCGGCAAGGCCATGAACCTGCAGGGCTGCGAGGTCATCAACAAGCAGGTCATGCACCCGGCCGAGGGCACGCTCATCGAGCTCAAGGGCCGGCTGGACGTGGTCGTCGACCCGGCCACCTTGACGATCCCGCCGGAGCCCGTGGTGATGAGCGACGCCGAGATCAAGGCCTTCGTCACCGAGAACAAGGTCAAGTGCGTGGCCGCCACGGTGGGCGAGGACGAGCACTCGGTGGGCATGCGCGAGATCATCGACATCAAGCACGGCGGCCTCGAGAAGTGGGGCTTCGCCTGCGAGTACCTGGGCACCTCGGTGCCGGTCGAGAAGGTCCTCGACGCGGCCATCGAGCACGCCGCGCAGATCGTGCTCATCTCGACGATCATCTCGCACGGCGACATGCACCGCGACAACATGGAGAAGCTCGCCGACCTGGCCGTGGAGAAGGGCGTGCGCGACAAGCTGTTGCTCATCAGCGGCGGCACGCAGGTCACCGACGAGCTCGCGCGCAGCTGGGGCATGGACGCCGGCTTCGGGCGCGGCGCCAAGGGCATCGGCGTCGCCTCGTTCGTCGTGAAGACGATGCGCGAACGCGGGATGTGAGGGACGCCGCGTGACGGCGACGAGCGACACGCGGGGCGGGCGGGGGCCGGCTGCGGCCGGCCCCCGCCCCGTCGACGCCCTCGTCGCCGAGATCGGCTCGACGACCAGCGTCGTCTCGGCCTTCGACGGGCTCAGCGAGTACCCGGCGGCGACGCCCCGCCTCGTCGGGCAGGGCGTCGCCGCGACCTCCGTCGCCGACGGCGACGTCACCATCGGCGTAAGTGCCGCCCGGGCGCAGCTCGAGGCGGCGACCGGGCCGCTCGCGCCGCGCCTGACGCTGGCGACCAGCTCGGCGGCCGGCGGCCTGCGCATGACCGTGCACGGCCTCACGCAGCGCATGACGGCCATGGCGGCCCGCGAGGCCGCGCTGGGGGCCGGCGGCGTCGTGGAGTTCGTCACCGCCGGCCGCCTGCGCGACCACGACCTGCGCACGATCGACGAGGTCAGGCCCAACCTCATCCTGCTGGCCGGCGGCGTGGAGGGCGGCGACTGCGACACCGTGCTGTTCAACGCCGAGCGCCTCTGCGAGCTCTCGGCGCGGCCCATCGTCGTGTACGGCGGCAACTCCGTGGTGAGCAGCGACGCTCAGGAGCTGCTCGAGCGGGCCGGCTTCAGGGTCAAGCTCACCAACAACGTGTACCCCGGCATCGACGAGCTCGACATCGTGCCCGCCCGGGCCGTGATCCACGACGCCTTCGAAGAGCACATCACGCAGGCCCCCGGCATGGAACGCATCGGTGAGGTCGTGAACGGGCGCATCCTGCCGACGCCGGGGGCGGTGCTGATCGCCGCCGAGCGGCTCGCCGCCGAGGTCGGGGACCTCGTCGTCATCGACGTCGGCGGCGCCACCACCGACGTGCACTCCATCACCGACGGCAGCCCCGAGATCGCGGCGCTCATGATCGAGCCGCAGCCGCACAGCAAGCGCACAGTGGAGGGCGACCTCGGCACCTACGTGAGCGCCAGGCACGTGGTGGAGATGCTGGCCGAGCAGGAGCGGCCGGTCCATCTGCCGCCGCCGCTCCCGACCTCGCGCGAAGAGATCGAGGCGGCGCTGACGCTGGCGCACTTCGCCGCCGTCACCGGCGTGCAGCGCCACGCGGGTCAGCTCGCGCACCTCTACACGCCCACCGGCCGCCAGACGGTCGCCCGCGGTCGCGACCTCACGGCCTGCCGCCTCATGATCGGCACCGGCGGCGCCCTTACGCGGCTGCCCGGCGGCGAGGCCATCCTCGCCGACACGCGCGGCAAGGGCGGCGGCGAGCGCCTCCTGCCGCCGGCGGACGCCCGTTGCATCCTCGACCGCGACTACATCTTCGCCTGCTGCGGTGCCCTCTTCGCGCACTTCGCGCCCGGCGCCGTGATCGCGCTGCTGCGCCGCAGCGCCGGCCTCTAGCTGCAGTTTCCCCGCTAGCTCGACGCTGAATGGTGTTTGTGCTGCTCAGCGGGTGGTTTCGGCCCTGCTGAGTGTAGTACCTAAGTGGACCCCGCGGACGCGCGGTCAACGGGTCGGCGCGTAGCGCTGCACGGCGAACAGCTCGGCCAGGCGCTGCTGGGTCGGGCTCATGTCGGTGAGCATGCGGCGGGCGCGGGGGCGGCCCTTGCCGCCGTCGTGGTAGAGCAGCACGGTCTCTTCGATGCCGCCCAGGGTGGCCAGCAGCTCGCGCACCGAGAGGTGCAGTCCGGCGCGCTCGGCCTCGCGGCGCATCAGGTGGGCGACGGTGAGGGCGAGGACGCAGTAGAAGACGTGCACGCGGATCTTGGAGTCCGTCCAGTGGTGCAGCGGCGCGAAGGACACCACCCGGGGGTCTTTCATCTGGCGGAAGCCGGCCTCGACCTCGGACTGCGAGCGGTAGGCCGCGACCACCTCCGCGGCTGGCCAGTGGTCGCGGTTGGTGAAGAGGATGCGTTTGCCGAAGAGGCGCTCTTCGAGGCGGGCGCGGGCGCGGGCATTGACGCGCCAGGAGAGGCGCAGCTCCGCCGGTTCCTCCCCGCTCAAGGCGACGCGCATGACCTCACGCACCCAGCGCGGCTTGCAGATCGTCGCGATCTCGGCGAGGGCCGCGGCGCGCTCCTGGCGAGTCATGCCGCGTTCCAGGCGCGCCTGCACTTCAGCCAGTCGCCGGCGAGCCTTGGCGAGGGTCTGGTCGAAGCCGCGGGACTGGGCGGCGTGCAGGGTCGGGGAATGGGTGAGCAGCGCGCGGCGGGTCACGCCCAGAGCGCTGACCGTGGTGTCGATGCAGGTGAGGCCTGGGTAGCGCTGCGCGTCGACCTCCGCGTAGGTGGCGGTGGGGATGGCCAGCAGGCCGGGGTGCTGCGAGGGGGGCAGCGATCCCACGAAGCCGATCCCAGCGGCCTCGATGCGCGCCTGGTTGGCGGCCGAGCTCTGGCCCGCGTCGTAGACCACGGTGAGGGACTCGACGCTGCCGTCCGTGAGCTTGCGGTAGCGGGCCAGCAGCTCATCGATGACGGCGGGAAACTGGGTGACGTCGGGGCGGTCGCCGGGGTAGGCGTGGGAGACGAGCGGCACCCCGCCGTCGCGGGAGACGACGAGCGCCAAAGCGACGAGGCGCAGGTCGACGCGCTTCTGCTTGGCCTTGCCGCGCTGGTCGAGCGGGGCGCGCTCGTTGCCTGAGTCGATGAACGTCGCGAAGTTCGTCATGTCGAGGGCCAGCGCCGAGAGGTCGAGGTCGAACTCCTTGACCAGCGCCCGGCCGATCCGCGCCTCGATGCGGCGCAGCTCGGGCTCCCCGAGGCGGTCCATCGCCTTCCAGAAGCGGCGGTGATCGAGCGCCGCCGCGGGCAGCCTCAGCCAGCGCGGCCCGGCGGTGCCCGCCCACCACGCGGCGAAGGCCAGCTTCGAGCACGGCGCCACGATGCGGTTCGCGGTGGCCAGGGCGATGTAGGTGCCCACC
>Ga0315293_10002453_pt1 | contig 17806 bp, 18 predicted proteins | sample YL17G13_20_MG_FD_203071 | JGI IMG/M metagenome (GOLD analysis project Ga0315293, IMG submission 203071) | Sediment microbial communities from Yellowstone Lake, YNP, Wyoming, USA - YL17G13_20 | ecosystem: Environmental > Aquatic > Freshwater > Lake > Sediment | place: USA: Wyoming | collected...
CCTTTCATACATCGCCAGAATCCAGTAAGGACGCGCCAAGCCCGTACTTGCCGTCACCGCAGCAAATCTTCGGGTACGATCACCAACTGACCGCAGTGTCACTATGATGGGCTCGCGGAAACACAGGCCGCTTTCCGACAAGGTGCGTGCCGAGGTTAAGCACGGATTGGAAATGCACGCAAGGGAGTGGGTGCTGCGCTTCATTTCTGCACTGCCCAGGAAAGAGTGGTCTGGCCGAATGCGGGTCTGGAACTGGCGGGTTACAGGAAGGCGTGACGCCGTTAGCGCAGTCATTGATCGTGTCTGGAGCGAACTGTGCAGTGCAAAGAAACCAATGCTCTCGGTAACAGAGGCATCGCGCCGGCTCCCTGACCAGGCAAAGAGGCAACTCAGGCGCGACCTTCTTCTGATGGCAGGCAACGAAGCACAGGAGCTTCTGGCGCATGCCGTTTTCGTCGTGGCCAGGAGACGTCCTCACAGTCCGTTCCTAGAGAACGACGTGTGGGAAACTTTGCAAGACTGGTTTGGCGGGTGGATACATGGGTACCTACGCCGTAGACTGCCCGCTGAAGAAAGGCACTCCGGCACGGTGGAGATGCTGGCGGCCGAGACATTTGAGAAGGCCCTGACGAACATTAGCGCCTATGCACGGGCAAAAGGGAAGTTCGGTGCCTGGATATGGGGCATTGCCCGGAACACTCTTTGGAACTATATCAGGGATCGCCGAAGGCAGCCCGGCACAATCGAGGAAGGCCTGGAGCCGGACGCCGGCCTCGAAGGACCCACACAAGACGAACTCATGCAATACAGGCGTCACGTTCTAAGCGGCGTTTCGACAATCGCGAAGGAGGTCATGACGAAGGATGATTGGCTCACGCAGCGGTACGAGCAGGTCGACAAAGCTGCCCAGTTGGTTGGGCAGCCGGCCAATGTCATCTGGTTTCAGGTGATCGTGCTGCACTTACTGGGGGTAACAGTGCGGCGATACTCGGCCATGACTAATATCACATCGATCAGGTGCTTGGCTGCTATCACGCAGCAGGCTGCGGACGACCTCATGTATTGCTTGGAGAATGACCACGAACTTGGGTCGATGATTGCCGAGGAAACCATTGCAGCGATTGTTGATGCGGGGCTGGGCGCCTGCTTCGATGCCCCGGTAGGCGCCAACGCTGACCCGCCGACCGGTGTCGGGAATTCAGAGGTAATGCAGATTCTTGCGGCTCTTGCACAGATCGCTAGGCAAGGGCCACATGTCTTTGAGTCTGCCGCTCTATGGTCTCTGGGTGTCTCTGAAGGGCAAGCCACTCAGCTGTGTTCCCAGTGCGACCCATTTAGCTACGTTAAGAGCTGCATGGGGCCGATTGTGCAGGATGATGTAACTGAGTACATAGGCAAGAACGGACTGCTGGCCGTGGTGCAATAGGGAAACGATCATGAACATGAATAACTCAGCGGATAGAACAGCGCCCATGCGCGAAGAGAACCGCATGCGGCGGGTGAGGACGCATCCTCACAGGACGCCGCGGTGCCTGCCCCTTTGGCAGGTTCGGGATACCTCGAAGTTGGGACGTGATGAATTGGCACACCTGAGTACATGCCATTACTGTCAGTGTCAGGTGGCGGCCTTTGGTTCCGCTCCATCGGTCATGGCAGTGAGGAATCGGTCCGTCATTGTGGGGTGGGTCAAACGAGCGGCTGTCGCTGCATGTGTCCTTCTGTCCCTCGCCGTTGCCATTGAGCGCAGCGTTGCATTGGAGAAGGCGATTCAGGAATTAGGATTGCTGTTGAGCGAATCATCCCAGCTTCGCCATCGCATCGAGGCCATGCACAAGGCAGTTGGGCTGGACAGATCTCTCTTCGTGGAGTTCACGGCGGAGCAGCCGGATAAGGCCCGGGTAGACGTGCGGATCGACCCATCGCTGGTACGGCTAGCCGAGGTGAGTTATGACACGGGCGTGTCGTGGAAGAAGCTCTACGAGGCTGGGCAGCAAGTTGCGGCCGAACCAATCCTCCTGGTGGAGGATGAGCATGTCTTCGCGGCGCCTGCCGCAGGAAAGGCTGAGGTAATCGCAAAGGTCCGCGTCCAGTATATTCCGGCCGTGCTGGAGGCCTTCCCAGAGTACGCCAGTGCCGACAAAACGGAGAAGTCGGCCGAGTACGAGGTCTCGGCTGCCGGTATCCAGGTTGCCGCAGTATCCACGACGACAACGGCACCGACGGCAACGGTGACTCCGGTTGCCCTGGCAGATGGGCGGTGGGAGCTTACCAACAGCACGAATGCGACGGTTATGGTCAAGAGCGATGTTAAGGACAAGGGCCTGGTCGTGACATTGGCCCTAAAGGACGTTGGGGAGTGGGCGACGCTGAGCCATTCGATCCCAGGGGCCTCGCCCACAGGCCCGACAGTGTCCCTGAAAGACCTGACTCACGTCGAACTTCAGTTCGTATGGGACAACCCCGACGAGCTGGCCTTGGAGACCAAGCTGATTGATGATTTCGGCAAGATAGCCGGCATCGCCAAGTTTCTTGGAACCGGCAAGGCCGTCCAAACGGTCCGTATCCCCGTCGGGTCCATGAAGCCGTACTTCGGCGTGCCGCGGGTCGACCTGAGTCGCATCCGGCGTGTGGAGCTGACCTTCGCACGCAAGACGCCCGGACAGGCAGCCGAGGGGGTCCTGCGAATCGAGAGTGTATCGCTGGTGAGCTCTAAGCCGCTGCCGGCGGCGTGGATGCCGCCTGCTTCGTACGCGCCGCTGGAGCAGTTGCACATCAAGCCGGACTCATGGAAGACGGCCAAGAGCGCCCAGGGTGAGATTGCCTTGGCCACGGAAGGCGATGCTCTGGTCTGCAAGGTGAGCCTGCCTTACGACGCGAAGCGGGACAAGGAACTGCCTTGGACTAGCATCTGGACTCAGCCGCAGGGCAAGTCCTTCGCCAGCCTCGAAGCCATCGAACTGGAGGTGAAGTGGGACGGTGAGGCGCCGATCACCATCGAACCGCAACTGTCGATGGGCAGCCAGGGCGACACTTACGGCATGCAGGTTCGTGTCCGTCCCGCGAAGGATTTCCAGCGGATCGTCGTCTTCCCGCAGGACATGAAGTACTTCTGGACATTCGCCGGCGCGACCGGCGCCAAAGGCATGGACCTCGGCGACATCGCCTCCTTCCATCTGGGCATCGCCCGCAAGGCGCTTGACCAGGCGGACAAGGGCACGCTGTTCATCAAAGGCATTCGTTTTCTCGGAGCTGGGCAGAATCCGACAGGCATGTGAGAAGTACTCTGCCGGCCGGCCCAGGTGGCACATGAAGGCAAGGGCGTTCACATTGCTGGAACTGTTGGTGGCGGTGGCCATCATTTCGCTCCTGCTTGCGCTTGTCCTGCCATCGCTGGGTCAGGCCAATAGGCTGGCCAAGAGGACCATCTGCATGGGGAATCTCCGCAATATCGGCATGGGTATGAGCTGCTATGCTGAAGACAACAACGACGTCTTGCCATTTGTCGGCCAGGTCAGGTGGGGTGATCCAGCCAGCATGCCGAAGTCGCCGGAACAAATGCTGCTGCCGTACATCGCGTCGGTACTGCCCAGGTGCACTGAGGCGCATACAGGCCGAGTGGATTGGTACGTCTGGAAGCAGGGCAGCGGCCGGCCTTGGCCGCAGGATTGGGGGGACGAGCATCAACTGATAGGGGCAAGCTACACGTGGTCTGAACAGGCGGTGTGCGGCTTGTACTACGATGCGCCAGGATGCGAGGTGTGGAAGCCTGTCAAAATGTCGCGAGCGGAATGCCCTGGCCAATGGGCTGTGTACGCGTGCGGAAACAGCCACATCTTCAACGCTTGGTTTTGGGCTTCGCTGGCGGCGGATTGTCCTGAGGAATGGAATCCGCGACAGGGGCAGTGGCACGTCGGAGGGGACAAGGGAAGCGTGAACATACTTTTCGGCGATCTTCAGACCGTCAGGACGGTCGAGCGTACGGTCGTGCGGTTGCGGGAAGTGCGATCGTCGCCGGTGGGGAAAGACCCGTACCCGGACGGACGGTAACCATGTTCGCCATGGTCTGAAACTGATCATGGTAGCACCCACTTCTGCAAGCGTTTGGCCACCTGCACGATGGCTTGTGTCGGCAGGGATGCCGCAAACATGGCTATGAAGAGTAGGATGAAGCCGATCAGGATGAACCCGCAGCATGGCAACTCATGGATGCCACGCCAGGCCGACCTGGCGATAATCGCCCAAAGAGCGATAACACTGACCCAGACCAGCGGGATGTATGTGCTGTCAAACACTGCTTCCAGCCCGCGCGCGGCAAGGCGGGGATGATTGTACGCGAGCGCTGGGTTGACCCGCCGGATCATTCCCATCATCGCACGGAGCATGGCGGCACTGATTCCCATTCCAAGGATGCTGCCTGCAACGAGGCCCGCACAGAGGCCCGCATGCAGCCCGAAGAGCGTCAGGCTTATCCTGCTGTTCCAAGCATCCGCAACAACTCGCCACGGCTGCCATATCACCCCAGCCCTGCGCCAATGGACAAAGAGGCCCAGAGCCGCAAGGAGAGCAGCTATAGCAACCAGGTGAAGTATCCCGGCAAGCAGCCCGGTCAGAATCGCTCCTGCTCTGCATGCCGCTCCACGCCAGCCGCGCAGAGCTGGGCGGGCCTGGACTGGCGGCTCGGGCACGGGGAGGTGATGACAATCCTCGTGTTCTGCTTGGATGGGGTTGAGCGGCCGACAGGGGGCCCTGCCGCCAGGCAGGAAGTGTCGGCCGACCGGCGCATGCATGAGGATTCTGCGCCGTGCACCCATCAGTTGAACTGCCGGTTGCGGCGATGGTACGGCTGTGGTGAACGTCCTCCCAATCTGCGATTGCCGCATCTCCTGCCGCGTCTGGAAAGCCTTCATGTACCGGAGCGTTTGGCACAAGCACTGGGTGCTGGCGCGGATCGTCAGGGCTCGGTGAGTGTCCGGACATCTCAGTGTGTCGAACTGAAAGAGGTTAGGGCTGTCGGGGCCTGGCTTCCAGCCGTACACGCGCCGTTTGACGAGGTCGGCAATCATGGCGATACTGGGCTGGATCGCGACAAACCCGATGGTGGCTGCCGGTGCAGCCTCGTGGGGCCGCATCGTCGAGCAGATTCGTGCGACAGCCTGATTGAACGGGAGCCCTGCGAAGGCGACGATCATCCGTTGCTTGGCTGGATCGGCTTGTTTAGCTGCTGCCGCCTGCAACTGCACCGGATCGATGGGCTGGCCAGACTGTCGCCATCGCTCTATCAACGGGAGGTCCAGGCCAAGACGTTCGGCGAGCTCTTTGGCTGGATTGAAATCGTGAAGGCCCGGAGGCGGATACAAGTCACGCAGGCACGCGTGCTCAGAGCGGCCATATTCGTGGGTAGAAAACGTCCAGGTCGCCCCGTCCGTGCCCGCGTTGCAGACCACGCCGGGTAATTCCAACGCCAAGTCCCTGCGCGCGGCAGCGCTGTCCAGGCATGACCACACGTAGCCCAGCCTATCCCTTGCCCCTGCGAGATCGGCGAACTGCTCGAAGCGCAGCGCATAGGGGAATGCCGAGATCTCCGGTGCAGCGGTTGCGAAGAAGGTCTTGGCGTGGGCTGCCTTGAATTGCCCGACGTCCGTTTGAGGCTCACGCGACGTGAACAAGCGCTCCAGGTTCGAGGCCTCAATGCGGTCGAAATCGCACATGTCCAAGCTGAGCTTCAGACCCCTCAGGCACGCCAGGACGAACATGCAGCCGCTGCCTGTTGCCCCAAGGCCAAAAACACATGCGTGCCCCAACTCTACCTGGTCGGGCATGGGAGGATTGGGTGCTTTGGAGTTGTTGACTGAGAGGTCATACGCCGAGAGTGTCATCCTGCCACGGACTGGCTCTATCGCTACCGAGGAGGACCGGACGGGAAGCCACATGTGTTTAACTACTTCGGCTGCTCCCAGAGAGGCCGCCATAATGACGCCCAGGGGGTTCGGGTCAAACGTGTCAATCGGCTCAGGACCGCCGTCGGTTCGCATGGAGGCGAGCCATCGATCTGCTCCGATAGTCAGGCATATTTTAGCGTCGGCCGTAGGCCTGCCCACAAACAGGCCTATGTCGAATGGCTTGGCCCGATCGACGAGACGTCGTGACCCTGGCGGTGCTGTACCGACAAGGCGCCTGGCCAAGTCAAGCAGTGCCGGCCCAAGGGGCTCTCCCGCGGCAAGGAGCGGGATATCCGGCAGCACCGCGACGGAGGATGGGACATCGAGCGACAGATTAGGCGCCAGCGCACCAAGGCGACCTAGAATATTTGTCGCGGCGAGAAGGCCGATCTGTCCGTGCCGAGTCCGGGCCAATTCATCGGGCAGGCCAAGAACAACCTGTACTTGCCCGAGAGCGTCCTTTATTTCCTGGACATTCCGCCCCAACGCCTGCCGGGCAAGAATCTCGCCTCGACTCGTGTTGTCCATGTTCGTTCTCCCTTGCCGAACCGGCTGTGAAAGTCGTCACTCCACGTGATGACTTGCCGGGATGATGATGAACCTTCGGCGAACCTCATCGACCGGAAGCAGCCGCCACTGACCCGTGGGCATGCGCTCATGTACCGCAGCTCCGCCGTCGAATAGGTTGCCAAGTCCTTGGCGAGCAAAGCACGGCACGACAATGGAAAAGAAGCCGGGGGCATCGCATATTGCCCAATCGTCGTCGGTTGGAGAGTGGCCCACCCAAAGGCCCGGGTGAGTGTGAATCTGTGCCAGAAAGAAGTGTCGAAGGCGTTTCGTGGCCTCGAAACAGCGGGCCATCGTCCCCAAGGCCACATGGCAGCCAGCCAGGTAGTTCTGCGTTTGCGGCAGCAGGACAGTCGTGACCATGCCCACCTTTCCCCCTAGCACGTAGCCGGACAAGAGCGCCGCCTGCTCACGTCCATCTCGCCCGGCAGCTTGGAGATGCTGTTCGACGGGGCGGATTACGGCGCTGGATATCAGCAGCCCGCTGAACCGCTGTGGCCGCTGCCTGACTATTGTTGGACGATTCGATAAAGCGACCTGTGCCTGCAGCATGGGCATTCTCCTCGTGGCATTACCGCACTAGCGATGCACCCTTGCACGCCAAGGCTAGGACCGACACCAGATGTCCCAGCCCCATTACATAGCCTGGATCCGGGTGGAAGAGGCGGTACGATCGGGTGCCAGCCAGGCACAGGTGATATCCGCCGTTTTGTGGCATTGGGCCATGACCTGGAGGCCAGTGTGCCGGATTGCTGGAACCGCCCATCCGAAGCCGATCGGTCACCTTCGGGTCCAGGAACTCCACTAGCGGTGGTTGCTGCGGATAGCCGGAACACTCGATTCGGGCGAGCATGGACTGGCCACTGCTTCCCGAGCATTCCAAGAAGACCACCTCATTCACGCGGCTCAGTGAGGCGCCAAACCATCCTGCCACCCGCTGGGCCTGGTCGAAATCATCCGCCAGCGTTGAGAGGCTTAACAGGGGATCAGGCATGGACTGGCTCCAGCCCCCATGCTCCTGGCTTGATAAGGTTCAACTCAAGTTGCAGGTCTTGGGACAAAAGCTGATCCACTGTGGTCGCTGGATCGATCGCCGCACCGCCGGCGAGGACCGTGTAGGCCGAGTCAACGCTGGCGGACCCGCTACCCAGAACCTGCCCCAGGGCGATGTGGCGAATCTCAGCTACCGTGTCCGTCCCCTCGGCCCGTAGCTGAACGACAGTGCCGTCAACTGACTCCACCGTGACCAGGTGGGTACCCAGGGAACTTGTCGGGACGAAGCCAACCGAGCTTGGTCCTGTTAGCTGCCGCTCAAGCATGTTACACTCCTTCTTCATTCTTCGTCAGCACAACCGTACTATCTCACGCAACGAACGACTGCTGCGAGCCCTGTAAGGGAAGCTGGACCTGTTCCACGGATGCCACCGCGCGGTCGTCGGGTAAGTTCAGGTAGTAATGCCTGACGTTTGCCGGTGTGATGTGAGCTACCGCGGATCTGAGATGGGCGTCGAGGCACGTCAGCAGGTCATCCAGACGCAATCCACCGGGTTCCTTGGCGATCTCCCGGCTTACGGCGCGTTGTGCGGCGTCTGTGACGGCTGCCCCAATGATTGCGCCGCTGATCAATCTGGGAGCAAACACCTCTTCTTGCCCGGAATCCGCATAGTTAATCCGTAACAGCAGGTTGTCATCGGTAGCGGCGAAAATGCGATCTGCCATTGCCTCCGCAGCCTGTTCTGCGGACAGCTCCCGAGCCAGCGGCCTTCCCGTCAGATGCACGCGGGCAATCTGGCGGCAGCCGTCTGGCCCGGGCCTTGGCACTGAGATTCTCATCCCGAATCTTCCCGGTCTATTCAAGGCCGTGTCGAGAAGGTCGGGGCGGTTGGTGGTCGCCATCCACGTTACCCGGCTCCCACGGCTGCCCAAGCCGTCCATCTCTGCCAGAAGCGACTGCGTCAGCGAGGAGTGGGCTGGGGTGCTGCGATCCGCAAGTCCGCGGTGGAGGCCACCGGCGTACTCGAAGTCATCCAGGAGGATTACCGCGAACCCGTGCTCGGAGGCGGCCTTTTCCGCTGCTTTGGCTATTGCGCGAAGGAGGCCATTGCCCTCGCCGACGTATGGTCTCAGCAGGCTTGCCCCGGGGATGGCAAAGAGTACAGGTGCGTTTCCGTCATTCCCAAGCGCCGACAGGACCGCGCGTGCGGCTGCTTTGATCAACATCGTCTTGCCAACACCAGGTGGGCCGTAAAACAGCATTCCGCGCGGCGTCCCGAGTCCATACTTGGCGTACAGTTCCGGAAAGAGGATCGGAGAAATCACCTTCTGTTCGATCTGGGGCCAGATCTCATCTACGCCACCGATGTCCTCCCGTGCCACGTCTGGAGTCTCCCCGAGGAATTCCTGAATACGAGCGGAGCTCTGCGCCAGCCTCAGCGCCTGTTGGGTGACAGGCTCGTATTCCAGGAGATCGCCAGGATTGAGTTTCCCAAGCGAATCCCGCGTCTGGAGGTCCCAACCGGGAAGAAGGACCAGCCTATGCCCGTTTTCCAGGCGAGCCATAATTCGACCGTCTGCCAAGAGCGTGTCGAACTCGCACAACGGGTTGGCCGGGGCAGCGCCCCGCCCGTCAATAACTGCCCCGTTTGGGGCGAGTATCACTCGTTGCCCAGGCCGGAGTTCGTCGACTTTGACCTCAACCGACACGGGTACTTCAAGCATACCGTCGCGAGTTCCCACCGTTGCCACGGGCCTGCCCCCAGCATCAGTCCGGACCTCCTCCAATGCCGCCACGCGCCGCGGCGGTTCCTTGAGGCGACGGTTCTCCTCGATCAGTCGCTTGGAGTGCTCATTGGTCCCCTTCGCCACGTCTGTCACGACGTGGTACATCATCGTGCACTGTGTGTCGAGCGGAAGCTTGGCAAGTTCGCCAACGAGTTGTGTGGCCGCGACGGTGATGGTGCCGGCATCGGAACGTGCCTGGAGCGGCGCCAGTATCCTGTCCACCCTCTTCCGCAGCTCCAGAGCGTTCTGAGGGGCCTGCTGAGCGAGTGGTGTCGTTGGGGCTGCGGAGATAGTCATGAGTTTTCTCCATGAGGTACGTCTGGCAGGTTCGATGGGACGTTAAGCTCGCTACGCTCCGCGACTGCTCCATCTTGCCAGTGATACCACCGCACATCCAGCTGCTGGCTAGATGCGCAGACCAAGGCCGTTACCAGCCAAGGTGCGGCGAAGTGTGTGTGCATGATTCGAAGGTCCAGAGAGGAGAGCTGCGATGGATGCCCTCGATCACACAGATGTGAATGGAACCAGCCGACAATGCGCCGGCCTCGCCCGCTGAGCTTGGCAAGACCAGCCCAGAATCGCGAGTCGAATCGGAAACCGTTTGCGGAGCCGCCATCGTCAGCCGCTGCAAGAGCGCATTCAACGATCATCTCATCTGGGTTAGAGAATCGGCCCAACAGCGCCCCTCCGAGTTCAGCGCCACGGGCAAGGCTCCTGTTAGCAATATCCGCCAAGTAACCCTGTACGGCGTCTTGCACGAACAAGGAGACAGGCAATAACTCTCGACGTGGCCGCCACCCGTTCGTGCGTGTCACTGGCATCGCCATCGGTGCCAAGGGAACCGGAAGGGGATCCTGCCGATCCCAGTAGACCACCACAGAGAGGGCCTTGTTTCTAGCCATGTATTCCGGTGCCAGGAGAAGCTGGGCCAGCTGGAGTTGCCCTGGGCGGTAGACGCGCCGGACCGGCCTCGCCGGGTTCAAGAGCGTGACGGCAAATGCGAACTCAGCCCCGGACTTCTGCCCGTGGGGGCAGACAGGCTCAACCTGAACGTGGGTGTGAGACCAGTCTGCTGCCCCAAGGTGGCCTAGGCGGAAGGCATCCCATCGAAGTTGCTCAGCCGGCGGTGAAAACGCCGCTGTTGGCAAAAGGACTCGCATGGATGCCCCCAATTGCCGTACCTCCAGAACCACGCCATCGTTGTGCGTGCTCATCTGCGAAAGTCTCCAGCGATCATGTTGGGTTCCACTCTGACTTCCTGCCCGCTGCGCAGCACGTCCGCGACGCGGTCTGTGTCCGCCAGCAGTGGCTCACCCGGGGCGGAGATGTTGTAAAGGTTCCACGTGGTTTCCCCTCTATCATCTTCAAGCCAGTCCGGGCCTGTTGGCCAAAGGGCCTCAAGGACTTGCGGGCGGACCTGTGCGATTGTTCTGTTCCCCGGAAGTCGTAGACTTGTGCGTCGGTCCCCCGTCATGTCGCTGACTCTCAATCTAAGCATCATGTGTATCCCTTTCATGTGGTGCCTGGATGCGGCTTGCCTCTACACTAGGCCTCTGCCTTATATTGCTATCAGGCCTATGTGCGCTCCGCCGTGTTCAAGCATTATTGCTCATTTCTCGAATGTGTCCTGTCCTCAAGGGGTAACGACGCATAAACTCGGCCGCGACCGATGGGGTTTGAACCAGCCGCAATGCGGCACGACAGGATTGGGTTGCTTGCGCCAGCGCATCTCGGCCCAATGCCCATGCCTGTTCCCCAAACTCAGCTTCCGGTACTGTAATTGCGGCGTTGATGGCGGTGTCGCGACGCACGAGCCTGACCCAGCGCAGACGGCCATTCATCATTGTCGCAAGATGTGCGGCAGCCTGTTCTTCGAGGTCACTTTCAGCAGTCCAGTTGGCCACGAATGTGCTGATGGAAATGGCTTGGGCATGAGGCCTGTGGAATGTCATCTGCATCGCTGTGCGGCCCCGACCTAAGCGAGCTTCCCAGCAGCCCTTTCCGGCGGGCAATTCGATAAGGCCATCGCTTGGCATCAGGGTGGCCCTTGGGCGATGCATGCGAGCGTCAACGATTGGCGTGGCTGGGAGGTTCCCGTGGCCCAGAAGCAGATGTAAGTCGGCAGCCAACAGATTGGCTTGTCCTTCAGGTGAAAGCCGCCAAGGCCAAGTGGCCTCGAGGTGTGCCACCGCGACGTGAGGCGACTGGACTAAACGGCTGGGACCGACTAGACCGGAAGTTATCTCCAGCAGCCGGCGAGGATCACTTGGTGTCAGGCCGTGACACAAGAACCAGGCGAAGTTGCCGCGCCGTCCCAACCCAATTCGGTACAGCGGTCCCCGGACTGCGCCTCTCCTGACCAGGCCTCGGGACGGCTGCCATTCAAGGTCAGGGACCTGATGGGCCAGCACTTCAGCGATCCTGTCCAGTAAGTTGACTTGGCGAGTGTCGCTGCTCATATCTTTACTCTTTTGGTGATGAGGTTGTGGCACCAGGCTGGGAAGGGCACATCTGCGCGAAGCGGGGCTGCCCCTTCCTGCAGCAGCCTGCGAACTGGCTGGCATGCCAGCGGGTGAAGACTATTGCGCTCGTCCGTCATGACAGCGCCGCGATCTAGTCGTAAGATTCTTGCAACTCGTCGGGCCAAACCGTCTAGCAGCAAAACAGGCTGATGGCGCCCGTAGCAGAGGAGGTAAGGTGGAGTGGGTAGAATGTTGGGATGGAACGGCACGCCGGTACAGCCTGCTGCCGACACAAAGATTCTAGGCGCTTCTACCGGATACCTTGCCCCTAGTGCTACCACTGCTTGCCAGGATTGCCACAAGATAAGTCCGTGGTCGGTCTGTGCCGGGCCTGGGAGTCCTTCGTAGTCCCAGACGAATCCTGTAGCCAGCCGGTGGCATCTGAAGCAGCGGCACCCCTCAAATCCCTCTGCAGCCAACCGCTGCAGAGCCTGGTAATCCTCCAGGACACGATGTCGTTGTCGGCCGTTCATGGTGTCTCCTGACTGTACGGTATTCCATCCACACGCGGCCGCGCTCCGTGCTTCCTTGGACCCGAAGCAGATCCCTGGCCATGCCGAGACAGCCCACGGGCTCGTCGGCGCCGTGCTGAATGGAATCGCGGCAAAGCCGTGTAAGTGGATGTACCGGGATCATGTCCCTTCCGCACCGGGGACAGGGCTGCCAACCGACGGGCCCGACCTCTGGCCGATACCCGCAACGACGACACAGGAAGCCAAAGGAAATCTCCCGATTGAGCAGGAGCACAGCCCCGGAGCCGAGTAGCCTCTCTGCGGCATCGACAAGATTCCCAAGCGTGGCGGTCTTGCACGTCAGCGGCCTTGCGCGGATTGCATCGCTTGGATCCAAGGGCGAGAAGCCATTGCTGGGAAGAGCACGTCGAGCCGTCGAGAAATGGGTCATCTCCAAGCGAAGCTCCCACCCGATGTCCGAGGTATCGCCGGAAAGAAGCTTGCGCACTGCTGCAACGCCAAGAGTCGCCGCCGCTGCTCCGCTTGCACTGCTTGCGACAGGTTTGTCTTGTCGGTCCGACGATGGTAACCCACACGGTTGTGTTTGCTCCAGGAGGTCCCAGTCCTGGGCAGACCAGGCCTTCAGCGGGTCGATTGCCCGTATAGTCCGCCAAGTGAGCTGTGCCCTTGCCGCAGGTGGTCCGGCAGCTGGGATGCCAAGATCAAACAAGGGCATATCCATCCAGAATGCGGCTTCTGCGAGTTCGTAACGGGCACGACGCGAGTCGACAGCGCCCACCAGGACTGCCGGTAACCAGTCGTGCAATCGGGCGAGTCCTAGGCGGTTGAAGGAGCACGGGGCAGTCTCTACTGCGACCTCGGGGAAGGATCGCCGAACTTGCCGGGCGACTACATCGACCTTTGGCTGGCCAATATCCTTCGGACTGAATGCCCAGCACGTCCGAAGGTTACGTGCGCTGGTGCGATCTGGGTCCACCAAGAGAAGTTCCTTTGCCCCCGCCAAGGGCAACTCCATTGCCATTCGTGAACCGATGTTTCCCAAGCCCACCAGCACCACCCGGGCCTTACGGACAAGGCTCTTGAGCATGCGTTCCGTGTTCTGAGCGACACTCATAGGTTTTGCCTCGGTAGTAGAAGACACGGCTAACTCTGCGTTCTGGCGAAAGCCCGCCCGCAGCCAGGGCATCTCGGTTCCCCGGCAAGACATTCCAGGTGGTATGTCTTAAGACACCAGTTGCAGCGGCGAACGGGCGAGCCAAGGCCCAACGGAGTCCGACACAGGGAACAGAGACGAGTTCCACTGTCCAGTACCTCTGACAAGATGGGCTCGACCCGAAGGCGAAGCGGCGGGTTGTCGTGCTTGATCGCCAGTTCCAACCCTCTCCGGTCCACCGCGACTACCGGCCATATTGCGGACCTGCCATGAACCGACACCTTCGATAAATTGGCAAGCACCAAAGCCAGCTCATCAGGGTGTTCTGTCGGGACGATTGCGGTGACAAGAATGCCGTTGCCGTTCCTGTCGCGAATCTCAACCTGCTGGCCGGGGCAGATCCTCAGTGGCTCTTCGCGGTCCGTGATGCTAAGCTTCCAGTTCACTTGAAGCCCATTTCTGTCGTATTGCGGCGCGATCGATCGGCAGTGCTGCTGTTGGGGCCGTGAGTTTCAAACTTGGTCATGAGACTCTGCACAATGCGGAGGTCGCAGCCCATGACGGTGGTTCCTCATGAGCAGCAAAGGGAGGCCCGCGAGGAGCAGCCCGATTGTGCAGGGCTCAGGGATTGAATGAAACGGATTGCCGTAGGAATCTCCCGCAGCCACTAAGAGGGCATCGCCGTACGCGACAGTAGCTCCAAGATGACGAGAGTTCGGGTAAGTCACGCCGTAGCCTGTGGTTGCCCCGCTGGGATTCGCCGCTGCGACCAGCCCAATGCCCTCTGGGTCGTGATTCGGTGCGTAAAGACGGATCTCCTCCAAGCTGGCCAGTTCGGGCAGATCGTCCGGCGACTCGCCGGCAAGCAGTCGGGTGGCCAGCACAAACCCGCTGGCCTCGACGTGAAGTCCCTGGCCAGCTGAGGAAAAGCGTATGCCGCAGTAGGTGCGGCCGCCGATCTCGTCGGTCACCGCCAGGTTGGAGGCGACCCAAGTCAGCACATCATCCCGGCGCTGTTGCGACTCGTCATCCAGCAAGGAGACGAAGACTTGATCTGCCGGGATGGGCCAGTAGCTAATGACCGTGCCGTCGGCGCCCGCGGTACCCGTCCAGTAGTGCCCTTGAGACGGCTCGTACAAGCGATTGATTAGTCCCCATGCGTGGTTGTGCATGTCCGACCAGCGGGCTTCGCCTGTGATCTGGAAGAGGCTCTTGGACAGCAAGGACACGGCCGCCTGATGCTCCAGGACACGATAGGACTGTGACTGTTGTGTCCAACCCAGAAGCCCCACCGCAAAACCGCCCATCGCATCCTTCTTGCGTGTCTGGCCATCCACCCACTCGGCAGCTCTGACAGCGGCTTGAATGTAGGGGTCATAACCTGTGGCGATGTACAGTCGCAAGAGTGCATCGGCAGCATGGCAGATGTTGCCAGTGCCGGAGTCTGGATCTCTGATGGCCGCGGTGTGTCCGTCTGGCGCGTAGAGAGAACTGGCATAGTACGCCGCGCGCCATTGCCCGCCACCGGCTGGGTCCGCCTTCTGAAGAGCTACCAGTGCATCGCCGATGTCTCTTGCTTCCAGTATTCTACCCCGTGCCAAGAGATGTTTCAGCAGAATCGCGGCGTCATACGTGTAGGAGATGTCCTCCATCCCCGGAACGTCCCGGTACGATGCCGGCACCCGCGGTCCCGCGGCTCTGTAGAGATTCATTTGCGCCAAGCCGAAAGCCTCGACTGACTCGAGGGCATTTCGTGTCTCGGCCGTCATGTCCGCCGGTACTTTCGCTGTGGCGAACACAAGTACCATCATCGCAACGACAAGGCCCCTTATGCTAACCATGTCCTTTCTCCTCAAAGAACCGCAACACGGCCAACGCTGCCGCATACAGGTAGGCTCTCGTTGGCCCTTCAGTGATTACATTCAAGGCCAGGCTCTTCGCGCTCCGCGTTTTCTCGCGAGTCATCCCTTGTCACTGGCAGGTGAGGCCCCTGCAAGCCAACCAGACCAAGAATACAAGACTTTGTCCCAAAACTGGTTGCGCCATCTAAGCTCGCGCGGCCAGGAACTTGAATAGAGGGACGTGGCGCAGGGTTTCCCCACAGTGACCCGGTAGCGATTGCGCCATAAGAAGTTACGGCAGGATGCCTGCGACCTATGAGAAACGCCTGCGTGTCAAGACGGAATCTTCGCGGTGGTTTCCTGGGCGGAAGCGGCTCATCCTCTATCAGCGGCTCAACAGACCGAACATGGCTTCGGAAGCCGCGGCGGCATATTCTCCGGGCTGCGACCTCCGGGTTATGAGGGCAACAGATGGCTTTTCCTCAACCCGTTGCGCCAGCGGAACTTCGCGGAAAACGTAAGGAATGCAGGGTACTTACGCGCATCTGCATGCTCCGCATGCTGTGCATGTTGCGCACCAATTTAGCTACATTTAGCTACAGTCGAAACCCATCAGCCTGTCATGATACCGCTCCTCCTGGGACCGCGCAAGTCCCTTATCGCATTTCTTCCAGCGGGCCATCTGGAATCAGACGAGGCTTGCTGCCCCGCAAGCGGGCCCGCGAAGGCGCGATTGTTCGGCGGAAGCACTTTTCGCTGGAATCCTTGAGGAACAGCAGGGGTTTCATAATTCATCCGAGCCGTCGAAGCACTCCCCAACCCGCCACCAGACCCCGCCATCGAGTGACCAAACCGGGTGGCGCGATGGTGCGAACATCGAGGCTGGCTATATGCATTGGGAGGAACGGATAGATCAGCGTGATCGTGAGGCATCCACCGGCCGACCCTACTGTCGTGCTTCTGGCGAATCGCCTGGAACGGGCCCCAGACATGCTCCGGCGGGATGATGACGGTGGCAGTCTTGTGGTCCAAGCTCTCCATGCCGAGCAGTCTGCTCTACTGGCGTGGCAGGTACGGACCGCGGCTACTCCAGGTCTGGGATATCCTGCCGGGTCACGAGCAGGCGGATTGACCGGCCCTGGCCAGGAACTCGTTCGATGAGGCGGCGTTTTTCCAGAGTGACGACCATCTGATGGACGGAGGGCGGTGATGTCCTGAAGTACAGCTGCATATCGCGTTCGGCCGGCGGGATGCCGTTGAGTTTCGTATAGTAGTAGATGAACGCCAGATACTGGCCCTGCTTGGGCGTGTAAGCAGGATCTCGGCCGGTGGTCGTCGGCATGTTCGAATTGGCTGGCTGGTCGTTCATGCCACCTCCCGATAATAGCTCTTGAGCAGGCCGCCCAGGCGCTCGTGGCACTTGATGGGCCCGTCCCGCGGCGGGGGGGTGTCGGGCTCCACCGGCCGGCGATAGTCCAGGCCTTTATTTCCGCAGCCCTGCGGAAGAGGGTGATGTTGCGGAGGCTGGACGGGTCGATGGCGAGCGGCCCGCCGGCGAGATGGCCTCCAGAGACTTGCGGTAGAACTCGACCTCGTCGTTCAGGCCGGCCTTGCGACAAAAGTCCGCCAGGTCGCGAAATCGCCGGCCCGGATCGTAGCCGGCCGCCCAGCACACCTTGGCCGTACACTGCGGGCACAGCCACGTCGGCCGGCGGTCCGACTCCGGCAGACTGTTGCTGCCGCACATGTTGCACTGCCAGGCCGTGCAGTGCAGGATCGAAAACATGTGGCCGGTCTCGTGACTGGCCGTCTGCAATGTCCGCCTCAGGCAGAGCCGGAAGGCCTCGTCGCTCACGTTGGGATCGCCGAAGCGGTACAGCGACCAGACCCCCACGCGATCCTGGAGCGACGCCTGTCCGAAGACGAAGTTCCATCCCTCGCCGGGCCAGAGGTCGCTGGCCGTCAGAGCGATGCAGGCGGCCGCGTCAGGTGGCAGGCGGGGCTTGAGCACCTTGTCCAACACGTAGGTCGAGAGGATCTGCTTGTCGCCCCAGGCCGGATGCGTGCGCCGGGCACTGGCCGGCACCAGCGAATCCGGCAGATCGTCGCCCTGGCGGCACGTTACGCCGAAGTAGCAGGCCAGGTACTCTCGCGTCAGGTCGACGATCTTCCGCTGCGTTGGGGTCAGGGGCCCAAGCGCCTGCACGTACAGCACGCTGCGCCGACCCCGAGGCGTCGCGGGGCGGCCCCCGAGGTATTCGGCGAAAGTCTGCCCGGGCTCCTTGTGCTGGGCAAGCCAGTCCCCGGGCCCGGGCTTCTCAAGCGGCTTGTACAGCGGCGTGAGCCTGAGGATAGCCTGCCGCAATTCCGGGATCATCGCGTTGGGCTCTTTGGCCTTGGCGGCCGCCGCCGGCCGTGTCTCCGCGGGTTGTGTCAGGGATGACCGTGATCCAGGCAGGCTCCAGCCGTCGCCCGGCCGGGCGGGCCAGCTTGCCCGATACTCGTCCCGGTACAGGCCTATCTCCTCGAT
>Ga0315293_10002457_pt1 | contig 17800 bp, 30 predicted proteins | sample YL17G13_20_MG_FD_203071 | JGI IMG/M metagenome (GOLD analysis project Ga0315293, IMG submission 203071) | Sediment microbial communities from Yellowstone Lake, YNP, Wyoming, USA - YL17G13_20 | ecosystem: Environmental > Aquatic > Freshwater > Lake > Sediment | place: USA: Wyoming | collected...
AACGTCACCATGCAGGTGGAGCTGATCCAGCCGATTGCGATGGAAGAAGGCCTGCGCTTCGCCATCCGCGAAGGCGGCCGCACCGTCGGCGCCGGCGTCGTCGCTAAAATCGTTGAGTAGTAGGGCCACACATAGATATGACGGATTGTTTAGTGCGGAGGACAGTAGATGCGCAGAGATGAGCGGAGAGGACCTGGCGAACGGATCCGTATCCGGCTGAAGGCCTTTGATCACCGGGTGCTGGATCAGTCTGCGATGCGGATTGTCGATACTGCACGCCGCACGGGCGCGCGCATCGCCGGTCCAATTCCGTTGCCGACAGAAATCAACCGGTTCTGCGTCATTCGCTCTCCTTTCATCGACAAAGAGTCGATGGAGCATTTTGAGATGCGGACGCACAAGCGCATGATTGATATCCTGGACCCAGCGCCTGAGACCATAAACGCGTTGATGCGAATTGATCTTCCGGGCGGCGTCGACATCGAGATTAAACTCTGAGGGAACTTCGTTGAAGTCATTGCAGAAGGCCATCGTGGGCCGAAAATTGGGCATGACCCAGATCTTCGCCGAGGACGGCAGAGCAGTCGCTGTGACTGTCATCTCGGCGGGTCCTTGCGTGGTGGTGCAACGCAAGTCTGAAGCGAAAGACGGCTACGACGCGCTCCAACTGGGCTATGAAGAGGTGGTACGTCTAAACCGCCTCAACAAGCCGCGGACGGGCCATTTCCGCCGTAGCGGGGAGAAGGCCCATACAGAGATCCCGCCCTGTCGCCACCTCGTAGAGTTTCGGCTGACCGACTGTGACGCACACCAGGTTGGGGACCGGATTACGGTTGACATTTTCCAGGTCGGCGACCGGGTGGACGTTACGGGAACATCAAAGGGCAAGGGGTTCGCTGGAGTCCAGAAACGGCACGGCTTCCATGGTGGGCCGGCCTCTCACGGCTCGATGTCACACAGGCGTCCGGGTTCGGGCGGAGCCACCGACGCGGCCCGAGTCTTCAAGGGAACGCGGAAGCCGGGACACATGGGAAACGCTCGCGTCACTGTAAAGCGGCTGGGCGTGCACATGGTGGACGCGGAGAAAGGCCTGCTGGCTGTCAACGGCGCTGTACCCGGCCCCACCGGCAGGCTCGTCACGGTAACTTGTCCAGTCGGACGGAACATCACGTCGGAGCCCGCGGAGGAGGACAAGTAGCCATGGCGACACTGCCGATCTACGATGCCGCGGGCACCCAGGTTGGGGAATCGGAAGTCCCGGATACTGTCTTTGGTGCCGCTCCAGGAGAGACGCTGCTCCATCAGGCGATCCTCGGACAGCTTGCCGCGCAGCGCCAGGGTACAGCGCATACGAAGACACGTGCCGAAGTGAGCGGCAGTGGACGAAAACTGTGGCGGCAGAAGGGCACCGGCCGGGCCAGAGTCGGAGATCGTCGTCCGCCCAACCGGGTGGGCGGGGGCGCCGCAATGGCGCCGAGGATGCGCTCGCATCGGCAACGTTTTTCCGTACGCTCGAAGCGAGCGGCGTTGCGCTCGGCGCTCAGCGCACGCGCTCGCGCGGGTGACATTCTGCTGATTGAGCCGTTCGAGCTCGTCGAGCAGAAGACGAAAGCCTTTAATAGCATATTGGTCGCTCTTGGGGCCAAGGGACGGGTGCTCCTGATAACGGGAGAACCCAATGAGATCATCCTGCGCTGCGGCCGCAACATTAATGGTCTTCAGATCAGCGACGCGATATGCGTGAACGCCTACGATGTTCTGGCTGCACGGACTGTCATTATCACCAGTGACGCGATCTCGCGGCTGGAGGGTCGTCTTTCATGAAGGATCCGAGAGACATCGTTATCAGGCCTATCCTGACAGAGAAGAGCGTAGCGCTCACGGCACTGAGCAAGTACGCGTTCGAGGTGGCCGCTCAGGCGAACAAGGTGGAGATTCGGCAGGCGATTGAGCAGCTCTTCCCGGGAGCGCGTGTCGCTCGCGTTAACACCATGATGGTCCTCGGCAAGCGCAGGCGCATGGGCGGCTATGGGCGCCGACGAGCAGGCCGCGCCGAGGGGCGGACAGCGACCTGGAAGAAGGCGATCGTGACCCTGCGAGAGGGAACCATTCCCGCGTTCGAGGGCCTCTAGGGTTCGTGGAGCTGTAAGGAGCAGAGCGTGCCAACCAAAGGATACAAGCCAACTTCACCCGGACGCCGGTCCATGACCGTGGTGCAAAGCCAGGAGCTCTCCGCCAAGCCTCCGGAGAAGGCCTTGGTGCGCCCATTGACCAAAACGGGCGGTCGTGACAACCGAGGTCGGGTCAGTCTGCGCTTTCGGGGTGGGGGGCACAAGCGACGTTACCGCGTGATCGACTTCAAGCGTGACAAGGACATGGTGCCGGCTCGTATTGTTGCATTCGAGTATGACCCAAATCGCTCGGCTCACATCGCGCTCTTGCACTACGCCGACGGAGAGAAGCGGTACATCCTCGCACCGGCAGGCATGCGTGTGGGCAGTGTTGTGATGTCGGGAACGACGGTCGGAGCACGGGCGCGCGGCGGAGGGACGCTCGAGGTGCGACCTGGCTGCGCTTTCTCTCTGCAGGCTATCCCAGTCGGCACGATCGTGCACAATATCGAACTGAAGCCTGGTGGCGGGGGACAGATGTGTCGCAGTGCAGGAGCGGGCGCGCAGCTGTTGGCCAAAGAGGGGAAGTTTGCGACGCTTCGCATGCCCTCGGGCGAGATGCGAATGGTGTACATCGGGTGCAGGGCCACCGTCGGGCAGGTCGGCAACCCGGATCACGGCAACATCAAGCTTGGAAAGGCCGGCCGCAAGCGATGGATGGGCCGACGTTCCCATGTTAGGGGGCTTGCGATGAGCCCCCGGGATCACCCGCATGGTGGCGGCGAAGGGCGCAGCGGGATAGGTCGGAAGAGCCCCGTCAGCCCCACGGGAAAACCTGCCCTGGGAGCGAAGACTCGGAAGAAGAACAAGACCACAGACCGGTTTATTGTGCGACGTAGAGGTGTGAAGTAAGGCAGGGGAGTGCTATGCCGAGATCGCTAAAAAAGGGACCATACGTTCACCCGAAGCTGGCCAAGAAGATCGAGCGAATGAACGCCGCCAGCGAGAGGCGCATCATCAAGTGCTGGTCGCGGGCATCGACAATTGTGCCGGAGATGATCGGCCACACGATTGCCATACACGACGGACGCAAGCACGTGCCCATCTTCATTACCGAGAACATGGTGGGTCACAAGCTTGGGGAGTTCGCTCCAACGCGCCACTTTCGAAGCCATGGTCACCACACTGAGCGCTCTACTGTTCTCAAGTGATCGCCCTCAGGGAGCACGTTACTGAGATGGATGCCAAAGCTGTTGCCCGCCATATTCGGATGTCGCCGCGAAAGGTGCGGCGTACTATTAGACTCATCCAGGGATTGCCGCTCAGGGAGGCTCAGTCCCTGCTGGGACTGATGCCCCACAGCGCTGCTCGGGTGATTCGTCGTGTCGTGGATTCAGCGGCGGCTAACGCCGAGAACAACCATGGTATGGAGCGCGACGAGTTGTGGATCGCGCAGGCCATGGTGGACGCAGGTCCCACGCTCAAGCGCTGGCGATTTGCATCTGGCGGACGTGTGGGCATGATCCGCAAGAGAACCAGCCACATAAGTGTCGTCCTGAGCGACGCAGAGCGGTTGACCCGAGGGAGAAGCTGATGGGACAGAAGGTAAACCCAATTGGGCTGCGCGTAGGCATCAACCGAGACTGGGATAGCCGCTGGTACGCACGCAAGGCGACCTACCGCGAGTGGGTTCTCGAGGATGCGCGGGTTCGGCGCTTCCTGCGGGGGCGCTTCGCTGGCGACGCTTCCAAGCGCCAGCGGCGGGCCGCGAGCAGGGATGCCGGGATCAGCCGGATCGAGATTGAGCGGGCGCCGAACCTACTGAAGCTCACGCTTCATACCGCCAGACCGGGCATCATAATCGGGCGGGGCGGACGCGGCGTTGAGGATATTCGAGCCGAGGTCGAGCAGATCGTTAAGAGCAAGGTTCATATTAACGTCCAGGAGGTTCGTCAGCCCGAGTTGGACGCTCAACTGGTCGCCGAGAACATAGCCGGTCAGATTGAGCGCCGAATAGCCTTCAAGCGGGCCGTGCGCCAGACCGTCCAACGCTCGATGCGGATGGGAGCGCAGGGCGTCCGCGTTCTCTGTTCGGGAAGACTCGGTGGCGGCGACATGTCACGCAAGTACGGAGACCGAGACGGAAAGATACCGTTGCATACTCTGCGCGCAGACCTGGATTATGGTTTCACCGAGGCGCACACACAGTACGGCAACATCGGCATTAAGGTGTGGTTGTATCGCGGAGATATCCTGCCGGAGCGACGGGAGCCTGAGCCCAAGCGCGAGCAGGCACCCGCGGCAGCCGAGAAACCGAGGCGGGGATGGCGCAGAGTGAGCGTCGCCCGCAAGGACGAGGCAGCAGCCCCCGCAGACGAGACGGCCGCTGAGGCGCAGGTTGCTGCGGAGACGCCACAGGCCAGTTCGGCAGCTGAATCAGAGGAGCCGCAGAACGATGTTGATGCCATCGAAGGTCAAGTACCGGAAACAGCATAGGGGCCGAAGAAGCGGCAGGGCCGGCCGGGGGAACGCCATCACGCTGGGTGAGTACGGGCTGGTGGCTCTCGGCAACTGCTGGTTGAGCAGCCGACAGATTGAGGCCGCGCGCGTCGCCATGACTCGCTCCATCAAGCGAGCCGGCAAAGTGTGGGTGCGTGTCTTTCCGGATAAGCCGGTCACAGCGAAGCCAGCTGAGACGCGCATGGGAAGCGGCAAGGGATCTCCGGAATTCTGGGTGGCCGTGGTTAGGCGAGGGCGTGTCCTTTTTGAGATGGGCGGAGTGCCGCCGGAGCTGGCCCGAGAGGCCCTGCGGAAGGCAGCACACAAGTTGCCGATCCCTACGCGCTTCGTGATGCGAGCAGATGTCGGGAGTGAGAGTGGTGAAAGCAGCGGCACTTAGAGAAATGACGACTGTCGAGCTGCAGGAGCAGCTCGAGAAGGATCGCCAGGAGCTTTTTAACCTGCGGTTCCAGGCAGCGACACAGCAGCTCGATAATCCGCGGCGTGTCCGGCAGGTGCGCAAGAACGTCGCGCGCATTCTCACTATTCTTTCGGAACGAGCCGGCGGCAACGCCTGATCAGCCCTGGGAAAGAGGACGTCCTTATGGCCGAACGACATGCACGCAAGATGAGAGAGGGACTGGTCATCAGTGACCGCATGGACAAGACGGTTGTGGTCGAGGTGAAGCGCCTCGTGCGACATCCGCTGTACAAGCGAGTCGTTCGTCGTAGTTCGCGCTGCAAGGCTCATGACCCGAAGAACGAATGCGGTCTCGGTGATCACGTGCGCATAATGGAGACCAGACCCCTGAGCAAGACGAAGCGATGGCGCGTGGTCTCTATCCTCGAGAAGGCCAAGTAGCCCGAAAAGCCATTCGAAGTCAGCAGGAGACGTTCTGAAGATGAAGCTTTACGAGACAGATCGGCTGCGGAACGTGGCGCTTGTGGGCCATGGCCAGGCGGGAAAGACGTCTCTCGCCGAGGCCATGCTCTTCGCTGCCGGCCTTGCGGAGCGACTTGGCTCTGTGGACGCCGGGACGAGCGTCTCGGACGCCGACGAAGCTGAGATCTCCCGCAAGATATCCATTTCGCTCGCCTTCCTGCCCTTTGAGTGGAGTGGGCATAAGGTCAATCTGCTCGATACGCCCGGCTACGCCGACTTCAGTGGAGAGGTCTGTGCAGCCCTGCGCGTGGCGGATGGGGCGATCATTGTCGTGGATGCCGGTTCTGGCGTGGCCGTGCAGACTGAGCGCTATTCGGCTTCTGCAGTCGAACGGGGCATCCCCAGACTCGTCGCCATCTGCAAGCTGGACAAGGAGCATACGGATTTTGCACGTTCGCTCGCCGAGGTGCGCAACCGTCTCCAGTGCAACGCAGTGGCAGTGACGTTGCCCATAGGCAGCCAGAAGAATATTAGCGGCATAGTTGACCTCGTAAGGGGTGTGGCGTATCAAGCCTCGGGCGAGAAGGAATCAGAGGCAGCCATCCCTGACGATATGGCTGACGTTGTCGCCGAGTATCGTGAGAAGCTGGTGGAGGCCGCTGCTGAGGCCGACGACGAGCTGATGGAGAAGTACCTCGAGGAGGAGAGCCTCTCCCCTGAGGAGATAGTCCGTGGTTTGCGTGCTGCTACTCTGAGCGGAAAGGTCGTGCCGGCCGCCGGGCTCGTCGCCACTCAGATGGTTGGTGTCCGCTCGCTTCTGGACACGATCATTGCCGACCTCCCGTCGCCAGCCGAAAGCGGCAGCGTCAGCGGAGCTAACAGCGACACTGGCGAGGAGGAGGAGCGCCCAGTTGACGCGTCCGCTCCGCTTAGCGCGCTTGTATTCAAGACAACCGCCGACCCCTATGCAGGCAGACTCACCTTCTTCAGAGTGTACTCTGGAGCATTACACAGTGATTCGACGACGTTCAACGCGAGCCGTGGAGAGCGTGAACGCATCGGGCCGTTGCTTTCCCCCTCTGGGAAGCGCCATGATGGCCTTCCCAGTGTCCAAGCTGGGGACATGGGTATGGTGGCGAAGCTCCATACCAGCCTGACGGGCGATACGCTCTGCGACGAAGCCAAGCCGATTGTCCTTCCTGCGATCGACTTCCCCACCTCCGCGTTCTCTTTGGCCATCGCCGCCAAGTCTCGGGCCGATGAGGACAAGGTTGGCCAGGCTTTGACGCGGATTGCCGAGGAAGATCCCACAATCCGTTTCAGCGTTGATCCGGACACGAAGCAGACTATCCTCTCCGGATTGGGTGACCTACACCTGGAGATCGCTGTCGATCGATTGCGGCGTAAGTTCGGCGTGGAAGTCGAGACCGGGGCACCGAAGATTCCGTATCGAGAAACGGTTCGCGGCAAGGCCCGAGTGCAAGGTAGATACAGGCGTCAGACGGGGGGGCGCGGGCAGTTCGGCGACGTCTGGATACGGGTTGAGCCGATGGGGCGGAGCACGGGATTCGAGTTCGCCAATGCGGTCAAGGGCGGATCTGTGCCGCGCAACTTCATCCCGGCTGTTGAGAAGGGGGTCCGCGAGGCCATGGAACGCGGTGTTCTGGCCGGCTACCCCATAACCGATCTCAAGGCCACGATCGACGATGGTTCGTCTCATCCGGTTGATTCGTCTGATATGGCATTCAAGATCGCCGGGTCAATTGCCCTGCAGAAAGCAGTGGAGGAGGCCGGACCAGCGCTCTTGGAGCCGATAGTAGAGGTTGAGGTGGTGGTGCCGGCAGACCAGATGGGTGACGTCATCGGTGTGCTGAACAGCAAGCGAGGCAACATCCTGGGCATGGAGCCCACAGGGAGTTCGCAGGTTGTGCGTGCCCTGGCGCCGTTGAGTGAGATGGCTACCTTTGCCTCCGAGTTGCGCTCCATAACAGGTGGACGGGCCACCTACAGTATGAGCTTCTCGCACTATCAGGAAGTGCCCGCCCACCTTGCGCAAGCCATTATTGAGGCCGCCAAGCAGGAGAAGCTGCAAGCCAGCGAAGGGCGCTGAACGCAGATAGGTGACAATCATGATCCAACTCCGCACGAGATTGAAGGTGGCTGATAATTCCGGCGCCCGGGTCGTGGAGTGCATCCGTGTACTGGGTGGCTCCAGTCGCCGGTACGCCCGCGTCGGTGACACGATTGTCGTGGCGATCAAGCAGGTGACTCCGGGCGCACCGATCCAGAAAGGCGAGATGTCGCGCGCTGTGGTCGTGAGACAGAAACAGCCACTTCGCCGTGCGGACGGATCTATCATTCGCTTCGATGAGAACGCGGTCGTGCTGATCAGCGATCAGCAGAACCCCCGGGGCACGCGTGTATTCGGCCCCGTGGCGCGAGAGTTGCGCGAGAAAGAGTTCATGAGAATCGTATCTCTGGCACCGGAGGTGATCTGAGTGCCCATTAAGAGGCCTGGAGCCAAGCGACGTGTCAAGATGCACATCAAGGTCGGCGACACGGTCTACATAATGTCGGGACGCGATCGGGAGAGCCGTCTCACGCCGGAGGAGCTGGAGAGACTCAACCCTGAGGAGTACAAGAGAGAGGTCGACCGCCGCCCGGGCCGTCGAGGCCGGGTGCTGCGGGTGTTGCCGGATAAGCAGCGCGTCGTGGTCGAAGGCGTGAACATGCTGATCAAGCACAGCAGACCGCGCGGGCGCGCCAGTCGTGCAACACAATTGCAGGCCGGCCGCACGGAGCAACCGGGCGCGATGTCCATCGCGAATGTGATGGTGGTCTGCCCTAGGTGCGATCGTCCGACTCGCGTTCGAAGAGGCGCGGTGGAGAGCAGAGTCGTGCGGATCTGCCGCCGCTGCGGCGAGACGGTCGACGCGATCAAGTAAGGGATCAGGTAATGACGGTGCAAGAACCAATGCCAGAGGCGGAAGTTTCCGAAGTCAACGCGGACGTCGCCTCCGGCCCACGCCTAAAGGAACGCTTTTTCGGCGAGATTGTGCCAGCACTTATGCGGCGCTTCGGCTACCGGCAGATTATGGAGGTGCCGCGTCTGTCCAAGGTCGTCGTGAGTATGGGTGTGGGAGTAGCCACACAGGACCCCAAGGCGCTGGAAAGCGCAGCGCAGGACCTGGCGACCATAACGGGCCAGCAGCCGATCATCACCCGCGCCAAACGGTCCATCGCGCAGTTCAAGGTTCGGGAGAATAACCCCGTTGGATGCGTTGTCACGCTGCGACGGGATCGCATGTACGAATTCCTGGATCGCCTAGTCAGCATCGCGCTTCCGCGAATTCGCGATTTTCGCGGGCTTTCCCCGGAGGCGGTGGATGGACATGGGAACTACAGCCTGGGGCTCCGGGAGCAAACTGTCTTTCCTGAGATCAATGTCGACAAAGTCACCCGCATCCAGGGCATGAACGTGACCGTCGTGACGACTGCCAAGAGCGACGAAGAAGCTATCGCCCTGCTCCGGGAAGTCGGCCTTCCGTTGCGGGAAGCCTAGAGCAGGCGAAATCGGAGGTTATGACCTTGGCGCGTAAAGCCCTCATAGTCAAGACGCGACGCAAGCCGAAGTTCGGTGTGCGCAAGTACAACCGGTGTCAGATATGCGGACGGCCCAGGGCCTACATGCGGCGGTTTGGCATGTGCCGCATTTGCTTCCGCGAGATGGCCCTGCGTGCGCTTCTGCCCGGTGTCACAAAGTCAAGCTGGTAGGAAGGACCAATGGCTGTCACTGATCCCATTGCCGATATGCTTACCCGCATCCGAAACGGCAACTTGGCGCGCCATGATCACGTGCTGATCCCGGCGTCCAAGTTCAAGCTAGAGATCGCCAAGGTGCTGAAGGGCCAGGGATATATTCAGAAGTATGACCTTGTCGATGACAAGCGACACGGACAGATTCGCGTTCATCTCCGATACACCCCGGAGAGAAAGCGAGTCATCACGGGTCTGCGCCGAGTCAGCCGACCTGGAATGCGAATCTATGTCGACGCCGGCCAGGTGCCCCGGGTCATGGGGGGTCTGGGAGTAGCCGTGCTATCCACCTCCCGCGGCGTTCTGACGGATCGTGAGGCCCGCCGTCGTCGAGTGGGCGGTGAGGTCATCTGTTATGTCTGGTAGGAGCGCTCAGCTATGTCTCGCATAGGCAAGGCGCCAATCAACGTTCCGGCTGGTGTGACGGCGGAGCTGAGCGATCGGCGCTTGACGGTGAGCGGCCCGCGGGGGGAGTTATCCCGTGTTCTGCCAGAGCCCATTGAGGTGACCATCGAGGACGTTATTCGAGTGAGCCGTCCCTCTGATAGCCGACAGCACCGCGAGCTACACGGGCTGGTGCGAAGTCTCGTGGCCAACATGGTTCACGGCGTCAGCGAGGGATTCGTTAGGGTGCTCGAGCTCTACGGAGTAGGTCTGCGCGTCCAACCCCAGGAGGGGTCGCTGAGGCTGCAGATCGGCTTCTCGCACCCGATTGTCTTCGATCTGCCGGAAGGCATCACGGCACAGATTGAGACGTTTGTCCCAACCGGAGACAACAAGTACTTGTCGTGCCGCGTGGCACTCAGCGGCATTGACAAAGAGCTCTTGGGGGAAACTGCGGCACGCCTGCGAGCGAAGAAGAAGCCGGAGCCATACAAGGGCAAGGGATTCCGCTACCAGGGAGAGCACGTGCGGCGTAAGGCCGGGAAGGCTGCCCAGGCGGGATCGTTGCAGGGCTAGGAGTGACTCGAACGTGAAAACAGCCTATAGAACAGGAGCGCGGATTCGGCGTCACCGACGGGTCCGCAAGCGCGTCCGCGGGACGGCCGAACGGCCGAGGCTCTGCGTGTTTCGGAGCCTACGCGGTGTGTACGCACAAGTCATTGATGATGACGCCGGCCGCACGCTGGCGCAGGCGAACTCGCTCGAGAGTGGATTGCTACCAGGCGATACGCGGCGGCGAAATACGGAAGCCGCGCGCGCCGTGGGCAAAGCAATCGGCGAACGAGCAAAGGCCGGCGGAGTTGGCAGAGTAGTGTTCGACCGTGGTGGATATCTCTACCGTGGGCGTGTCCGGGCGGTAGCCGAAGGCGCCCGCGAGGCAGGCCTGGAGTTCTGAGGAGAGCGACCCGATGAGCGCAGTATATGATGGCAGCAAAGCCGCTGAACTGGCACTGGAGGAGAAGCTGGTCTCTCTGAACCGCGTCCAGAAGGTACACAAGGGCGGCCGCACGCTACGCTGGAGCGCACTAGTTGTCGTCGGCGACGCCGCCGGGTCGGTCGGCGTGGGCCTGGGCAAGTCGTCCGAGGTGCCTGAGGCGATCCGGAAAGGTGCCGAGGACGCGAAGAAGTGCCTGATCAAGGTGGCGATGCTTGGCACCACTATCCCTCATCCGGTCGTGGCCAAGTTCGGCGCCGCTCGCGTGCTGTTGAAGCCGGCATCTCCCGGCACCGGAGTTATAGCCGGAGGTGCTGTCAGGGCCGTCGTCGAGGCAGCCGGCATCAAGGACGTGCTCTCGAAGTCGCTGGGTTCGGACAATCCGATCAACATTGCGAGGGCCACAGTCGAGGGGCTTAGAAGCCTGCGTACCGTGCGCGAAGTCGCCGCGCTGCGGGGACGAAGGCCTGAGGAGATCGCAGACCGCTATCATCTGGCGGCGCTGAAGCCAGAGGTTGCCGAGGTCGAGGACGTCTCCGAGTCGGAAGAGGAGGCGAGCGAATGAGCAGGCTTCGCATCACGTTGCGGCGCAGTGTCATCGGCCATCCGAAGGATCAGAAAGATACGGCCCGTGCGTTGGGATTGAACCGCCTTAACGCCACGGTTGTGCGCCCAGATGATCCGGCGGTTCGCGGAATGGTTCGTAAGATCAGTCATCTCGTGGCGATTGAGCAAGTTGATGCTCAAGAAGAAGGCAAGCAGAGAGGTCAATGATGCACCTTGGTGATCTGCGCCCCGCGCAGGGGGAAAAGAAGAGACGCAAGCGTGTGGGCCGCGGCATGGGTTCTGGCCACGGCAAGACCGCCACGCGCGGAATGAAGGGGCAGAAGGCCCGCAGCAGCATACGACCGGGATTTGAGGGAGGTCAGACCCCCCTCTACCGTCGTCTTCGCAAGCGCCGCGGAATCGGTAAGTCCGCGCGCAACCTGGGCATCTTCCGTCGCAACTATGCCGAGGTGAATGTGGGGCGACTGGAGGACCGTTTCGACGCAGGGGCTGTTGTCACGCCGGAGTTGCTGCAGCAGCACGGCATCGTGCGCGGGTCCATTGACGGCCTCCGCGTTCTGGGTCAAGGACAGCTCACCAAGTCGCTCACGATTCGCGCCCACCATTTTAGTGCTTCGGCTCGGGCAAAGATCGAGGCCGTTGGGGGAACCGCGGAGGTAATCTGAAGTGGTCAGCGTGCTCGGACCAGTAATCGCCGCATTCAAACTGCCCGATCTACGAAAGCGCATCCTGTTCGTTTTCGCGATGTTCGCCGTCTACGTGTTTGGCCTGCACATACCGGTGCCGAACGTCGATCGCGCGGCGATGGAAAGATTGGTCCAGGGCGGCTTGTTCAACCTGTTCGACATGTTTGCCGGAGGCGCGTTCCGTCGCTTCTCAATCCTGGCCATGGGAATCATGCCGTACATCAATGCTTCCATTATCTTCCAGCTCCTGGGAATAGCGATACCACGCGTTGCAGAGCTCGCCAAGGAAGGCGAGAGCGGCCGTAGGAAGATCTCTCAGTGGACTCGCTGGCTGACTATCTTCTTGGCGATCATCCAGGGTACCATGACCTGCGCCATGCTCAGACAAATGGGGATTCTCCAGAGCAGCGGCCTGGGGTTGATTCCCGTCATCCTTACCCTCACTGGTGGCACCTGCTTCCTTATGTGGATGGGAGAGCAGATTACTGACAAGGGCATCGGGAACGGCGTATCCCTGATCATCTTCGCGGGAATCGTGGCTCGCATGCCGCTGGACGTTGGCCGCACTTATCAGCTATGGCGCAGCGGCGTATTGATATGGACGAACGTCTTCGGTCTGTTGGTCATCTGGCTGCTCACCATCGCAGGTATCATCTATATCAGCAGAGGAGAGCGGAGAATCACCATCCAGTCTGCCAAACGAATAGTAGGCAGCCGAGTCTATGGCGGAAGCAGCAGCTACCTGCCCATTCCGGTCAACACGGCTGGAGTTATCCCCATCATTTTCGCGATTGCCGTGGTGCTGCTCCCCGCCCAGATTGCCCAGTACATGTCTGGCATGCAGGGGACATGGGGTATCATCATGCAGAAGATCGCAGCCTTCTTTAGCCCAGGGCAGAACTGGATGGCCTCGGCCATGTACTTCTTGCTGGTGGTCTTTTTCACGTATTTCTATACAGCCGTGACATTCAACGTCGCCGACGTCTCGGACAACCTGAAGAGGTATGGCAGCTTCATTCCGGGCATCCGTCCAGGCAAGCCGACAGAGCGTCATCTGGACAAGGTGCTGACGCGAATCACGCTCGCGGGAGCGTTGTTTCTCGGGGTGATCGCCCTGCTCTCCTACTATGTTCCGAACATCACTGGAGTGACGAGCTTCACCGTGGTTGGAGGCACTTCGCTACTCATTCTGGTCGGCGTGGCATTGGATACGGTTCGCCAGATTGAGGCCCATCTTGTGATGCGCCAGTACGAGGGTTTCATCAAGTGATGCGGATAGTGCTGCTTGGCCCTCCGGGGTCGGGCAAAGGCACGCAGGCAAGCGCGCTGGAGCGACGGTGGGAGCTCCCCCATATCGCTTCCGGCGATCTCCTACGCGCCAACGTGCGAGACGATACTGACCTGGGTCGACGCGCCAGACCGTTCATGGATCGCGGCGATCTGGTGCCGGACGATTTGATCCTTGACATGATGGCCGCCCGATTGGCAGAGCCGGACGCGAAGGAAGGATACGTCCTGGACGGCTTTCCGCGCACGGTGGCACAGGCACATGCTCTCGCCGACCGCTTGAGCGCCGTGGGCCAAAGCTTGGAAGCTGTGATCTACTTGCGCGTGCCTGAGGAGGAGTTGCTGCGTCGCCTCTCGGGACGCCTGACCTGTCCCGCCTGCAACGCGGTCTACCAGGTCGATACCATGCCGCCCAGGGAAGAGGGCGTCTGCGACCACTGCGGCACGAGCCTCGTTCAGCGTCAGGATGAACAACCGGACGTCGTCCGCAACCGACTCAAGGTATACGCTCAACAGACTCAGCCCCTTCTGGATTACTACCGGCAGGAGGGCCTGTTGCACGAGGTCGATGGAACGATTGGCGTCGATCGTGTGTTGAGTGAAATCGCGAGCATTGTTGATGACTCGGCAAAGCGGCCTGCCGGCGAGCGGGCGAAGTGACTGCGGGAAAGGGCAAACTGGGATCCGGGCGCGACCGACGCATCGTGCTGAAGACTGAGGATGAGGTCGCGCGCATGCGGCGCGCGGGCCAGGTGGTGGCACTAACTCTAGACCGACTCACGGAAGCAGCCGTCGCCGGAGTTACCACACTCGAGCTCGATCAAGTAGCCGAAGCCACCATTCGGAGCTTCGGTGCCATACCGACCTTTTACAAACTATACGACTATCCGGCCCACATCTGTGTCTCAATAAACGATGAGGTGGTGCACGGGATACCGGGGAATCGCGTTCTGCGGCGTGGAGACATCGTCTCTTTCGACGCAGGAGCAACCGTCGACGGGATGATCGCCGACGCCGCCGTAACCGTGGGCATTGGGCCTGTCTCTTCGGAGGCGGAGCAGCTGCTCCGCGTGACGCGAGAGTCCCTGTTCAAGGGCATCGAGCAGGCCCGGCCGGGCCAGCGCGTGCTGGATATTTCGGCCGCGATACAGCGACACGCGGAGGCCCATGGCTATTCGCCAGTGCGGAAGTTGGTCGGTCACGGAGTGGGACGTGAGATGCATGAACCGCCGCACGTCGCGAACTTCGTCGATCGGGATCCCGATGGATCCCCGGAGTTGGTGCCGGGCATGACACTGGCAATTGAGCCAATGGTGAATGAGGGCACGTGGCAAGTCGTACAGGATAGAGATGGATGGACCTACAGAACGAAGGATGGGTCGCTGTCGGCGCATTTCGAGCATACCGTCGCTGTGACCGAACAGGGGAATGAAATCCTGACCCTTCGTCAGGCCCCGGTCGGCAGGGGAGTTCCGGAGAGAAGACAGGATCGGGCGAGTAACTCTCTGGGCGTCGCGTCCGAAGGAGAGACTCATGAAAGTGCGATCATCAGTTAAGAAGCTCTGTGACCGCTGCAAGATAATCCGCCGGCACGGCAAGGTGCGCGTGATCTGCGATAAGCCCAAGCACAAGCAGGTGCAGGGCTGAGTCTGCGCGAGGAGATAGAGAGAGAGGGTTGAATGGCACGCATAGCGGGAGTCGATTTGCCGAGAGACAAGCGGCTGGAGATCGCGCTAACGTACATCTACGGCATCGGGCGCTCGACCAGTAGCAATATCCTCGCGGAGACAGGAGTGCGCCCGGATACTCGCGTCCGCGATATGACCGAAGATGAGATAACGCGCCTGCGCGATGTCATTGAGCGCACCCTCCGCGTGGAGGGGGATCTTCGGCGTATGGTCCAGAGTAATATCCAGCGGCTTGTGGATATCGGCTGCTATCGTGGGATCCGTCATCGTCGCGGTCTGCCTGTTCGCGGGCAGCGCACGCGGACCAATGCACGGACGCGGAAGGGCCCAAAGAGGACCGTTGGCGTTCGGCGGAAGAGCAGAGGATGATCATGATCAGGAGAGATTGTTATGGCGCGTAAGGGTGCCAAGCCAAAGCGACGCCAGCGCCGTGTTGTTAGCCACGGCAGGGCATACATACAATCAACGTTCAACAACACCATCGTTACAGTGACTGATGCAGACGGTGATGTGCTCTCTTGGGCCAGCTCCGGATCCGTTGGCTTCAAGGGGACGAAAAAGGGAACGCCCTTCGCCGCGCGGCTTGCGGCAGAAGCCGTCGCGCGTAAAGCCCTGGACTTCGGTATGCGGCGCGTCGACGTCTACGTCAGGGGACCTGGCGGCGGCCGCGAGACAGCAATTCGATCTTTGCAGACGGCGGGCCTGGAAGTCACTAGCATTCGCGACATCACCCCTATTCCTCACAACGGGTGTCGTCCGCCGCGGCGCAGGCGCATATGATTACGTCGGCCTGTTGATGGGTTGCCGAGTAACGGGGGGATCACGAAAGGACTGCAATGGCGCGATATTCTGGACCAACCTGTAGGCTGTGTCGCCGAGAAGGCGTGCGGCTCTATCTGAAGGGAGAGCGCTGCTCTTCCGCGAAGTGTGCCATAGAGAAGCGCCCGTATCCACCGGGCGGCAGCTCTCAGAGGCGCTTCCGGCGGCGCGTTTCGGACTATGGCATCCAGCTCCGGGAGAAGCAGAAGGTGCGCCGCATCTACGGCGTGCTGGAGCGCCAGTTCCGTCGCTACTTCGCCGAGGCCACGCGTCGATCCGGCGTTACCGGTGAGGCACTACTGCAGCTGCTGGAGATGCGTCTGGATAACGTCGTCTGGCGACTCGGGCTCGCAAGTTCCCGGGCTCAGGCGCGTATCCTTGTCACCCACGGTCACTTTGCGGTAAATGGCAGCCAGGTGAGTATCCCTTCCTATCAAGTCCGGCCCGGAGACGTCGTCGCCGTCGGCGAGAGCAGCCGCAACCTTCCGCCAATTACGGCGGCAGCGGCGAGTGCCGGTGGGCGACGCCTCCCATCATGGCTTCAGGTGGAAGGTGACGCAATGACTGCAAAGGTCATATCGGTGCCTACACGCGCCGAGATTGACACTCAGGTACAGGAAGAGTTGGTGGTCGAGTACTACTCCCGGTGACCTGATTCCGGAGAGCAGCCAGGAGAATGATCCGATGATCATAGACACCTTGACACCCAGGATTGAGCGTCTCGATGACGGCAGTGACCCGCGGTATGGTCAGTTCCTGGTCGAGCCGCTCGAGCGCGGCTATGGCACGACGTTGGGCAGTGCACTGCGCCGCGTGCTGCTGTCTTCTATCCCCGGAGCGGCCATCACCTTCGTGACGATCGAAGGGGTTCTCCATGAGTTCTCGACCATTCCAGGGGTCGTCGAAGACACGACTGAGATCATACTCAATCTGAAAGAGCTCGCCATCAAGATACTGGAGACCCCCGAGGGACCTGAGATGCCTCAAGTTCTCGCTGAGGGGCCGCGTATCTTGCGCATTGACCGGAGTGGACCCGGTGAGGTGCTCGGCGCCGACGTGGAGACGCCGGCCGATGTGGAGATCGTCAACAAGGACCTCCACATTGCGACTCTGGACAGCCCGGAGGCAACTCTTTCGATCCAGATGGAGGTCGAACGCGGGCGAGGATACGTATCGGCTGAAGAGCACGACACCTCAAGACGTCCCATAGGGGCAGTTCCGGTCGACTCGATCTTCACTCCGGTCCGCAAAGTCGGGTTCCGTGTAGAGGCCACACGGGTTGGTCATATGACCGATTTCGATCGCCTCATCCTGGAAGTCGCCACCAACGGCACGATTGATCCAGCGGATGTTGTTAGCGACGCGGCGAAGATACTCGATCGCTACCTGATCCTGTTCTTCGACTTCCAGCACCAGGAAGAAGAGCTGGCCGGTGTGCCGGAAATGGAATCGGCTGCTGCCCGGCACCTCCAGACAAGGATTGAGGACCTGGACTTCTCCGTGCGCACCTCGAACTGTCTTCGCAGAGAGGGTATCAGCACGGTTGAAGAACTTGTCCAACGGACGGAAAGCGACCTCATGGCTATCCGCAACTTCGGTCGCAAGTCGCTCCAGGAGGTCAAGGAGAAGTTGGCGACTATGGACCTCGGCCTCACCAGCGACTCCAGCGCACCGGATGCCGACGAGGGAAACGAGACCGGCGAGTATGTCGAGTAGGAGGATCGATAACAGGTGAAACATCGCATTGCCGGCCGCCGACTCGGTCGCCCAACCGACCAGCGGATGGCCCTGCTGAAGAATTTGGTAACGTCCCTGCTGTGGCACGGCAGCGTAACGACGACTTCCGCACGCGCCAAAGAAGCACGGAGCATTGCGGAGAGGCTCATTACGCTGGCCAGAGAAGACACCGTGCATCGACGCCGCCTGGCCCGGCGCAAACTGATGCCTCGTACCGGTCTCTTCAGCATGAAGGACGGGTCCTATCGGGAAGCCCCATCCGGCAGCGAGGCCGAAAAGGTGGCTCAGGCTGGACGCAGCGCCAGTTCGGTGGAGAACTCAGTCCGCCA
>Ga0315293_10002462_pt1 | contig 17782 bp, 11 predicted proteins | sample YL17G13_20_MG_FD_203071 | JGI IMG/M metagenome (GOLD analysis project Ga0315293, IMG submission 203071) | Sediment microbial communities from Yellowstone Lake, YNP, Wyoming, USA - YL17G13_20 | ecosystem: Environmental > Aquatic > Freshwater > Lake > Sediment | place: USA: Wyoming | collected...
GCGCGGAGGATTGCCGAACGCCGGTTCTTCCAGCGAACCCCGGTCTTCACGACATCATCGTAAGTGCTGATCAGTTTGCGATACTCCATGAAAACATCCGCGGAATGAAAGACCGGCTTCAACAGACCGCCCCGGAGAAGCTCCAGCAGTTTGCCGGCGTCGATCCGGTCATTCTTCGGACCCGATGAAAGCAAAAAATTATGATACGGATCGCATACGATGATCTCGTCTACAAAATTCCGCAACTCGCACCATAACCAATGAGAAGTCGTACTCTCCTCAAATGCCAGTATCTTGCTGCCTTTGAGAGATGACAGAAGATACTGCAGATTCCGAACATCCGATTTCTGCTCTAATACCCTGTCAAATATAGCGCCATTCCTCCCTATCGCTATCGCTATTTTAGCTTGCGACCAATCCAAACCAATGTAATAATCATAACTGTTCATGTTATGTCCTCCTTCTCCAAGAGCTCAATTTTAATGCCAAAAAGCATTATTAGACATTAGGAGGAGGACTATACATGGACAATTTAACGACAAATTTACAGGTTGTGCAAATCTCTTGATTCAGCTTTATCCAGCCCTTGATCAGCAATGGGCTCCTGATTCTTCTGGAGATTTCTTTTTAAACCGGAATCTATCGAATATTATTTCTTTTCGTAATTACAGTTGATCTCAGGTTTTTCCGCCGTGAGCAGGATCGAGTAGAAACTCATTCGCACTCCTTCAGTCGGTATCACTATCCTTAATGATAAAGTGGATGAACTGATATCTATTTCATGCGAGACAGAGCTCGTTGATGTATCTACAAGGGGAGCTGGGCTTGCAATCACTATTTCCTCTTTTAACCCTGAAGTTATGCCGCCCTCATCCTTCGCTTTAGCTTCTCCCTTTTTCATGGGAGCATACCCGGCCGCCCCTGAATCGCGTCTCTCTGCGATTAACGCTTCAGGAATATAAGAAGCGTTACCCGGCATAAAATTGCCGCTGAAGTCTGTGTATTCGTACTCATCGGGCAGATAAAAGATCCAGCTGAATTCTCTCGCAGGGAGGGGGACAGAGGGCAACACAAAATCCAGTGCCCCTTCTTCTTCAAGGCTATTAACCTTTGAGAGCAGGACGACTTCGATATTGTTTCGCAACCCGGATGAGGATGATCTTATGGGGATAATAATCTCATTGCCCTCTCGCGCGGCGTTTGCAGGTGTGTCACCTACATATGCGGACAGCAAGATTGAAGCCGGGTCCACAGCGAGGCGGAATGAACTACCCCCAGCAGAAATAAGTTCGTATGTAATTCGGTTCAGGCAAAGACCATCAGCGCTCATAAGAGTGGTTGCCTTCGCGCTTTCGATATACGAAGTAAGGGTTTCTCCCGCGGGATAGAAATCGAAAGCAAGCGAAAAAGGTTTGGGTTCTTCGCCCTTTTTAAGCCGGTACTGGAAGCCGAGAACCGGCTCTCCCTCGTGAAGCTTTCTGATTTCGCCGGGCAGCTCGCGGACATCTATTTTCATATATTCCGACGGCATTGGCGTGTCTTTGAATGTGATCGGATCCGCTGAACCTACCGCGATAAAACCGTTCTGCCTCGCCGCGCCTATGACAGCGGGGGGTCCGATTTCCATAATGTGGGTTGCCTCCGCCTTCTCTGTTTTTATCAGGAAGATTGCGCTGTCATAAACCGGCTTGGCCATCCTGACGGACAGAATCGCCTTTCCTTCTTCGTTTTGAATGCCGTAAGATTCAATTCCTTCCCCGATCAGTTCCGTCAGCTTATATTTGCCGGTCATCAGAAATCTGAATTCGCTTTCCGAGCCTTTTTGAACCTGGACGGCCACAATGTCTGTCGCTGAGCAGAGACTTTTCGATACGAGATAAAGGGATGAAACTGAGGATATCATTCGGGATTCGCCTGCTCCCTCTTTTACGGCCTCCTCCGTTCTTCTGCTCCAGGAGAAGCGCAGGGCGGACTCGGTATTTACGATATACAAAACCGCCCGGTTCTTGTTTTTATCAATGGATGTAATTATTCCCCCCTCGATCTCATTCGTGGTTGGAGCGAATGGTAGTTCGATTATCGTTTGTGTATTCGTTCCAAGAAGGATCGCGGAGCATAGCCCGCTCCCGGTGTCCGAATCCTGGCAGACAGGCTGATGGAATTTCATCGTCAAGCGGGCCTTGCCGGGAGAGGGTGCATAAATATAGATAAAGTCGTCATATTTCAGGAATCTGGCGGAAGAACCGTTCATCTCCAGGTTCTCGATCCCAGCAGGCAGATCATAGCCAATCTGTCCCAACTGATGCCATCCTGGTCTGAAAATGTTGATCGTAAATTCCGCTTCGGCGTGAACCGCTTCATTCAGGGGACGGAATATGTAGCTCGCTTTCTCGATCATCATCGGCAGGGGCGATTCCACGGCCTGTTTCAACTCCGCGAGCTTTTCCAGGAGATATCTGTATTTTTCTATGGGGAGAAGAACACTATTGCCCAGATCGTTGATGATGGTTGTATATTCATTGAGGGGAAGAACGATCACTTTCTTCTTCTCTTCTTCACCGGCGGACATCATCGCGGTTAAGAGGATACAAAACACAAGAATGATGATTGATGCAACCCGGAGCGGAGCCATCTTTTTACCGTGAAATGTTTCGTTATTCGTCGTCATATCCGCCTCCTACTCTTTTTCGTATTCAAATGAAAGAACCGGCTTTTCGTTCATTATAAGCAGGTCAAAGAAATCGTGCCTCGATCCGGTTTTCGGAATTGTTACGCTTACCGATAATGCCCCCGCGATGCTGCTTCCGCCGGCTTCAAATTCTGCCGGAGGCGGCGCGTCGAATTGTCCAACCTTGCTGAGGGATTTATCCAAATCAGGTTTGCCCGCCGTTACGGTTTTTCTTAAAACCCCATCCCCTGGCATCATAGAGCCTTCTAAGGCGTCATATTCGAATCCTTCCGGCAGAAAAAGGTGGAAGCGCATAAGGTTCACCGGTATATCCACCGAAGGAAGTTGAATGCCTGCTTTGCCTTCATCTCCCAAAGGCGGCAGCATTGTCTTGAAGACGAAAAGGACATCAACCCGCCCGTCCTGAGAGCTCTCCTTTGGCTTTATCGGGATCATCAATGCCCCATCCGGACCCTTGACCGGTTTTACCGGTTTGTTATCCACGAACGCGGTCTGTAACTCGGAGGCAGGAGGCATACTTACCTTGATGAACTGGGTGTTGTTGTTAACCAGCAATGCCCGAGCTTCGGTGAACATCACGCCCTCCTGCGAGTAAACCGAGCTGAAATTCAATTCCTTTATATATGCAGGCAGGCTGTCCGCCGTTTTGATGCTGACAAGGTTCAACATCGCAGGTTTGAGGCCGGTTTCAGAAAAAGTGTATTTGAAGGCCGCGTCCGGAAGGGAATCCATCATATTCCTCATCTCAGAGGGTATAAGCCTGGTATCGGAAGGGACCAGATCGCCGTTTTCCGAACATTTAATCGAAAATCCGTCAGCACCGGCGGCGATCCACCCACCCTGCCTCGATGCTCCGGTCACTCTCGGCGGCAGCAGGATTGCTTGTGTTCCTTCCAGCGGCGCATCGGCAAAGAAAATGAATTGCGCTAATCTCTCAAGGGTACTGTCAATACGGACGGAGATCTTCCCTGCGCCGTCCGGGGCGACCGAAATCCCTGGCGCTCTTTCGCTGTCGCTATAATTGAACCCTTCGGGGAGTGAAATCACGATCTTGTCGGGGGCTTTTGTGATTATTTCGAGATTTACGAGAGAGACGAGGCGAATCCTGCTCTTTTCGAAGTGGAAAAACGACAACAGATTTCCGTTATATTCCGGTCTTAAGTTTTCCGCTGCCTTTGTCCGGGGGACATACCAGGTAAAAATCAGGGGTTCGGTGAAATCCGTCGTTGCGAATGCCAAAACCAAGTCTCCCTTTCTTGATATCTTTATCTTGTCCGAAAGTCCCGGGGCAGGCTCCGCTCCTTTCGGCAGGGTGATCCTGACGTCGAATGCAGCCTTCTGGTTGAATTCCATGCTGATGGTGTTATAGAACGTGTTCCCTTCGCTTATCCTGTTTATCTTCGGATGAAAAGTGAACCGGATCTCTCTTTTCCCTTTTTCATCGGTGTTGACCTGGTATGCTTCACCATCAGGGTTCTCTTCCGCGTCTTGTATCACGGCTTCTCTACCGCCGAGAAATATGGCTTCGAGGCCCGGCAGCGGATATAACGGGATCTCTTTCCAACCCTCACCGCGCAGGTCAATCTCCAGGCTGCCCGTAACGATTGCAGTATCACCGGAAATGACGCAATCGAGCCTCCCGCCGGTGACGCTGTATTTTTCGGAGGAAGCCATTGCCAGAATCTTGTTCATTTCTTCTAATTCCTTTTGGCGGCGTTCGTCGGCTTTTCTTACCATCTCCATTAGAATGTTATATTCCTCGAGGGGGAGCTTGACGGATTTATGAACCATCAAGAGGAGTTCGATGTAGTCTTCCTCGTACATCCTGACCTTGTTCGGCTGTGGTTGTTTATCTTTTAAATCATTCGCAAAAGCTGAAATACAACACAGAGTGATGAATACCGCGATCAGGAAGATGCACGAAATATTACGGTAAATCATTTTTGATTTTCGCAGGGAGCAGCGGGAAACCGCTTCTTTCTTGCATAACATTGAATTTTTCATTGCTATCCTCCTCAATCGTCAAGTTCATATTCGACGCTGAGTGACGGCGCCTTGCCGATCAGCAGCAGTTTATTGAAGAGAAATTGTTTCCCGATACGCGGGAGGTCAAATTTGACAGGGAAACGCCCCTCGCGAAGTTTTGCTGCGCTTTCTTTTTTCTGGAACTGCTGTATGAGCCTGTCGGTCTGTTCCACGACCTGTCTTTGCTGGGCTTCGTTGAATGAGAACATATTGACGAGATCGTTTCGGTTAGTCATATAACCCTGCACAATCTGTTCCTTCGGCTGCTCAGCGGGCTGGCGTACGGAATCGCTGAATTCGGTCGCCACTACCTGCCGATAATTTCCCTCCCACTCTTCATAATCGTAGTTATCAGGCAGCATGAGTTCCCATCCCATCTTCATGATTTGAAGGTCGCATTCCGGAAGATCGAAAGATATTTTGCCTGATTCCTCCATTTTTAATTTCTGGCCGTAAAAGATCAGTTCGAGGGAGAAAAGGACGGAAGAAGATGGATCGAGACTTTTTTTCAGAGGCACCAGCAGGGAACCGTCCTCAGAGATTATAGGTTTAACTGAATCGCCGCCAATGAAGGACGACCAGAGGACAAATCCGGGCGGCGGCGTGATTTTCAAGTGCTGCTTGATATTGTTACGGATATTATAACGCGCGCGAAGAAGCGTCTTTCCGCGCTGGGTGTGGAGCGTGGTGAACTCCGCGCTCTCGATATTGGCTGTAAGAACCGCCGCCTTGTCGTATTGGCGGATCGCAAATACTGCCGAAGGCAGGGGGTCCTGTTTGTTCCATGAGTACTTGTATGCAAAAACCATCTTTGTCCCCGGCAGGGGAGAGAGCGTCGAGGGTAGTTCGGTAATGTCTATCTCCTGCAGCCCGGCATTGCTTTCCGGTTGGATCTCAGTTTCATCTGTAGCCGCCAGCGCCACCGTTCCCTTGACCCGGTCCATCGAAACCGGCTCGAGCATAGGCAGCTTCTGCTTGCTGTCCTTGCCTTCGTAAGGTGTTTCGCCGGTTATAACGATATCCGATAGCGTTTCGGATTTCGCATCGAGCGATATGGCCAGCACGGCGGCATCGCCTTTACGGTTTTCTTCCCAGGTGATAACTTCCTTTCCGCCGGCGGACATTATTTCCATACCCTGGGGGATGCCCAACTCGAGTTTTTCCAAGCCTTTTTTATGAGCTGAGATTGAATACGTAAAAGATGAGCGGATATTACCTGGCTCGATGGTGTGAAGCGCCCTGACATCGGCTTCCGTCCGCTTTTCAGCTCCTGCTTCGGCCGCGGCTTCAATCGTTTCGAAATCGAAAGACAAGTCGCACCCAGCTTCCGCAAGGCCTTTCACAATGAAAAACCCTTCTTTTTCACCGGAAGAGATTGTAATAAAAGGGAAGCACTGCATTTTTACAGCCGATGATTTGTATTTAATAGTAATACGGTTGATAACAGCGTTCGAGACAAAGAGCGAACAGTCATACCTGTTCAGGTCGCTTTTTTCGACCTCTGGATGCAGTTGGGCCGAAAGGTTGAAGCTCCCCTTCCGGTTCGTTCCGAACGTTACAGCTGCATCCGTGTATTTCAGGACTACGCCGTCCGGAGGGATGTTGAATCCCATTCCGCGTGGTGAATTCTGAAGCGGGGCTTCGATCCAGATGTCGTTCCGGAAGGATTCGATTGAAAAGACAACCTTTCCGGAAACCCGGAGATCGCTCCCGATGGTCAATTCATAATCAGCGCTCTTGATTGTCCAATCCTGAACGGGTTTCATCTCTTCAGTTTTTTTCGGTTTGAGTTTTTCAAGGATTTTTTCGTATTCCTCCTTGCTAAGGGTGACGTATCCTTTCTTCGGTGGTTTTATGGTCTCGGTATCCTGGCTGTAAAGATTGATCCCCGCGGCCAGAAAACCCAGAATGATGAGAAATATCAGGTGCTTTTTCATCGGAACCTCCTAAACTTTAAAATTAATCAAAACAATAGATTGATAAAATCAAAGCAAAAAACACGCCAACTTCACTTCGGCCATCCTTCCGCTATTGAAGATAAATGCAAAACGTCTTTGAGCGATTTATCAATAATTTTGCCAATATAGCAGTGTGAAAATTATACCAGCCTCCGATAGATAAAGAAAGAAACAGGCCTCAAACCCGGAGATATAATAAAATCCCCTGCTGGGCGGCAGGGGATGAAAAAGCTTATATCGGAATATCGAGTTATCAGTCTTTTTTCGGCTTCAGGATATTTTCAATACGAACGAGAACATCTTTCAGATGATATATTGTGCCTTTATCCTTTACACCGGGAAGCGCTTTTTTGATATCGGTTTTCAGGGTTTCGAGCTCGGCCCGGACATACGAGCGGATGTCAGACTGACCGACAAGGACATCCGTCGTATCAATGAACCGGCGGAAAAACGGCGGAATCGGCGCGGGTTCCTGCGTCATAAGCCATTCCATCCTGTCAATATAGCCTCTCTGCATATTCCTGCGATAGATATTGATTGCCGCCGATTTGATGAGTTCGCTCCACACTCCGCCGCGCAGGTCTGCCAGCATTTCACCCAGCGTATATGCGTCGGCGCCGAGGCGTGTTTCATGCTCGATCAGTCTCTGCAGCCGCGCGGGAGTCAGGATCGCATTGATTACATTGACCTGGTTAAGGCGGATTCTTTCGACCGATCCGGTCCCTTCGATGCGGTCAAGGACATCCTTGTTGAGCCACCATTCCGGTGTATTTATCGCCTGCTTCACGAGGAAGTCTATCGCTTCGCGCTGATTCTTCTCCGGAACGATCTCAAACACTGAACCTTCCTGATCCGTGTTTTTCCTTGTTTTCACCACCCCGCCGATTTCGGTGACGACGTGTCCCATATATCTTCCCCATTGGCCGATAAGCCCGCCGTAGAGTTCCTGAAGCTCCGCATAATCGGACAGCGGCACATATGACCATTTAAGCAGATTGTCTAAAATGATCTTAAGGTTGGCCAAACCATATTCGCTTGCCTTGACGGGATCGTCGCCCAGGCACTCGCGCTGCGATGTGGGGTCAATCGTACTAAGATCGTTGAAACGATACATCGGGTCGTCATATTTTTCCACAATCCACCGGTTGATGACTTGTTTCTCGTCCTCCGGCGTCTTCGCATCGAGGATCGGCATATAACCGATCTTGATGGAATGATAATCGTAAACGCCGACAACGGGGATGAAGTTCGTCACACCGTCGCCCGGCTGGGCGATGTAGTTGAATCGGGCGTAATCCATAATGGACGGTGTAGTGCCCATCTTCGATGTAAATTCCGGAGAGCGGAGTTTTTCCACCGGATATGTCGCGCTTGATTTCATATTATGCGGCAATCCGAGCGTATGCCCCACTTCGTGCGTGACGACATATTGAAGCAGTTTGCCCATCACATCATCCGCGAATTTGGGTGCCCTGGCTTCAGGATTTGCCGCGGCGGTCTGGATGAAATACCAGTTGCGCTGTAAATTGAGGATATTATGAAAAATGGCAATATCGGATTCGAGGATTTCACCGGTGCGCGGATCATGCACTTCCGGTCCGTAGGCGTTCTGGATTTCTGACGGGAACCATCTTACTACGCTATAACGGACGTCTTCCGGGCTGAATTCCGGGTCTTCCGCTGCAGACGGGGCGTACTTGCAAACGACAGCGTTCTTGAACCCTATCGCCTCGAAGGCGGGCTGCCATTTTTCAACGCCGTCTTTAATAAATTTGCGCCAAACCTCCGGCGTTGCGGGATCTATATAATAGACAATAGGTTTTACAGGTTCAACCAGCTCGCCCCGTTTGTAAGCCTCGACATCCTTCGGTTCGAGTCTCCAACGGGTGATATATTTTTTCTTTTCAACTTTCTGCGCATCGGAGCCGAAATCGTTCTGCTCGATGCTGAAGTAGCTCGCCCTTTCATCGTATAGGCGGGGCATCATCGGTTTTTGCGGGAGCAGGATCATCGAGTGATTCATTTCGATGGAGATGGTTCCTGTGGAGCCGTTGTCCGGCGGCTCGGCGGCGTCATAGGTGATAATATTACGGACTTCAATGTTCAGTGGATAGCTCTTCGCAGAGACTATCATCGAGCGCTTCGGGTCCATCATGCGGACTTTGTATGCCTCCCTTTCTCGTTTGCTGAGCCCCATAAACGGTACATCCTTGGTGAAAAGGTCGGTGGTCTCGATGACGATACTTTCGTTGTTTTTACCAAATGCTTTGATGTCGAGAGCAGCCACAACCGGCTCGAAGTTCGAATTCCTCACTGCCAGGTAAACCGGAAGATTTTCATTTGCAATATTTTCATATGTTACGATCCGGAGCAGCACTTTGTCCCCAAACCTTTGCCAGCGGACAACCTGCGTATTTGTCTCCTCTCCGCCGTATCCGATATTCGTTGCGGTCTTCGCGGAGCGGCTCTCGATGAGCATCTCCTTGTCCAGCATCCCGTTCGGGATTTCATAGAACAGTTTTTCCTCAATGAAATGCACTATGAAAAGACCTTCATCTGACTTCGCTTCTTTGGTAATGACCTTGTCGTAGGACAGAATATTTGGTCCCTTTTTCATTGCCTCCGGCCCCGGCGCATGAGCGGAAACGCCCGCGCAGCCGAAGAACAACGATGCGCTGATCAGCAGTATCCCGAAGCACACAGCGGCGGCGCACTGTGATAAAAAGCTGCCGCCGGTTTTTTCTGAATTTTTCTTTCTCACTCTTTCCTCCTTAGAAAGTGGTTTTTGGTTTCACGAAAAGTACAGGGAGAGAAACCGGAAACCGGATTAATGCGGCGATGTTGATATATCTGAGTAAAACCGATTTTACGATAATGAGAGTAAAGATTGCCCCGTTTTGACTCAAAATTTGCTTAATCCATAAGTCTGAAACATCAAATAACTCTCCCGTTACGCAGGGATTTATAATGGGCTCAACAATTAAAGACGTTGTCATTATAAGATAAGTTCACTTCAAAAAAAATGCCAGATTGAATAGCGCCTAAGACTGCCGACAGTGATTAAACCTATACTTCTTTTTAATTTTATAATGTATAATAAAACAGATATGTTATGCATAAAAGGGAATTAAAATTCATTTATTAAAATTGGAGGGTCACTATGCCGGTCACGAAGGTTTCAAAAGAATTATTGGATATGCTGAATAAGGCAATTTCGATGGAACTTCAAGTGGCGATTCAGTATATGTGGCAGCATGTTCAATGGAGCGGCGTTCAGGCATATGCTGTCAAAGATGCCTTTAAAACTGTTGCGATTGATGAGATGAAACATGCCGAACAGATCGCGGAAAGGCTTTTTTATCTCGGCGGCATTCCCACTACCGCACCCTCGGCCATCTTTGTCGGCGGAAGCCTGAAAGAGATGCTTCTGCAGGATGAAAAAGACGAGAGAGGCGCTATCGAGTTCTATAAGAAAATCATTACCAAAGCGAATGCTGAAGGGGATGATGTGGATTCGAGGATGTTCCGCAAAATACTCCAGGACGAGGAAGATCATCACGACACGTTTGAAAGCTTGCTTGAAGGTTTTTAGAGATCTGTATATTCAGCAGACGCTCCCATCGCATTTAATGAACCCAATTTCGTTTGAGGCTGTGCGGGGATTGTAGCCTGGACGGTCGTATTCTATTATTTGACAATAAGCCACAATCTATTCAGATTGTGGCTTTTCTTTTTCTTCGGAACAGTTTCTATTGGATTAATTTGTCGGAGACTTCCAGCAATTCTTTTTTTGATATGGCGCCCTCGCGCAGGATTTTATAACCGTTCGGATATATGTCTATCAAGGTTGAAGGCGCTTTTGCGGTAAGAATCCCTGCGTCGATGATCATTCCGATCTTGCCGCTGAAGATTTCTTTCACCTTTTCCGGATCGGAGATATGGCCTTCGCCGGATATGTTTGCGCTTGTCGCTGTTATCGGACCGCCGACAGCTCTCGCGATTTCGAGGGGGATTTCGGCATTCGGGATTCTCATCCCAACCCTGCGTGTGTACGCGGTCGTTATATCCGGCACTCTTTTATTTGCGGGAAGAGAGATTGTGAGAGGCCCTGGCCAGAAACGTTTGGAAAAATCAAAAAAGAGCGGCGGAATATCAGTCGCCAATTCCTTGACGATGGAACTGTCATGAATAATGTTCAGCAGAGGCTTCATCGAAACCCTGTGCTTCAGGGCGAATACCTGCGATACCGCGACTTTATTAAAAGGATCGACCCCGATGCCGTAAAATGTATCGGTCGGGAAAACGATGATGCCACCCTCTTTTATGATCTTCGCGGCGGTCTGAATGATTCTTGAATCTAGTTTGTCCGTAGTTATAACTACTTCCATATTCATCCTTTCAAAATGTAAAACGGAAAAAGCGGTTGTCCCGTCCGTTAAAGGTTCGGGAAACCGCCTTAATAAAATGAAGTCCCTTTGAAGATTCCGAAACCCGCTGATGATAATTTGATTCGCCGTTAATATTGAACATGTCTATTAATAAATATAACACAGTTCGAGTAAACGGCAATAGGCACAGGCTAGCAAACTTCAAGTTTTTTTATTGTCGGAATCTATACAGCAAAGTCCTTGTTCATCAGGGAAAGCATGATCGCCTTTTGCGCGTGGAGCCTGTTTTCCGCCTCGTCCCATACCTTTGAGTAATCGGAGTCTATCACTTCGCCAGTGACTTCCAGACCTCTTTTTGCAGGCAGGCAGTGGAGGAAGATTGCGTTTTTATCCGCTTTTTCCATCAACTGGCGGTTTACCTGGAATTTTGCGAAACTTTTCTTTCTCTCCTCCGCTTCTTTTTCCTGCCCCATACTTGCCCAGACATCGGTATAAACCACGTTCGCGCTCGCGATTCCTTCATCAATGTTGTCCGTTACCACGATTTTAGAGCCGGTGAACTTGGCATCCTGCTGAGCGTTTCGGACGACTTCATCATTCGGTTTATAGCCTGAGGGAGATATTATTGTCATATCGCAGCCGTATTTTGCCGCGCCGTACATGAGGGAATGCGCCATATTGTTCCCATCGCCGATATATACGATCTTTAGCCCCTTCGTTTCGCCGAAATTTTCCTTTATAGTGAAGAAATCCGCCATAACCTGGCACGGATGAAGAAGATCGGATAGGCCGTTTATAACAGGGACTGCGGAATATTTCGCGAGATCGAGTATATCCTGATGTGCATACACTCTTGCCATGATGCAGTCCAGATAACGCGACAGAACCTTGGCGGTATCCGGCACCGTTTCGCCGCGTCCCAGCTGAATATCCGCCGAGCTCAGGAAAAGTCCGCTTCCGCCCAGCTGGAAGATGCCGACCTCGAAAGAAACCCGTGTGCGTGTTGATGATTTCTGGAAAATCATCCCGAGGGTTTTCCCCTTCAGCGCCGTCGTATATTTTCCCGGATTCTTCTTGACGTCTTCGGTAAGATCTGTGAGTTTTTTTATCTCTTGAACGCTATAATCATGTATTGATATAAAATCTTTGTGCATCGCTAAATCCTCCAAATATCGTGACAATTTTGCCGCGCCATTATATACGATAACAGCCGCTAATCAATGCTATGACGGGGCAACATCAAGAAGGCAATCATATATGAAACCACGATGTTTTTCATTTATGGAAAATAAAAACGCCGAAGAAGTGAAAATTGATCCATTTTCTGCAATAAAATCTCCGCAATACTACAGCCGGTGTATGTTAAACAATGTTTGAAGTGCGATAGAAGCAGGTATTCCGATTTCGTATTTTGTCCTTGGATGATTATATAATCAGCTGAGGTATAAAGTATGAAAGCCGATAAAAAGTCACGGGGTACACATCCGATTACCGAAAATAAGATTGCGCTGGATATTCACGCTGAATATTCGGAAGCGGAATATGAAAAGATATCCGAAGGGTTCCAGCCGTATGACATGGATCAGAAATGGTTCATCTATATGGAGGATGACACGCTATGGTTCCATAGGAGCTGGACTGGGGAATGCATATTTGAAGCGCGGCTCGCTAAAGAGGGGGGTAAATATGCCATCAAAGAGGCATTTGTGGACGGCGTGAAGAATTTGGACGATCCGAAGGTCCTGGCATATTGGTCCAAGATTATGCTGTTCCTGATAAATGTAATTCTGCTCGGCAAAAATGACTCCCCGCCCGAATTGGATGAACACGCCGATAATCCCGCTGAATCCTTCGCCTTCAGATTCCATATGTTCGGCCACCAGGGCGTGAGCCAACTGGAACTTGATGCCGTCGCCGAATTTATGAAAGAAATCAGAGAGAAAAAAGAGTAGCGTTTCCAACAAGTATAGACTTACTGAGACTTGTAAAAATACCTTTCTATAACAGTCCAGAATTCGGGGGTTCGCCAAAATGATAACCAATAATGAGGTTATCCTTAGTATATTCCATGTTTTTTTAATTGATTTCCTTATGCATTGATTAAGCTTTGTTTAAGCCCTCTTTCTTGGTTATAGCATTCTTCGAAAGGAGACTAATAATATTTCGCGCAGAATGAAGAACTTTTTTAGTCTTTATATTTTGTAAAATTAGTAAGCAAGTCGGTGAAATTTTGTGGTGTGTATTTATTAAACTCTTCCTCTTCAACGAAAACAAAATCAAAAATAACATTTTTCTGTGCAGCATTTATATCATCCTGCCATTTTTTCAAGCGCGCCATCTTCAGAGGGACATCAAGGTCCTCAAGCCCCTTGGTTTCCACGATAAAAATTTTCTTGTCGTTTGTTTTTGCAATGAAATCAGGATAATAAAGCGAGATGTTCCCGTCAGCATTGACATAATCAATCTTGAAATTAACGGCAAAATAATTCTTTGCGAAGGAAATGACATCCGGACACTTATCGAGGAACGAAGCGAATTGAAGCTCGAGATGACTGTCGCCGACAATCGTTTTAAAAACGCTTTTAATTGGTTTATAGGATTCCTGATACTTTGCGACAAACGGACGCATTTTTCTTAGTTTTATATGATCGCGTATCTCCGCGCTGCCTTTATCCAGCACAGTAAGATCATTAATTTTCTTTTTGAAAGTCTCGATGATCGTTCTGCATGCCTCAGTTTCCGACAGGTTCCGTAAAGTGTTCCTATCATCAATTTCAACAACTCTGTCGAAAAGAAATAATTTTATAAATTCCTTCACTTTGCCATAAAAGATGTCATAACCGCTGACCAGGCGAAGGTCTTTCAGTATAGATTGCGTAAAATATCCGATGACGCTGCTATAATCTGCTACTTCACCGGAATCGAGCATAGTCGTATGGTTCACCTCCCCGGTTGTAATATCCCGGAAGACTATTTCTATTTGTTCTTCATCTGAAAATTGCTTATATGCCACTTTTCTTATCTCAAAAGAGGAAGGCGATAACTCTTCAAGATTTTTATATTCACGGTATATTCGCGGCGTTAATACAGGGATTTCGATATCCAGCTTGTCGAGGTCTTTCTTCTTATTTTCATTATCTATTTCGATTATTAAAGGCGCCTTTGCAGCGGTTCCTTCGCCCATCGGTTTCCGTTCGAGTTCCACGCCTTCATCTTGGATGGATTCGACGAAATCCATAAAGGCATCAGTTCCCACTACGCTTACATATTCCGTTGCATCAGTCCCCGGATACATTCTTCGCAGACCCCTGCCAAGCGTCTGTTCGGGCAGTATATTACTTTGCGCGGCATAGGCTCGAAGGCCGACTATGGTCGTAACATTGCGGACATCCCATCCCTCTTTAAGCATAAGCACCGAGATAATCACCTTGTAAGGACTCTCGAGGCTGTCTATCTCGTTGGCGGCTTTTCGAAGAATTTCAAGGTCTTCCTTGCTCTTGCCCGAATCCGATTCCGATATTTCTCCGTTGTTTTTCGTATGAATAACCAGGATGGAATCTTTAAACTCAGGATAGGTATTTTCAAGGTACACTGCAACATCGTCACAATTCTTTGTGTCATCCGTCATTATAAAAAGCACGGCTTTTTTGCCGAGTTTCTGATGTTCGGTATAAACCTTCCGCCATTCCTCGATCCCAAGGGCGATGTAATCGGCATATTTCTCCGTATAGCGCGAGCTCTTCCTTTCCGAAAGCTTTGCCCTGCTCGCTTCATCGGGCAAGACCGGATGCTTGACTACGTTTTGAGTTATGGCTTCGACAAGCGGGTAATCGCAGACGGTTTGGACGAATATCGCGCCGTTGTTATGTTTCGGCGTCGCGGTCAAATCAATCTGCAGGGACAGAGACCTGTCCTTTTGTTTCAAACGGTTATTAATATCTTCGATGGATTTGAACCAGGCGAGACGGCTGTCGTGAATATGATGCGCCTCATCATTGATAACTACGAGTTCATCTATCTCGCGGATGATCACGCCGAGATCAATCTTGGAATCGGTTGTTTTTCCTACCGGCTTCTTCCCAAGGAAATAATCCGAAAGGTCCTCATCCTCGAAGCTCGGCTCAGAGTCTGAACCGGTATAAACACGGTGAATGTTCGTAAGGAAAATATTACCAGTTTTCCGTTTCATACCGATTTCGTCCTGGATATGCAGGGTAAGGCTGAAATCATCCCGCCAGTTTTGATCGCAGTAGCCATTTTCAGGGATGATGGGGTCCTGGCGAAAAATCCGCAGATTATCGAAATCGGCTCTCAGCCGGTCGAGAACGATAATATTAGGGGCGATGATCAAGAAATTAGTGGCAAGCCTGGAATACGGTTCATATAATTTATGAAAATAACACCAGGCAACGATGAGACTCATAACTTTGGTTTTTCCGCTGCCGGTTGCCATCTTTATAACCAGGCGGAGCCAATCTTCATCGAACATCCCGGTGGAAACGGCGCTTGATGAATCGAAGCGCATAAGGTCATACTTGTCCTTGACACCGGCTGCTTCATATAAATAGATGATCGTCTCAATCGCTTCCCGTTGGGCGAAATAATATCTTAAGTTAAGCATCTCTCCATCTGGTTTTATTATCGAATGATCTTCGTTGAACCACCAGTTGAGAAGAGCCTTACTCGTTTCCGACGCGCCGTTATAACCGCTCTCACGCCACTTTTTAACCTCATGACGTATTTTAAAAACAAGCGGAGGAAGAAGCTTTTCATAGCTCGTTGCGCGAAATGCTTCATCCGCCGGGAACCATCGTATGTCGGGATCTAAAATTTCATATGGAGACTTCGGGAATTTAGTATGAATCGCCATTAACTATGTCCTCGATTATTTTCTTCACGGTCGCTGCAAGCGGGGCTATCTTCGTGCCGCAGGTGTTGAAGACAGCCTCGGCATCCACGTCGAAGTATTCCAGATCCGCGTCATACATAAACAGCCTCACGGTCAATCCTCTTTTTCAGGAACGCATTCATATCCTCCCGGTATCCGACGATATCCACGTTGACTCCAAGTGATTCTTCAATTTCCTGTTTGATTCCCGCCAGCGTGAACAAATCCGGTTTTTCAAGCTTGACGACTATGTCAAGGTCGCTTGTCTCTCCGGTAACGCTGCGGGCAATGGAACCGAAAACGCCTAAGGATTTGATGCCGTACTCCTCGCCCCGTTTTTTACGGAAGGCTGTTAAAGCGAGCTTGATTTTTTCGATATCGTTTTTATCCTTCATACTCCAACCTCGATCACTTTCATAGTGTCGTTGCCGAATATATCAACAACTTTGACCGCAATCTTATATCTGCCCGGCAGGCATTCGTGAAAAGGGGTTACCAGGTCGAGCGAGCGGTTCTTTTTCGTCCTGAAACTTTGCCATTCGTTTTCAAAAATATAATCGCCCGTCCAAACCTCTTCCCACTCGCTTGTGACGGAATTCTGCACCCTTACGATTTCCCGTTTGCTTTCGAAATTGAAATCCACGGCCCAGTAGTCTATCCAGTCCGTCCATTTCTTCGTGAGTATCTCGCGGCCCGCGATCCCGTCTTTATCTTTCGAGACCTTTATTATTTGCCCCGCCTCCACGACGATCTTGCTCTTGCCGTTCCCGAGAGATGCCGATGCGTTTTCGATTGTGTCCTGGGAATAATAAACCGAGAAATCGGTCAGCTCCACGGCTACCGCGCCCTTTTTGATATGCGGCTTGACCTCGATGTAAGACACATCGTGAAAGACAACCTGGTTCTTCTCCACGGCCCGTTTGTCGAAAACCTCGCGGGGGATATATTTAAGCGCGAGGTCAATACCCTTCGACCTGGCTTCGTCTATAATATCGGGGGTAAGCCCCATCTCGAATTCGAAGGCGAGGATATCCAGCCGGGAGATCCGCTTCTCGCGGCATTCGAGAATAACCTCCTCCACGAAGAGACGGGTTACGGGCAGGTTGATGGGACCCACCGCCACAAGGCGCCCGGCTTTCTTGCCGTGGAAGCATTTGAAATTCTCCACCGGCTCCGCCCTGTAAGCCCGCAGGATAAGTTCGATGAAATCTCTTTCCTTCTGTTCGATGATTTGCCTCTGCATTTCTTCGCGGCTCAGCTCCACAGGTTTATATTGACTGATGTTATTAACGATTTGCTCCAAAGTCTGGAAAACTCCCTGGATGTTTTTCAGAACGTAATCGTTCTGAAAACGGACAACTGTCAAGCCGCAGCCTTCGAGGACTTTTGTTCTTTCATCATCGTATTCCAATTTTTCATTGTGGCTTTGACCGTCAATTTCAACGACGAGCTTCAATTCCGCGCAATAGAAATCAACGATGAAGTCATCAATAGGACGTTGCCTCATCCAGCGGAGGCCTTCGAACTGTTTATTCCCGAGCACTTCATACCAGATTTTTTTCTCTGCGGGAGTCATGTTTTTGCGCAATTCCTTAGCGCGTTCAGTTAATTCAGGGTTATATGGCAGCCTGTTAAAGTATGTCTCGCCATTTTCCCCCTTTGTAATAACCTTCATTAATTGAGATTTTTCGTCTTTCATTTCTCGTATTAAGGGTTTTTCTCCCCCCCTGCCCCCCCTCACTGAGGAAGGCATCATTTCAGCAGTTCCCCTCTCCGAGAGTTTTGCTCCCCCCTTAGCCCCCCTCTTTGAGGATTCTGCTCCATCCTTAGAACC
>Ga0315293_10002463_pt1 | contig 17777 bp, 16 predicted proteins | sample YL17G13_20_MG_FD_203071 | JGI IMG/M metagenome (GOLD analysis project Ga0315293, IMG submission 203071) | Sediment microbial communities from Yellowstone Lake, YNP, Wyoming, USA - YL17G13_20 | ecosystem: Environmental > Aquatic > Freshwater > Lake > Sediment | place: USA: Wyoming | collected...
CTGACACCACCGTGCTTATCAGCAGCGCGAGTAGCCGCACTCGGGGCAGTAGATACAGCCTGATTCGGTTTTAAGGCCGCTGCCGCAATCGGGGCAGAGGAGCGCGCCCAGGTCCTTGCCGTTGTTGAGAGTCTTGCCGTTGCCGAAATTTTTCTGCAATATCTTGGCGATAGCATCGGGCACCGAGCGAATCAGCCCGCCGGCGCCGAACACCTGCGAGTCACCGCCGATACCTTTCAACTGCTCGATAATCTCCTCGACACAGACACCGCTTCGCAAGGCCAGCGAGATCAGGCGGCAGATGGCCTCGGTATCGGCCATGGTGTCGTAACCAGACTTGCCGATCTGCGCGAAGACCTCAAACGGCTTGCCGTTGTGCGTATTTATGGTCACGTAAAGGTTGCCGAAACCGGTCTTGATCTTGTTGGTGATACCGTGCAGGGTATCGGGCCTGTCCTTGACCACGCCCTTTGGCGATTCGCTTCCGGGAGCGCCGGTCTGCTTGGTCGAAAGAACCTGGAAAGCGCGGGAGCCATCGCGGTAGATGGTGACACCCTTGCACCCGAGGCTATAGGCCAGCTCGTAGGCGGTTCTGACATCATCTGCGATGGCGGTCCGCGGCATGTTGATGGTCTTGGAGACGGCGTTTTCGGTGTGCCGCTGGAAAACGGCCTGCATCTTGATATGCCACTCCGGCGAGATATCGTGGGCGGTTACGAAGACACGCTTGATATCATCCGGTATCTCATCAAACTCGGCAATCGAATTTTTCTCGGCGATACGCTCCATCAGTCGCTCGGAATAGAATCCCCTTTCCTTGGCGCGGGCCTCGAATATCGGGTTGACCTCTACCAGGCGGGTGTTGTCCATGACATTGCGCACGTAGCTGACCGCGAATATCGGCTCGATACCCGAAGAGCATCCGGCGATAATAGATATCGTCCCGGTTGGCGCCACGGTGGTAACAGTCGAATTGCGTCTCGGCCGCGCCGGGTTAAGCCCCTTGCCGGAAAATACCGATTTCTCCCAGTTGGGGAAATTGCCGCGTTTTTTTGCGAGCTCGCCGCTGGCTTTGTCGGCCTCGGTCTGGATAAATTCCATGACCCGCTCGCCAAGCTCCAGCGCCTCATCGGAATTGTAGGGGATATCGAGCATGATGAGCAGGTCGGCCCATCCCATGACACCCAGCCCGATGCGGCGGTTGTTCTTGGTGGCCTGGTCGATCTCGTGGAGCGGGTAGCGGTTCTGCTCGATGACGTTGTCGAGGAAATGAACCGCCATCTGTATCAACTCGCGAAGCTTATCCCAATCGATCTCGTTGCGGAACATCCGGGTCGTATCCGAGGGGTCGACCACGGCCCGGACGATCTTGGAGAGGTTGATAGAGCCGAGATTGCAGCTCTCATACGGAAGCAGCGGCTGCTCGCCGCAGGGATTGGTGGCCTCGACCAGCCCCACTTTGGGCGTCTTCTCGGCGGCGTTGATACGATCCAGGAATATCACGCCCGGCTCGCCGGTGCGATGGGCATGCTCGATAATAGTCTGGAACACCTCGTTGGCATCGAGCGTCTGCGGCTTGTCATCGATGGCGTAAGGGCGGCCGGTGCGGGGATCGATCAGCGGGTACATGGTCCGGTTCTTGGCGGCCCGCATGAAATCATCGGTGATACCTACCGAGATATTGAAATTGGTCAGTTCCTTGAGATCATCCTTGCATCGGATGAATTCCAGAATGTCGGGGTGATCCACACGCAAGATTCCCATATTGGCGCCGCGACGGGTGCCGCCCTGCTTGACCGCCTCGGTGGCGGCGTTGATGACCTTCATGAAGCTGACCGGGCCGGAGGCCACCCCCGAGGTGGAGGCCACGTTGGCGTTCTTGGGACGCAGGCGCGAAAAGGCGAAACCGGTGCCGCCGCCCGATTTGTGAATCAAGGCCGTGTTCTTGACTGTCTCGAAGATCGAGTCCATGGAGTCGTCTATCGGAAGGACGAAGCAGGCTGAGAGTTGCCCCAATCTCCGTCCGGCGTTCATTAGCGTGGGGGAGTTGGGGAGAAATTCGAGCCTGGCCATTATGCGGTAAAACTCCTTGGCGGTCACCTCGACCTCCTGCGGAGTGGACTCGAAATGAGCATCACCGTCAGCGATAGTCGTGGCCACGCGGATAAGGAGTTCGTCCGGTGATTCAATGACGTGGCCCTGATCGTCCTTAGTCAGGTATCGTCGGCGCAATACGGCCAGGGAATTGGGGGTAAGCTGTGGCTTTATATCAACCTGTAATTTCTCCAATTTTTCCTCCCTCCAGGTTTACCTGCCATAGGCGGGCTATTCCGCCATAGGCGGATTTATAGTCAAAACCTGCTTACTTTAAGTTTCATATTCGAAGGAAGCCGATTTTGTTTCCTCGTCTATCTTGAAGTCCCCGAATACGATAGGGGCCTCTTTTTGCATAATTTTCAACATGGCCAGCGCGATTTCCCGTATCTCCCAATGCGCCCGGGGATGGGTCCTGACACAGAAGAAGTGGCGCAGCTCGCGGAAATTGGCCGTGATCACGATCTGCGAAACGGTGGCATTGGGTAAAATATACCGGGCGTCCTCTGGCGGGACGCCGGCATCCAACATCTTCTCATAAAGCTCGTAGCATGCCATGACCGCATCATGATAGGCCGAAGCGGCGCTTCCCTGGCCAGGCATCCGGGCGGATTCGATCGTGCTCGGCAGGACGAATTGGAAATTGGTGGTTTTCTTACGGCCGGGCTTGTCCGCCAGGGCGGGCTTGTCGGCGTAGCAGACATAGCGCTGGCTCTCTTGCGACGGTGAGATGAACCTATGCCTGACAAGCTCATGTGTAAACACCCGGGAGCCGCCGGTGATCCTGAACGTAGCCGAGGCATGCTCTAAAACGGAGAAGTGCTTTTTCTGCAGTATCTTCTTGATAAGCTCCTCGGTCGATTTGGGGGGATCATATCTGTGAAAAGACAGGTAGCAGGTGCGGCATCCAAGCTCAATAATCTGCTCGGGTTCGGGGGTGACAGACATCAGTTCGACCACAGGCATTGCTATATGGGAGCTTACCTCGCTATCATGATTCAATTTTTTAGAAGCGACCGAAGACAATATTAGAACCTCCCCCAAATCCGTTTTTTTATGAAATTTGTCGATTGGTCTCAGATGCCACCGATTTACACCAATAATCGGCCTGCTATCCGCCCCCCGGAAAATCGGCTGGCTTATTTAATCACAACGCGGGAATTGTGTCAACAAATTTTTTACAATTTCCTCAAAAAAATACAACATATTGTGGTTCAATGATTTTTTGGCACCATATGTCGTGGTCCATGAATATTTTAGTGGATTTATCGGTCTTGACTTTGAGCCATTTTAAGGTAAATTTAATCCGGACAAAACAAGGAGAATATGATGGTGAAAACGATCATTGTGGCGGCGCTTGTTTGTGTTATATCATCGATGGCCGGCGCCGATGAATATCATTTTATAACAGTGGAAAGTAACAGTTCCGATATACTGGCCTCGATTCAGGGATTCCCCGGCCGATATTGGGGGCAAGCGCCTGTCGGCGCCTTCCTATCGGGGGATGATACCTCGCTGGCCTGGCTATCGGAGCGCGGCCTTCGATGCGAAGCCGTTACGTTCGATCAGGATGTCAGTGTCCTGTACTTGTGTTATTTTGATAATAACGATTTGCCGCAGACCCCGATAATCACGTCGGGGCGGAATTACGTTGTGACCATCACACCTGCCGTCTCGGCTGATGCGCTCAGGCGCCTGACGCCTATGAGCATGCCCTCGGCTGGCGGCGTTGAGGTTCGCCCGCCGATGATATTGACGTACGATGCCGACATAAATGTGCTCGTAAACAGGGTCAGCCGGGATAGTATCATTTCATATCTCACAATGTTATCGGGACGCGCTCCCGTCGAAGTCGGCGGTGAGGCCGACACCATTCATACGCGTTACTCGGGCACCGAGGATAACGCCCTGGCGGCTCAATTCCTCAAGGAAACTCTCGAGGGGTACGGTTATCAGACTGAGTATCACGGTTTCTATTCCGGCAATCTTCGAAATGTTACGACTCATGACGCCGGCAGGGCCTGGGCCATCTCGGAGGCGTCGGACGTTATGCGCACCACCGACGGCGGCGGCACCTGGACGATGCTGACCGACAACGTAGTAACATCGCTCTGGGGCATAGAGAATGCTGGCCCCGATTCAGTCTGGTTTGTCGGCGACGCCGGTGTGATAAGGTTTTCCTCCAACGCCGGAAACAGCTTCGTTGTTCAGATACCGAGCGTGGGCGGCTTTTTCTTCGGAATAGATTTCGTAAACAATTTGGAGGGCTGGATAGTGGGCGACCTGGGCCGCGTAATTAACACCACTAATTCCGGCGCCACCTGGATCACGCAAACCACCCCTGTCACGTCGCGTCTTTACGACGTCTGTTTTGTCGACAACCTGTATGGCTGGGCAGTTGGCCGCGACGGAACGATCATACAGACAACCAACGGCGGAACGAATTGGGCCGAACAGACATCAAACACGGCCCAGCGGCTTTACGGCGTAGATTTCGTCGATCGTGACAACGGCTGGGCTGTCGGATGGGGCGGTGTCGTACGGCATACTACCAACGGCGGCGCCAACTGGCAGAGCGTGGATGTCGGATCGTTGGTGGAGAAATACCAGGTCGACTTCACCGACCTGACGCATGGATGTATCGTCGGCTGGGCGGGTGAGATATTCATCACCACCGATGGCGGCGCCGACTGGATACAGGTCGAGGCTGGTTTCGCCAATGATTTTTACGGCGTCGATTTCGCCAGCAGCTCCACCGGATATGTCGTGGGGCAGGGGATGATAGCGAAGACTACCGATGGCGGTGTTACATGGCACAGCCAGACCGCCGGCATAGAATCGAGCTGGCGCAATATAGTCGCCACGAGGCCCGGAACTGTCAGCCCGGGTCAGCAGGTCATGATATGCGCTCATATGGATAACACCTCGCAGCAGCCGATCTATAATGCACCCGGCGCCGATGACAACGGCTCGGGCGCGGTGGCCGTTATCGAGGCCGCCAGGATATTCTCGGGGATACCTTTCGAGAGAACGATCAAATTCGCCCTGTGGACAGGCGAGGAGCAGGGGCTTATGGGCTCGGCCGCATATGCCGCGGATGCCGCCGCCAGAAGCGACACGATTTACGGCGTATTCAATTTCGATATGATCGCCTGGGATGGCAACGGCGATGGCTCAATTGAGCTGCATTGCGGTAATATGCCGGCCTCGCAGGATATCGGCCATCTTTTTGAGGATGTTATAACGGATTATAACATCAATTTGCAGCCGGAATTCCTTACATGGAACTCGACCGATAGATCCGACCACGCCTCATTCTGGGATCAGAACTACCCGGCGATACTGGGGATCGAGGATTTCTCGAGCGACTTCAACCCTTACTATCACACCACCAATGATAACATGGATATCATCGATACCACCATGTTCGTCAGTTTTGTCAAGGCCGCTGTCGGCGCCACGGCATCGCTCGCGTTGCCTGATACGGAATTGACGGGAGTCGGCCAGGATAATCGGCTGCCGCTTGATTTCAGCCTGGCGCAGAATTACCCCAACCCGTTTAACCCATCGACACGCCTTTCTTTCAACCTTCCGCAGGCGGGCCAAGCCAGGCTCGAGATATATGATCTGCTGGGGCGTTCGGTGCGGACATTGATCGATGGCCCATTGGATGCGGGATATCACAGCTTGAATTGGGACGGCCGTATGACGGGCAGCGGATATGTATCATCGGGTATCTATTTCGCGCGGCTACAATTTGGCGAAATGACCACGGCCATAAGAATGACGCTGGAAAAGTAGCGCGCAATTTCATATCAGCTTTGTAGGTCAGGTCGGCAGGCGGCCTGACTTTTCTTGTCCGGGTTCCGTCAGGTCGTAGACCCATGGGGCGTGACCTGACGGCAACGTTTATTCCACGTAGGGGTCTGCGGCCCCTACGCCTGCGCAATTTCCCTTGCCTTACCCCAATCCCATTGTATATTAGATATATAAATCTCTTTTAAACGGGAGATACAATGCGAGTCAAGCTTTCGTTAGCGATATTGCTGCTGATTTACGCGGTAGCTTCTGCCCGCATTTTAAATGTGCCTGCAGAATACTCTACCATCCAGGCCGGGGTCGATGCCAGTGTAAATGGCGACACGGTCCTGGTTGCCCCGGGGACATATGAGGCCGACACCATCGTCATCCAGGACAAGAACATCCTCCTCACCAGTGCCGAGGGACCAGCCAGCACCGTGATTAGCGCCTGTGTTTGGATTAGGGGTTTGACTGTTGACACCACCTGCGTCCTGCGGGGCTTCCGCCTCAACGGCCAAGGCCTTACTGGCTGGCCGGATCAGTTAATCCGCATCCGGGATGCCTCGCCTTTGGTTTGGGGAAACGTCATCGAGAACAACCACAACGATAACTATGGCGCGGGCATCTACGCGCGCGAGGGCGGGGCGGTCGTCCGGGGCAACATCGTCCACGGCAACTCCGTCTGCGCCTTTGGGGGCGGCATCCTCGCCCAGAACCTCGATACCACGCACCAGCGCCAGGTCGTGATCGAGAGCAACGTCGTCACCGCCAACGCTGCCGGCGGGTGCATGAACGACGAGGGCGATTGCGGCGGTATTTGCATGGCGGCCCCCGGGGTCGTCCGCTACAATCTGATCGTAGGAAACTCCGCCCTCCGGCTGGTCTGGCAGGCCGAAGCCGGCGGCCTTTACGCCAACGCCGCACGCACGCAGGTCTACAACAACACCATCGTGGGCAACACCGCCTGGGGTAGCCTGCCCTCGAGGCACGGGAAGGGCGGGGGCCTCTACACCACCTCCCATAGCCCCGACGGCGACGGCTTCATCAAGAACAACATCATCGCCTTCAATCCTCTGGGCAATGGAGTCCACGCCTATGTCCCCGACTCCGCCTCCCGCTTCGTTTGGGATTATAATCTGGTCTTCGGCAACGACAGCCTCGACTACGTCGGATTGGAACCCGGCCCGCACGATATCCAAGCCGACCCCCTCTTCGTCGACCGCTTCTCCGGGGACTACCGCCTCCTGCCCAACTCCCCCTGCATCGATGCCGGTGATCCCACGATGCCACTGGACCCTGATTCGACAAGAGCCGATATCGGCGCCTACTACTTCGACCAGAGTGTGGGGATTGACGAACCGGGGCCAACCGGGCCGTATTCGTTCAGCCTGGCGCAGAACTATCCGAATCCATTTAATGGCCAGACAATAATATCTTATCAACTTGATAAGGAGGCCGCTGTCAGCCTGCATATCTTCTCGATCACGGGGCATCTGGTATTGCCGCTTGTGAATAAGGAATTACAGAAGGCAGGTGAACATCGGTATATCTGGGATGGCACGGATAAGAATGGCAAGAGCGTATCAACCGGCATTTATTTCTATGAACTCTATGTTGACGATTACCGAGAATCGAAGGCGATGATATTGATAAAATAAGAAATAGTCGGGTTTCTCCCCAAATGGGTCGGAACCCGACCTGCAAATATATAGCCCCTTTGTCGTAAACCCCAATTTTCGACATAATTCCATACCGCATTCAGCCTTAAGGCTAAAAACCCCGCATCAAAAGAATGTACATTTTGCATTTTCTTTTGCAGGGGCCTGATTAGTAGAAGGAGGATTGATTTGGAAAAGATCACCGTGACACTAAGTCGCAAAGGAACGACCACGGCCGGGAACCTGGCATTCGGGCCGCCCGATGACCGCGTGGCTTTCCTGGTATCGCGCATAAACGAGCGTATCAAGCCGCCCAGGCCGGTCACCGCCGAAAACGTCAATATCCGCGCCATGTATCTGGTCAACGATAAGATAAACACGCATGGAGGGCGATTTCGCCGCGCCGACCTGCATGACCTCTGCAAGCTGATCGCCGATACGCCGGTGCTGGTTGGCCATAACCGCGCGGGGCAACCCCTGGCGCGCACGTTCCATGCTGAGCTTGAAATGAAGGAGGGTGTCCTCTGGCTCAAGAGCTTCTTCTACTGGCCCAAATCCGACGGGATCGACGAATTCCGCGACAAGATCGATTCGGGCGTTTTCAAGGAGTGCTCGATTTCATTCACCTACACATTCCCCGAGTGCTCGCTTTGCGGCGAGGATATCCGTCGCTGCCGGCATGAGATTGAGGCGTTATCGCCGGACGAAAACAGGACCCACTTCATTTACCGGGGAATCACGCAGGTGCTCGAAACATCATTAGTTTTCAAAGGCTCGGTGCGCGGCACGCATATAACAGACCGTTTGGTAGCGGGGAGCGATAAGATCGTAGTCCGGTCGGCGGTCAATCAATTGGATCTATCCGTGCCACGGGGGCTGTCGTCGGAACATGTAACAATTTACCCGCTCAGCAACCGGACGCGGGAATATCGGCTGATGTCGGCCCCGGCGGGAGTTCTGGCGGCCACGGCAATGAAGGGCGCCAAACCATTCCTGATGCTCAAGCTCGGATAGGGGGATATCGGATGGCGCATAAGGACACACTGGTCAAGTATGTAGTCAGCGTGGCGCTGGCGTTGGCCGGTTTGCTCTCGGGTTACTACGCGGCCTACACCGGCCTGCGGGTTGAACTGGCCGCCAAAGCCGAGGGGCGTTACGTGGATGAGATCGATATCCGGCTGGCGAGGATGGAGGCAATGATCAACGAGCGGTTCGCCACGCGCGAGGACCTGGCGACCTTTAAGAACGAGATTGTGGCCAGGCTGGCGGCTATTGAAGTAAGGCTGGCCAGATAGCCAATCAGAGGAATTGCGGATTTCGGATTTCGGATTGCGGAATGGGATGAAGGAAACAGGAATTAGGAGACAGGAAACAGGAGGAATGATTGAATCAATCGGAGTTAATCGGGCGAATCGAGGCGATCAAGGCGGCGCTCGACCGGGCTTTCGAAGATGGCAAGATCGATTTCGACCGGATCATCGACGAGCTCGATGCTATCAAGGCGGCATTATCCGGCGCGGCTGGGGGGCGTGGCGAGACTGCCGCTGCGGTCAGTGTGGAGGATTATAGGTAAGGAATGAGGACATGTGTCAGGTCTGCCGTTCAGGCTCTGAGGAGCCTTCAGGCTCGAAGAGAAAACCTGACACCACCAGGTAACAAGGGGCCCATTTGGGCCGCCCAAAGACAAAAGGAGATTAGATGACAGTACGCGATCAGAATTTGGAGACAGTGGGATTTCTCTGCGCCACGTTCAAGGTGCATCAAACAACCGGAGTCGACGACCTCAAGGATGCCGATATCGGCAGGGCGATCGCACTCTCGGGCAACAACGAGGTCAATCTCGGTACAAACGGCGGCCAGCTATTGGGAAAGTTAATTGAGCTCTCGCTGACCGACGCCGATAACGGCAAGCGCGTGGCGACGGTCCAGATCGGAGGAATCTGCACATTGGCCGCGACGGCGACTGTACCCGCGGTGGGCAACAGGGTTGTGGTCAACGGTGCGGGGGCAGTCAAGCAGGCCCCGGTGCTCACCGGATACGACCCGGCCGGCGGCAATGTCGCGCGCGGCACCGTAATTGCGGTCAACGGCACCAGCGACGTTACGCTGTTATTGAGTTAGCGAGTTGCGAGTTGCGAGTTGCGAGTTACGAGTTGGGAGTAGGGAATAGGCAAGAGGGAAAAGAAGAAAAAGTCAGGTCGCAGGCGACCTGACCTACAGAGATCATCTTGTAGGTCGGGGGCTTGTCCATTTGGACCTTGAGGCCCCCGACAACCCTAAAACAACACCTGCGGTCACAATAAATTGTGACACGCAGCGTCAGGTCTGAGGACCCGACGGCACGGAAAGGAAAACAAAGGAGGAAATAGATGGAATTTGAAAAATTGTTATCATCGGAACTTGGTAATACGCTGGTAGTCCCGGCGGAGAACAAGGGCGGCGCACGGTCGGTCGATTTCTCGCGAGCCAAGAGGCTTGAGGTTACCCGAGACCTCTACATGGAGGCCCAGGGGCGTGGCATGACACTTTCGGAGTTGCTCGAGCAGCCCGAGTATGATCCCAGCCCGGCCGGCTCGCCTCTCGATGCTTTCGAGCGCCAGTTGGCCACAAAGGGCCTGCGCACCAACGGACGTAACGCCGTGACGGTCGAGATGTTCTACCGGGGCGCGCCGGCCCTGCTGCCGGAGTTCGTCATGCGCGAGATACGGCGCGGCATGGGCATGCGACCGGAGCTGGGACGGCTGTTGGCCTCGAGCGCGGCGGTGGCAACGTCGCGTTACTCGCCATTCAAGGTCAATCATTCATCAAGCGACACCGACCTCTCGCTTCGGCCGGTGGGCGAGGCGGCCGCGGTACCGGCGGTCAATGTCACCGAACAAAACAACACCATCGTCATTCCCGACTACGGCCTGACGCTGAAGGTTACCTACAAGGCGCTGCGCTACCGCAGCATGGCGCAATTCCGGGTGCTGCTGTGGTATATCGGATACCGCTTGCAATCCGACAAGGTAGCGCTGGTGGTCGACACCATCATCAGCGGTGATGGCAACTCCAATGCCGCCTCGGTGATCAACACCGACGTTACCGGGACGATCGACTACGACGACCTGGTCAAATTCTGGAACGAGTTCTACCCCTACCAACCGAACGTCCTGATCTGCCACAAGGACAAAATTCGCAGCATCCTGACCCTGGCCGAGTTCAAGGACCCGCTCATAGGATTCAGCTTCCAGGCTAATGGCGAGATAACCTCACCCCTGGGCGCCACGCTTATCCGCTGCGACGAAGTGCCGGCCGACTACGTGATTGGTTTGGACAACCGATTTGCCATCGAGGAGGTGGTCAGCCAGCCATTGATGATCGAGTACGATAAGGTGATCGAGCAGAAGATCGAGGAGGCGGTGATTTCCGAGTCGCTGGCCTACGCCAAGATCATCAAGGAATCGTCGTTGGTGCTCGACACGGTCTGGTCATAACGGGGTAGGCGATGCAGAAACTCCTGGCAACATCGACAGCGGCCCGGCCAACCGGGTCGCCTCCCCAGCGGCGCCTTTTCAGGGTGCCGTCGGGGCCTTTCGCGGGGCGTGTTGTGGCCCTCTACGCCGACTCGCCTGGCGGGATCGTGCTCGTATACTCCGATTACCCTTATGGCGACTGGTCGGCGCCTCTGCTTGTTACAAGCGATTCATCCGATACTCCTTTCTCGGCCTGTATCGACTCTACCGGCAATATCTATGCGGCCTATTGCGATACAAGCCATGACCTGAAGGTGCGCAAGCTCACATTCGTAGGAGGGCAATGGAGCATCGGCGCGGCGTCAACCATAATCAATGCCGACGACAGTTTCCGGCCGGTCATTCTCAAAGATAGCGATGGAAAACTCTGGTGCCTGTTCGACCATCACCGGCTCTCGTATGATGGCCGTCACTATGTACGCGCTAAGAGCTCTGTCGATGATGGAGCGACGTGGGGCACCGGCCCGGCCGACCTGGGCACAGCGCTATCGTCGGCGTGGATTGATCCTGTCTATGTTTCAGTCTGCCTGGGCGCCGGCCGCCTCCACGCGGTCTATTGCGTGGACCATATCCACCTCATGATGCGTATCTGCGACCTGGCCACCGCCGTGTGGCAGGACGAATCGGCCATCTGCGATATCAATTCTATCGATGACCAATTCGATTCTGCTCTTTCGTCCGACAGCAGGCTCGGTATCGTCGTGACGCCGTTCTCGGGCGGCGTCTATTTCAAGGAGCACGACGGCCTGACCTGGAGCGGATTGATAGAGGTGGAAAACACGGACGCGCGCTCGCCTCAGGTCAACTACGCAGAGTCGTCACCTCAAGTCCTATACATGAAACATACAGGCAGCGGCTACTATGTTCCGCGCTATGCATCGAGATCGGGGGAAACGTTTTCCGTAGAGGATGGCTCACCGGCATTTGGAGCGTTCGATAAAGTCTTCGTTTTCCATTCGGGAGGTTCACCGCAGTATCAAGACAAAACTGCGGCGGCCTCGAACGCAACCACCGGCGATGTTTTCCACTCCGATTCGCAGGCCTTGCTCGATTCGGCAGGGGATTGCCTCTACCTGGGCGGGCTTTCGAAATTTCATCGGGCGGCGGTCATCTTATCTACGATCGGGTCGGGCGGCGTGGTCGCCTGGGAGTACTGGGACGGTCTCGATTGGGTTCAATTCGTTCCATACTCCGGAGCTTTCAATTTCGATCTCGATAATCGCCTCGTGCAATTTTGGCAGGATCTATCGGCGGCGCCAGCCGATTGGCAGGTGGGGCCAGTATATGGTTACAACGCGTTCTGGGTGCGGGCCAGGGTGACGACGGGATTTTCGACAAAACCTGTCGGCACGCAAATACTGGCCGGCTCAAAACTCAATGATTTGGCGCTGGTGAGGTGACGCGATGAATATAACACTTGATTATCTGACAGGCAATCGCAAGTGGCTGGTACGCGATTTTACGGTCTGGGGTGACCCCGGAACATTCGATGCCGCTATCATTGCAACAGAGGATTTCGGCGTAAGAAATGTCGTCTTCCTGCGCGAGCTCCTCGGGGGCCGGGCGCAAGTGGTGGAATACGCCGACCTGATCGACCACCGCGGTAACCCGCTGCCGGATACTATTGCAAATCCCACAGTCATCATCATTCCGAAAAACGGGGCCGTGGCATACCTGGCAGGCTCGCCGGGAAACATGTCATTTGCGATCGCCAAAGTCCCGGGCGGGTCAATCGAGCCCGTGGCAGACCTTATAATCATGGAGATGAGATAGATGCCGTTTACAACAAAAGAGATAGTCCGAAAACATGTCCTCGAACACCATATCGGCTCAAACGTGGTGACGAACGAGAGCATCTGTATGACAGCGGCCGACCCAAATCACCTTCAGGGCCGACCGATCCTGCCGCAGTCGGAAACGGTCAAAGCCAGGGAACAGAACGAGCCGACGGGCGAGGCGGTCAGTTTCGCGCAGGGCGATATGGCGCCCCTGACACACGCCCAACTTGTGCTCGAGTCGGTGGTGGTGGCCAGCGACACCTCCCTGGGCCGCGTATATGTCGAGCATATCGATTACCATGTCGATTACGAGCAGGGAACGATTAGACGGTTGAGCGCCGGGGCAATTCCATCAGGCGCGGTAGTAACGGCCTGGTACATACCTTATCGGATATATCAACGGGGGGTCGATTACGATATCGACTACCAGGACGGCACGCTCAGACGCCGTTCGTCGGGGGCGATCGAAGCCGGGCAGCAGGTCCTGGTAGACTACACCGCCGAGTATGGCAACCTCGATGACGCCGCCATCGATAATGCCATCACCGAGGCCAATGAGCAGGTGGTGGCCTTTATCGATGAGCAGTACCGGAACTCATCGGAGAAGGCGCTGGTTGCCGCCGAGACCTATCTGGCCGTGGCCATCATCTGCAGGATAAAGTCTATGGAGCTGATGTCGGGCGCAGGAGGGCCAGGTTCTGGAGATGCCCGTTCCTGGATCGCAGTCGCCGAGATGTATCGCAAAGAGGCCTTTGGTCTCATGGCGCGCTTTGCCAAATCGGTCGGGGCTTTCAAGTCGCCGGGGAAAGCGTGAGGCGGGTTATGTCGAAAGCGAAAAGCACGATCGCACTCTGGTTGTTGGCCGCGTGCCTGGCCGCATCGGGCGCCATTGCCGATGGTTACTTCGGCTACGACCAACAGGGCGCCGCGACATACACGTTTGGCCCCAGTTACTGTTGGGGCAACAGGTATTCAGGCGATTTCTTCACGCCCTCTGTCATTGTCACGGTTGATACCTTCGTTATCTGGTGCAATGGTCAGAACAACAATCCCAAGGTCATTTTCGGGATATACGACGTCATCGGAGGAGTCATAACCAACAAGGTCGGGATATCGGATACGCTCTATGTTACAGGCAACACCATGCAGCGCTGGACTTGTCCCGCCAACACGCGGCTGGCATCCGGCGTAACATTTACGATCTGTGTCGACATTTCCGGGGCCGCGGGGCCAGCGGTGGGATGCGTCGATCAGACCGCGGCCCTCTCTCGCAGCAATAACTCCACCTTTCCGAAAACCTGGTCCGACAACACCCAAATCAACTACCGCTGCAGCCTGGCGGCTCACTATAGGGATAACGTATCCTTTGGCGCCAGGAGGCGGCATCTGATTGGAGGAAATAAATGATGCTTCGGCACGCTCGCCATCTGACGATAAGTTTGTTAGTCCTTCTTTTTCTCTTACATTCGCTGGCGTCGGCCGGATTGATATTCGACAATGGCTGTGGCGATAAGAATGACACCCTGGTGATTCAATTCTGCATGGTCGATTCCACCGGCCGTGGGTATATCGACTGGGACACAGCCTATGTCGTCCAGGTTTACGGCGGGGTCGATTTCAATGTCGATACGCTGCTAACCGCGACGAGCTATGATATATCCGGAATTTATCCACGCAATCTCATGTTCGAGTATCGCCTGAAAGCATCGGATAGTTTCGGTGATACCGGCGTGTACACCTGGTGGACCTACCTGATAGAGACAACCGGCGGCGATGTCAAGCAGATGCATAAGGGATGGTATTATGTCAGCGACGACTCTATATCGAATTCGCGAGCCGCGCGAATCGATTCGATCCGCTGGGCGATCGGCATGCCGGCGGGTGGCTCGACCGAGAAATATCCGGACAACCTGCACAAGAAACTCGGAGCGTATAGCGGTCTGGCGGGTGATAACAATAATATCAGGGATGATATCGCCGCGCTTTCACTCACCGGCAGCGGCAGCGAGGCCTGCACCCTCTTTGTAACAGAGGACGGCCTGGGCCCGATTTTCGGGGCCCGCTTGCAGATTCGCACGCTCAATCAAACAGCCACCAGGGTACCGGGGCTTTTCACCGATACCAACGGCCGCGGGATCGCAGAGCTTGACGGCGGCAGTTATTTCATTGCCATAACCGCCAACAACTATACGCCGTTTGTCGATACACTGGTGATCGGACGCGACTCGACCTGGACGCTTTCGATGGCGCCGTTCGATCCCGGTGATCCGCCGTCGCCGGACTTATGCCGGGTGTACGGCTGGGTATATGACATAACAGGCGCGCGATTGGAAGGTGTTACGGTTTCGGCTGAGATACCGGCCAAGTACCACCCGATCAGATTTGGCAATGTGATAATTACGCCGTTTGAGAGATGTGCCACCAGCGACCTGGATGGCTACTGGGAGATCGACCTGTTCCCGAATGCCGTCTTATCGGATACATTGTCCAAATATCTATTCACGGTGGAGTACCCGTCGGGGGTGATTTTACGCTCCGAGACGGCCGTGCCGGACTCGGTATGGTGGCAATTTAGATGAAACGGCGGGCCGTCGGCCATTTGGCTCAAATGAGGTCGCCCGACCCGACGGCGTTTGTAGACCGCGAGTATAATTAACATTGTAGCGTCGGGTCTGAGGACCCGACGCCACTGTAGAACAAAGGAGAAATTATGTTCGAGGCGAGCATTTTCAATTCTATCGGCGATTTCCTGAGCGACAAGGGGCTGGAGGCGCTGGGGGCTCTTCTGATGATTTACCTGGGGATTTTTGTCAAGCGCGAGATCATGCCGCTGTTGCAGATCCGGCGCAACCGCGAGGTGGCCGAGTATATACTGGTGATCGCCGATGATGTCACCGACTATTTCCGCCTGAAATTTCCCTCGGCGCATTGGTCGGTCTGGCTGGACCGGGCGGTCGATCGGATAATCGAGGTCACGGGAGTTGGCCGCGACGTGGCCGATCGCGCTGCCAAGGCGGCGGTGGTAAGGCGGGGGGAGGCAATCTCCAGACCCGAAATGAAATGACCAGCATAAATGCGAAAGGTGTCAGGTTCGCCAACCTGACGCCTTGTCTTTGACACGATGCATCTCCTACTTAACCAGCACCATCTTCATACTGCGGGCGGTCTCCGGTGTTTCCCTGTTAGGGCATGAATCTTACCAAATGGCCTTTCTCGGTCCTAAGCCTTTATATCGCAACGTGATGCGGTCGACGCGGTAGTTATGAATTTGCGTTTCCCGGAAGATTAAATCAATTCGCTGCCCGGAAATTTGGCCGAAAAGCGATAAATCATTTGACATTACATATCACTATTGTTAATTGTTTTAAGCGAGAGTTTATTCACAATCGATTTTTTTGTCGCCAGTTAGTGAATAAAATCACAAATAGGATAGAAAGGTCCGTTGATAAATATTTGTCCATTTGGATCCGTATGGATCGGTAAACCGAACCTGACGAAAAGGAGAAAGTAATTTATGCTCAAGAAACGCCTGGAAGAGCTGATCCCAAAATGGCGTGAGGAGATCGGCGCCATCAATAAACTGAATGGCAATCAGGTCATCTCCGAGGTTACGATCGGGCAGGCCTATGGCGGCATGCGCGGTGTCAAGGGCCTGATCTGCGACACCTCCGACGTGCCACCCGACAAGGGCCTCATCATACGCGGCATACCCGTGGCCCAACTCGCCAACAAGCTGCCCGAGGAGATATTCTACCTTCTGCTGACCGGCGAGCTTCCCGATAAAGTCGCTTTGACTGCGCTTCAGAAAGAGCTGACCGCCCGCTCCAAGATACCGGCTTATGTTTGGAAAGTTCTGGCGGCCATGCCGAAAGATTCTCATCCTATGGTCATGTTCAACACCGCCATCCTGGTGATGGAGAAGGAATCGCTGTTCCGCAAGCATTACGACGAGGGAATGAAAAAGACCGATTACTGGATCTGGGCACTCGAGGATTCGCTCAACATCATTGCCAAGTTGCCGGCTATCGGCGCCGCCATCTACCGCATGCGGTTCAAGAAAGGCCCGCGCATACCGGCCAAGAAAGGGCTCGACTGGGCCTCCAACTACGCCCACATGCTTGGATTCAAGGACCCGACCGGCGAATTCGCCAACCTCATGAAGCTTTACATGGTCCTGCACAGCGACCACGAGGCCGGTAATGTCTCGGCACATACCTGCCACTGTGTCGGCTCGGCCCTCTCCGATCTTTATTATGCGGTCTCGGCAGGTCTCAATGGATTGGCCGGCCCGCTTCACGGCCTGGCTAACCAGGAATGCCTTGGCTGGCTCCTGGAAACGATCGAGAAGTTCAAAGGCGTACCGTCGGATGAGGAACTGCGCAAGTTCTCGTGGGATACGCTCAACTCCGGCAAGGTTATCCCCGGTTACGGCCACGCCGTGCTGCGTATCACCGATCCGCGGTTCGATGCTTTCCGGGCGTTCGGCAGGCGTGTCATGCCCGAGGACCCGGTCTTCCAGTTGATGGATAAGGTCTTCAATATCGTGCCCAAGGTGCTTACCGAGCAAGGCAAAGCCAAAGACCCGTGGCCCAATGTCGATGCCGGCTCCGGCGCGTTGTTGTATCATTTCGGCATGAAGGAGTTTTCGTACTACACGGTGCTCTTCTCGATTTCGCGCGCCATGGGGATGTGCTCGCAGTTTGTAGTCAACCGCGGCGTTGGTATCCCGATCGAGCGTCCAAAATCTGTTACGACCGCCTGGGTCAAGGGTCAGATTGCCAAGGCCGCTCCGGCCGCGCCGCCGACAGCGTAGGGGCTTTCAGCAGTCGTGTCACGTCTCCGTACGTGAGACGATATGCGGCAGGTACGGAGACCTGCCGCGACCCCTTTAACTTAAGACCTAATGGTAGGGGCGTATTAATATACGCCCC
>Ga0315293_10002464_pt1 | contig 17774 bp, 14 predicted proteins | sample YL17G13_20_MG_FD_203071 | JGI IMG/M metagenome (GOLD analysis project Ga0315293, IMG submission 203071) | Sediment microbial communities from Yellowstone Lake, YNP, Wyoming, USA - YL17G13_20 | ecosystem: Environmental > Aquatic > Freshwater > Lake > Sediment | place: USA: Wyoming | collected...
CGGAAACAAGCCCGCAAGGCCCTCGGACATGCTCTCGACGTCGGGTACGACGACGGTGTAGGCGGTCCCGGGATCGACCGCCATGACTTGCAGGAGCTTGAATTTGTCCACCTCATAGTCGCGACGGTCGACGAGCAAGCGCGATTCCGCGTCCGCGACACTCGCCTGCTGCTGGTAGAGATCGACGATCGGGCGCTTGCCCGATGCGGTGAACGCCTCTATCTGCGCGAGCAGACGATGCTGCGACTCGAGATACTGCTCATCGACCCTGATGAGGTCCCCGTCGAGCACGACGAGCACGAACTGCTGCACCGTTTCGAAAATAACCTGCTCGCGGCTTCGGACGTAGCTGCTCCGCTGTGCTTCGAGCTCCAGTTGGGATTGCTTGAGCGCCGCCGTTCTCCCGAACCCCGTGAAGAGATCGAGGCCCGAAGAGACCGAGAAGTTCATCGAGCTCGAATGGTTCCATTCAAAGCGGTCGGAAACGGCTTCGTAATCCTTTCCGTATGCCCTCGATGCCCCCATGGAGAGTCTCAGATTCGGAAGAAAATCCATCTTGCTTCTTCTGACGGATATCTCCTGGGACTCGGTCTGGATGGCTGCCTGTCTGAGGTCGACGTTCGCCTCGAGCGCCGTCTCTATCGCATCTCTAAGCGTTATCGCCTTGCTTTCCGCCGCCCGTGCGGCGCCCGCATAACTGCAGGCCCAACACAGGACGGCGCATGTGCAGAGTGCTGACCGTCTCCGTAGTATTCCCATGGTCACTCCTTGTGGCCGTCCCGGTTGTGTCCGCCTTCCCTATGCCTGAACTCCTCTTCGAACTTCCGCGTCCCGGCATCGAACTTCACCTGCTGCTCGGGAGTCAGTATCTCCCGTATCTGCGCCGCCATTTGGGTCGCAAGCACCTTGCCTTCGGCGCGGGATCGCCGCTCGAACTCCTCGAATCGCGCCCCGGACTCCCCCGCGATGCGTTCAGCCTGCGCGCGCTGCTCCGGCGTGAGAGCCAGGTCCTTCGTGAGCCTCTCCTCGATCCGCTCATGCACTCTCGGAGGACCCTTCCGCATTACGTGCATGAGATGGCTTCGCATGAGAACCGTCGTCGAGAGCCCGCCGACGACGACCCCGATGATGAAGACCGCGATCACTCCGGACCACAGCTTCCACGTGCCTTTCATCTCATTTCCGCTCATCGCTCATTCCCCCTTGCAATAGATCATATGATGAAATCTATCGGATTCGCGAGATACTGCATCGCGAGATCCTGATAATCCACGAAGCCGTTGGAAAGCATGTACACGAGCAGTATGAGCGCGACGAAGACGGCAGCCTCCGAAAACCTCCATGCCAACCGGCCGAAGGCTGCCGCGCCGTTTCCCTCGATCGCGAGAGGCCCCAGCCGGCGCAGGTCGCCCATCACCGATTCGCGCCAGAGCGGGCCCGGCGTCGGGTCTTCCTGCGCCCGGTAGGCGGAGAAAAGTCTCTTCTCAAGCTCATCGAGCATTTGTGGGCGCCCTTTCATGACGTTCCTCCCTTTTCCGCTGTCAATCCATCGAGGATTGCGCGGAGTTTCTTTCTCGAACGATATGCCCGGACCTTCACATTGACGCTGCTCCAGCCGAGAAGCTCTGCGGCCTCTTTCACCGGCCGCTCCTCGAGATAAACGAGCTCGAGAACGGCTCGATCCTCCGCGCTGAGCTTCTCCATCGCCCACTCGAGCAAATCCCGGGCTTCGCGGCTTGACGCCCTGCCGGCATCCGCGCGCATCGACTGATCCGCGGCCCGGCGATCGAGCCTTTTCAGCTGCTCCTCGCTCAAGGAGCTCATCGGCTGCTCGCGGCGTTTGTACCTTTCACGCCAGTAGTCATAGCAGGCGCGCACCGCGATCTTCGTGAGCCAGGATCCGAAATCGCCCCTCCGCTCATAGGTGGGAAGTGATATGTATGCGCGAACAAACGCGTCATGAGCGACTTCCTCCAGGTCCGTGCGCGGCACGCGCCGGCCGATGATTCCGAACACGCGGGTCTCATGCCTCTCCAAAAGATGCTCGAATGCATCGACGTCTCCGCCAATGACGCGGTGAATGATCTCCTCATCGCTCAAGTTCGAAGCACTGCCACCCATGATATCTATAATACAAGGTTGCCGCATCCACTGTCCAATCTTCGAATCCGTTCTATGTCGTCGTGGAAAGTGCCGCGCCGGTTACACGCGAGGGCGAATAATTTCCCGGGGTTTATGGCAACCCCTCCGGGCGGCCGCTCGCCGGCCAGGCTACTTGAGCGCTTCCTTGCGCCCCGCGTAGAAGTCGCGGTAGAAAGAGATGGAGTCCCAGACTTCCTGCTTGATGACGGGCTTGCCGTGCACGATGAAGCTCGCCATGTTGAGGCCGACTCCGGGACCGAGCATGAAGCCCTGCCCGCACATGCCGACCGCGAGGTAGAAGCCCTTCACTTCCTTCACCTGGTCGAGGATGATGACGCCGTCGGGAGTCATCGGATAGAGGCCGCGCCAAATACGGCGGATGAGTATATTCTTGAGGCGCGGGATGAGATCGATGAGGCGACGGGAAATCACGGGCATGAACTCGGACGTGTTTTCCCGGTTCGTCCCGAGAATCGGCACGATCGGCGTGTAGCAGAAGATGACCTGCCCGCGATCGTTCTGGCCGAAGTAAAAGTTCTTGGTCTTGCCCTCGGGGCCGGGACGGATATCGACGAGAAGCGGATCGAAGAATCGTTTCATCGGCGCCGAGATTCCCGCCTCGTGGCAATCGGGGACGACGGGGATGTCGATGCCGGCCATCGTCCCGATCTCCTTCCCGTAGGCTCCGGCGGCGTTGACAACGACATCGGAATAGTACGTTCCCTTTCTGGTTTTCACCCCGGCGATTTTCCCGGCCTTCTTCATGAGCCCCGTCACCGGTTCGTTGAAGTGATAGTCGCAGCCGCGGCTCGTGCTCTCTTTCCAGAGCGCCGCGGCGTACTTGAGCGGCGATACCTGGCCGTCCCCCGGCGAATAGGTGCCGCCGCGGAGATTCCTCTCGTTGATGCCGGGAACAAGCTCTTTGAGCCGGTCCGGACCGATCCAATCGATGTCGAGCCCGTAGCTCTTCTGGATCGGAAGAAGCCCCTTGAGGATGCCCTCCTCCACCTCCCGGTAGACGGGGAAGCTGTACCCCCCCGGCACCCAGCCCAGATCGATGCCGGTTTTCTCTTCGAAGGTCGAATAGAACTCGAGGCTTTGGAGGCAGAGCGTGATCTTCGCGGCGTCGGAGTGGGTGGCGCGCACGCCGCCGATCGCGGCCTTGTTTTCCCCCTGCCCGGGCGCGGCGTTCGACTCGAGAACAAGAACCTCGAGCTTCTCGAGCGTGAGGTAGTACGCGATCGGAAGCCCAACGCTCCCGGCTCCGATGATTATCGCATCGTAATTCTTCGAGTTCATGCGGCACCGCCGTCGTCATCCGCCCCGGCGAATACGCCGAGCGGAACCTCCGCCACGAACGGCCGGTTCGTGGGAAGGGTGACCTCCCTGAGATCGACTCCCATCTCGCGGTAGAGGCGAAGGATAAGCTCCGTGCACGTCTTCCCTCCGCAGGCGCCCATTCCCGTGCGGACCGTCGCCTTGAGAATGTTCATGTCGCGGACGCCGGCGCGGATCTCGGCGCGAACCTCCCCCGCCGTGATGCGCTCGCAGCGGCAGATGATCGTGTCATCCGGAATGGGTTCGCCGACGCCGAAACCCTTCTCCCCCGCTTCCGGCGCGAGCACGGTGAAGCCTGCGACCCTGAGTGAGTCGCCCTTCGGAACCTCGATCGAGACGATTGTCCGCTTCTCGTCGATATTCGACGTGCGAAACGCAACGATGGCGCCTCGCCCGACCGTCTTTCCTTCCGTATCGACCGTTTCGACCTCTCTGCCCTCGACGAGGTCCCGCGTTTCGAGCTCGTACGGGAGGACGAGAAGCGACGTCTTCGCATCCCGGTCATAATCGTTCATGACGAGATTGATCGCGAGCCCGGGGCATACCGCGACGCAGTTCGTGCATCCGATGCAATCGCCTTCGAAAACCGGATTGTTCATGATCGTGTCGCCCGCGATCGCAATGCTGTTCCGCGGACAGCTGTCCGCGCACGGGTTGCACGGGATCTCCTGGGTACAGCGGATGATCGGATAGATCTTTTTGTCCAGCTTCGGGGCCGCCGCCGGAATCGTGCGGCCGGGCTTGCTGCGCAGGATCGCGGCGGTCGAATTCCATTCATCGGGGATATCGATCTCGTGGCCGAGAGCCTGGGCGATCTTCCGTCCCGTGATCTTCCCGCTGAATATGGCGGCGGAAGCCTCCGCGATCTCCTCGGAGTCCCCCGCCGTGTAGCAATCGATGCCGTATTCGATCATCTTCTCGTAGAGCTCGTTCACGGGGGAAAGGCCGACGGCGATGAGGAGCGTATCGACGCGGTACGACCGCTCGGTACCCGCAACAGGCCTGAAATTCCTGTCGATGCCGGCGATCGTGATCTTCTCCAGCTTGTCCGCGCCTTCGGCGTTCACGATCGTATGCGACGTGAAGACCGGCACGCCGAGTCGGCGAAGCTTGTCGAGATGGACCTTGTAGCCGCCGCAGTGGGGAAGCGCCTCGACGAGCCCCACGACTTTGATGCCCGCCTGGATCGCGTGATAGCCCGTGATGAGCCCGACGTTGCCTCCGCCCACGATGAAAAGCCGCTCCGTGGGCCTGACGAGGTCCCGATTGAGCAGCGTCTGGAAGGCGCCCGCGCCGTAAACACCCGGCATATCGCAGCCGGGAAAGGCGAGATTCTTTTCGCGCGCCCCGCAGGCGACAAGAACGGCGCGCGGCTTCACGAGGACATACGTGCCCCCCTGCTGAAGCCCGACCTGCCTGTCGTAGAACGCGCCGACGGCGGTCGTGCCGGGCATGACCGTCACTGACGGAAGCTTTTCAAGCTGATGCGTGAGTATGCGCGCGATCTCGATTCCCCGCGTTCCCGCGTAGCAGTCGTCGCGTGAGCCGAAAAATGTGTGCGTCTGGAGGGTGAGTTTGCCGCCGAACTCGTTCTTATCATCGACGACGAGGGTTTTCACGCCGAGCGTGCCGAGCTCGATCGCGGCGTTGATGCCGGCGGGACCGCCGCCGATCACGAGGACGTCGGTCTCGACCGTCGCGATTTCCCTGAAGCCGGGCAGCGTGTCGTCAGCCGGGAGGGCCGGCGAGCCCTCGCAGCTCTCGACCGTCATCCCGGGCCTTACCGTCGTCATGCATCCCTTGACGGGAAGGCCGCCGACGAGAACCGTGCATTGGCTGCACTGCCCGTTGGCGCAAAAGATGCCCTGTGGACTTCCGTCGCGCTCATGATGCCCGAACACCTGGATGCCGCTCGCGAAGAGAGCCGTCGTGATCACCTCCCCCTCGTAGGCCTTTACGCCCGCGCCGTCGAAGGTGAATGCGATCTCCGCGCGCTCGACGACGGGAAGGATCGGGTGGCTCCGCACGCGGAATGCGCCGCCGGACGGGACATTTTTCTTTGCACCGGTCGCACGAGCCATGAACGTAACTCCGCTATTCCCCGAGCCTCGATCCGGCGAGGCTGATGAGATCCCTGACGACGACCGGCGACTGCTTCCACGAGCAGGCCGGATCGACTTCCGCGTAGAGAAGCGTGCACTTCGGACACGCCGTGACGAGGACTTCCGCCCCGCACCGGTGCGCTTCCGTGAGACGCTCGTTGACGGCCGTGCGCGTGTGGGGGCCGTGATTCACCCAGGAACCGGCGCCGCAGCACGGAGCGAGCGCGCCCCGCCGTTCGAGCTCGACGGGCTTTGCCGAAGAAAGCTCCGCGAGAATCGTACGCGGCGCTTCGCTCACGCCGAGATAGCGACACAGGTAGCACGGATCGTGGAAGGCGAGCCGCTCCTCTCCCTTCCTGAAATGGAGCCTGTCCGCGTTCCCGGCGAGGAATTCGGTGATGTGCCGCACTTCGAACGGCACGCTCCCGAACTCCTTCGAATAGGTATCCTTGAGGGTGAACGCGCACTCCGGGCATATCGTGAGGACCGTTGCAGCCTTCGACTTCCTGATCTCCTCGACGTTGTGCCGTGCGAGCGCCCTGAAGGCGTCTCGCTCCCCGATGTCGTAGAGGTCCCGCCCGCAGCATCGCTCGTCTTCGAGAATGACGGGCGAGACACCGAGCGCGTTGAGGAGCCTCACGGCCGACCTCGCCATGGCGCCGAAACTCTCTCCGCACGAATCCCCGGAGACGGCATCGAAAAGCGCCAGGCACCCCGTGAAGAGAACGACCTCGCCGCTCCGGTTCACGTCGAGCGATGTATCGATCCACGAGTTTCGAGACTTCCCCGGCGCGGCCGTCCTCGACGCCGCCTGCCGGCGTTGGTATGCATGAATGATCCCCCCGTGCACAGGCGCGTAATCGACGCGTCCGATGCGGAGCTCGCGGACGAAGCCGGCGAAATCGACCTTGAAGGGGCAGGCCTCCGTGCACGCCCTGCACGTCACGCACGTCCAGACGAGATTGTGATCGTGCGCCGCGCCCGCGCCCCCCGTGAGAAACAGGTGCGCAAGCTGCTGCGGATGATTCGTGCCGTAGTGCCGGTAGACCGGGCACGCGACGGCGCACTCGTTCCTGCACTTCGTGCAGTCCTCGATGCGATAGTTCGTGATGATCTCCGTATCCTTCATTTCGACTTCCACGCCCACTTGTTCAGCGCGAGGGCGAACTCCTCCGGGCTCGTCGCGATCTCGGTAACGATCTCGGGCTTGAATCCGAGAAGCCTGAGCAAGGTCCTGGCCCGCCCCACCGCGCGCGCGCCGTTGGCCTTGCCGAAACCGTAATGACAATCGTCTTCGCTGCAGCCGGCGACGAGCACCCTCGGGCTCCCGCGCAGCACCGCTTCCACGATGAGCTGCGGCGAGACCCGCCCGGCGCACATCGTCTCGATCACGAGGACGTCTCCCGAAAGATCGAGTCTTCCGGGACGCGCCCAATGGCAGACGAAGAGCACCTTCGTGCGCGAGGGCGCCACGCCCTCGAGCTTCTTCATTATGGCGTCATGCTCGAAATTCCGCTGGTCGATGGCGCCCGTCGGGCATACGGTGATGCAGTTCCCGCATCCCTTGCACGCGAGCTCGTCGACATGCGCGATGAAGCGCCCCCCCGGCCTCGTCTCGACCTGCACCGCCTTGTACGCGCACAGCGCGGCGCATCGTCCGCAGCCGATGCAGAGCTCTTCCCTCACCGCGCATACCGTCCTGAGGGGGCTCGCCTCGGCGCGTTCGTTCCCGAGCTCGAGCACGACCCGCTCCGGCGCCTGAGACCAGAACTCCCTGCCGGCGTGCACGCTCACGACGAGGTCGTCGCTCACGCGCAGCAGAACGTCCTTCTTTTCGCAGATGTCGACGCAGATCGCGCACTCGCTGCACGGACCGCAGCGCAGACACCGTTGGGCTTCACGCCGTGCCGTCTGCGCCTGGTATCCCTTTTCGACTTCCCTGAAATCCCCCCTGCGCGCCTTCGCCGCCTCGAGCGGCATCGCCTCGCGTGGAGCCTTCGCGCCCGGCGTCACCTCGAGCGTGAACTCCCGGTGCGCGACCCAATCGTCGATCGAAAGATCGAACGGGGAACGGATCGCCTCGCCGCTCAGATAATGGTGAATCCCGTATGCCGCCTTCTGACCCGACGCGATCGCCTCGACGACGCTCCGGGGACCGGTGACGAGGTCGCCCGCCGCGAAAACGCCTTTCATGCCCGCGCTCGAATCGCCGGGGCCGACGGCGACCGTGCCGCCGGGCGATATCGATAGGCCGAGATCCGAAGCAAACGCCCCCGCGTCGATCCCGCGCGTGTATGCATCAACGAATATATCAACGCTTCCGGTGAATTCGCTGCCGGATATTTCGACCGTTTCGCGCCGGCCCGTAGCATCCGGCGGACCCTCCTTGAGCTTCACGCATCTGATTCCGGCGAGCTTCTTCCCCTGTATCACGAGCCTCGAGAGCCGCGCGAGGAACAGAACCTTCACCCCTTCTTTTTCCGCCTGGGCGAGATCGTCCCGGTGAACGCTCGCACACTCGCGGCTCGTACCGACAATGAGCGTGACGCTTTTCGCGCCGAGCCGCAGCGCCGTTCGGGCGCAGTCGAGGGCCATCATACCGTTGCCGGCAACGGCAACTCTCCTGTCCTCGATCTCCAGAGCGGCGTGCTGCAGGAAATCGACCGCGTGAACGACTCCCTTCGTGAGCGCCGCGCTCCATTTCCACACCGGACGCCATGCACCGGTACCGAGGAGGATCGCCCTGTAGCCCCGGCGCTTGAGCTGATTCCATGTAACGTCTTTCCCGAACTCTATGCGCGTGACGAGCTCCATTCCCATATCGAGGATCGCGCGAGCCTCGCGCCTGACGACCGTCCGCGGGAGCCTGAACTCGGGGATCAGATTCATCATGCCGCCGGGCTTGTCCTGAGCTTCGAAAATCGTTACGGGATATCCGAGGAGCGCGAGCTCGCGAGCTGCGGAGAGCCCGGCGGGACCCGCCCCGATGATCGCCACCTTGTCCGGACGGCGCACCTGCGCCGGGGAGGCGGGATTGATTCCCCGCTTCATCTCGAGATCGAACACGAACCGCTTCAGGGCGCATAGTGCAATCGACTCGTCGTATTTCCCCCGCGTGCATGCCGCTTCGCAGGGCCTCGGGCATACGCGCCCGCAAACTCCCGGGAACGGATTCCTCTCGCGAATCAGCGCGAGCGCCTCGGCGAATCTTCCGTCCGACACGAGCGAGACGTAGCCCCGCGCGTTGATGCGCGTCGGGCAGGCAAGCGTGCACGGAGAGGTTTCGAGCGGCGCGAGCTCCCAGACCCTCTCACCGCGCATCGACCTGACCGTTATCCTGCCGGCGTCCTTTGCCATATCTATCCGCGCGCCTTTCCCGAACGCTTTGTTCGAGCCCGCACGAGCATCGGATGGGTCCCTGCCTCGCCGCGGTACCTCTGGTCTATCTCACAGCGAAAACACTCGTAGTTCAGCGAGCACACCGCGTCCGGGAGGAATCCCATGAGGGTGTACCTGCACCGGTGCTCCCCTCCCTCCCTGCGAAGCTCCATGATCCGCGTGTACTCCATCTGCACGGCGCCCGTCGGGCACACGTACGTGCAGGCGCCGCACGCGAGACACCGCGAGTGGTCGATGCCGAACGGAGAGTCGATCTTCCGCGAAATCCCCCGCAGCGAAAACCCGATCGCATTCGCCCCCACGACCTCCGAGCAGACACGGACGCAGAGACCGCACAGAATGCAGTCGTCGTCGAGCTTCGAGAAACGCGGCCTCGTCACGCCGTAACGTGCGGCAAGCTCCTTCACGTACAAAGCGTGGGGCGATCGAGCGAGGAGCAGCTCGAGGAGAAATTTCCTCAGCTTCCTGATCTTCGCGGTTTCGGTCTCGACCTCGAGCCCTTCCTTCACCGGATAGAGGCACGAGGCCACGACGCGCCGGCGCTTCTTTCCCTTTTCTTTGACCTCGACGACGCAAAGCCGGCAGGCGCCGTACGGCTCAAGCGCCTCATGCGCGCAAACGGCCGGGATGTCGATTCCCGCCGCGCGCGCCGCCTCCAGCACCGTCGTTCCCTTCGCCGCCGTCCGCTTCTTCCCGTTCAGAACGAACTTCATCTATACTTCTCCAGCGTCGTGCCGACCGTGAGGTGGTCGAGCTTCGTCACGAGCGCCTCGTCGACCACCATCACGGGCGCCTGCCCGCAGCAGCCGAGGCATCGCACCGTCTCGAAAGAAACCCTCATGTCATCCGTCGTCCCACCGGCCTTGATTCCGAGCTCGCGCTCGATCGCGTCCTTGACCCGCATGGCGCCGCGCACGTGGCACGCGGTCCCCATGCAGAGCGACACCTCGTGCCTTCCGCGCGGAACGAGTCTGAACGCTTTGTAGAACGTCGCAATCGCATAGAGCCGGGTGAGCGGAATGTCGAGCTCGCGCGAGATGATACGGAGATCCGGCTCGGGCAGATAATGATACACCGCCTGCATATCGTGGAGGATAGCGATGATCTGCGATGCCCTCCGTCCGTGCTTCTCGAGGATTTTCCGCACCACGCCTGCTTCCTGAGGTCGCGCCGTCCCGGCGCCCCCCCCGCGCCCGGCAAGGAGCTTCTCCCTCATCGCACGAATCGAATCGACTTTGTTCATCTCGCTATCGCCTCGAATCTGCATACGTCGTAGCAGGCGCCGCACTTGATGCATTTCGTTTCGTCGATCACGTGTATCTCCTTCGCTTTGCCCGTGATGCAGCTCGCCGGGCACGCCTTGAAGCACGCGTGGCAACCGGTGCAGCTCTCGGACACCACCGCGAAACGAAGAAGCGGCTTGCAAACGCCCGCCGGGCACCTCTTGTCGCGGATATGCGCCACGTACTCGTCCCGGAAATAGCGTATCGTCGTGAGAACCGGATTCGGCGCGGAGCCCCCGAGGGCGCAGAGAGAAGTTTCCGCGACGCCCTCCGAAACCTCCTCGAGGAGCCGTATGTCACCCCTCTTCCCCCTGCCTTCCGTGATCCTGTTCAGGATTTCGAGGAGCGCTCGCAGGCCCTCCCGGCAGGGAAGACATTTCCCGCACGATTCATCTTTCAGAAAATCGATGAAGTACCGCGCGACGTCGACCATGCAGGTATCCTCGTCCATCACGATCATGCCTCCCGAGCCCATCATCGAGCCCGCCCCGGTCAGGGCGTCGAAATCGACGGGGAGATCGAGGAGCGACTCCGGCAGGCAGCCGCCCGAGGGCCCACCGGTCTGCACGGCCTTGAACGTCTTGCCTTCCGGCACGCCGCCGCCGATACCGAAGATGATCTCGCGGAGCGTGGTTCCCATGGGCACCTCGACGAGACCCGTATTCCGCACCGTGCCCACGAGAGAGAATATTTTCGTCCCCTTGCTCCCGCCCCATGGGTTCGTGCTCACGTCGCCGGTGCCGATCTTCGTGTACCAGTCGAGCCCGCCGAGAATGATCTTCGGCACGTTCGCCCACGTCTCGACGTTGTTGAGCACGGTCGGCTGCTCGAAGAGCCCCTTCTCGACCGTGTGGACGTATTTCGCGCGCGGCTCTCCGGGCCTGCCCTCGAGGGAGGCCATAAGCGCCGTCGACTCGCCGCAGACGAAAGCGCCGCCGCCGCGCGAAATCGAGATGTCGAATGAGAAACCGCTGCTGAGGATGTTCTTTCCGAGGAACCCGCATTCGCGCGCCTGTTCGAGCGCCACGGTCAGCGCCTCCACGGCGAGCGGGTATTCGTTTCTCACGTAGATATAGCCCTCATGCGCGCCGACCGCATATGCGCCAATGATGATCCCCTCGATGACGCTGTGGGGATTGCCCTCGCAGATGCTCCGGTCCATGAACGCGCCGGGGTCTCCCTCGTCCGCGTTGCAGATTACATAACGCCGCTCGCCCCGGGCCTTGCGTGCGGTATCCCATTTGACGCCCGTCGGAAAGCCGCCCCCGCCGCGCCCGCGAAGCCCCGATTTCGTTATCGTTTTCACGACCGCCTGGGGTTTCCCGTGCTCGAGCACGCGCCGAAGCGCCTCGTACCCCTCGAGCGCGATGTAGTCGCGGATATCGGCCGGATCGATCCTCGAGTTGTTCCCGAGGATGAGCCTCATCTGCTTCTTGTAATAGGGGACTTCCCCCTCGAGCCTTATTCGCTTTCCCGTCGCCGGATCGAGGAAAAGGAGCCTCTCGACGATCTCCCCCTTCTTGAGCGTCTTCGCCACAATTTCGGGGACGTCCCCCGGCTTCACCTGCGTGTAGAGAATTCCCCGGGGATGAATGACGACGAGGGCGCCCTTTTCGCAGTAACCGTGGCAGCCCGTGGCCTTGATCTCGACCTTGCGGAGCCGCTCCCTGGCAGCCTCGCGCCTGAAGGCTTCATAGACGTTCACGGAATCGCACGCGCGGCAGCCTGTATCGGCGCAGACGCCTACCGTCATCCCGTTAACGGGCCGCGCCTCATGTATTTCCTTTTTGAACCTGTCGAGGCTTGTGTATGTCCGAAGCTTCCTGAGTTTCAGAAAAAGACCTCCCGGCCCATATGCACAACACAGATAAATTGAAATTAATAAGAAATTCCTTACGCTGTCAAGGGATATAGCCTCTGCATCTACCAGTCACTAACGTTTTGTAGTATAATAACTTGTGTGTTGTGCGTGCGTTTCCGGAAGGTCATGAAACGGATCAGGTCGCGATGGTCAGAAGCACCTGGTCCTTCTCAACGGACGTTCCGGGAGACACCTTGAGGGACTTGACCACACCATTGACCCGGGAGGTAAGATTGTTCTGCATTTTCATCGCCTCGAGTATGACGAGCACGTCCCCTTCCTTGACCTTGTCCCCCACCTTCACCTCGAACTGAACGATCATCCCGGGCATCGGCGCGATGATCGAGTACTCTCCGTTGGAATTGGCCGGCGCCTCGCTTTTTTCCGCTTTCGACTTGATCTCTTCCTTTTTCGGCTTGCCCTCTTCCTTTTGCTCGGTCTCTTTGTCCTTGGAAGGGGACGCGTCTTTCTTCAGGAAAAGCGGCTGCGTATCGCCGACGGCGATGACGCGCGGCTTTCCGCCGACCTCCTCGACCTCGACGCTGTACTTCTCTCCCGCCACGGAGACGCTGAAGCTCCGGACCGGGGCACCCATGCCGATCGCCCCCGCCGGAGCCTTTTCCATGAGCTGCCCCTTGAGAGCCTTCTCGATGAGCTCGTCCTCGCGCTTCACGTCCTCGAGCGTCTTCGGCTTCGTCTCCGGCGGCGGCTGCTCCTTTCCGTATTTCCACTTGAGGAAGCGGAGCCCCGTTGTCGGATACATCGCATAGATGAGAACGTCGAGCTCGTTCTTGGCGATATCCTTCGTCGCCTCGCGCGCCTTCTCCATCTCGGGCTCGAGCACATCCGCGGCCCGGCACGTGATCGGCTTTTCTCCCTTCGGGTAGCCGTGAAGGACGATCTTCTGAACCCTCGGGTCGATCGGCGCCGGAGGCTTGCCGTAGAGACCGTAGACGTAATCCTTCACCTGGCTTGAGATCATCTTGTAGCGGCCGAAGAGAACGTTCTGGACCGCCTGCGTTCCCACGATCTGGCTCGTCGGCGTGACAAGCGGGGGAAACCCGAGCTCCCTGCGGGTCCTCGGAAGCTCCTCGTAAACCTCGTTTATCCGGTCGAGGGCATCAGCCTCCTTGAGCTGGCTTACGAGGTTCGTGAGCATCCCTCCCGGGATCTGATGATCGAGCACGCCGGTGTCGATAATGGACATCTGCGTTGTGTTGAGGAACTGGCGGTACTTCGGGGCGATCGTTTCGATGTACTGGGCGATCTCGTAGAGTTTTTCGAGGTCGAGGCCCGGATTACGCACCTTGCCCTTGAGGGCCGCGATCATTGGTTCGACGGCCGGCTCGCTGGACCGTAAGCCGAATGGCGCTATCGCGCAATCGATGACGTCCACCCCCGCCTCGATCGCCTTGAGATAGGTCATCGAGGCCATTCCGCTCGTGTAATGGCAATGGAGCTGGATCGGGAGCCTCACCGAGCGCTTGAGCGCCCCGATGAGGTCGTAGGCGTCGTACGGATTGAGAATCCCGGCCATATCCTTGACGCAGATCGAATCGGCGCCCAGATCCTTGAGGGCCTTGGCTTTCTCGATATAGTATTTGAGGTTGTAGACCTTGCCCCCGATCTTGGGGCCCGTCAGCGAGAATGATATAGTGCCCTGAACGTGCTTCTTCGCCTTCTTGATCGCCTTGAAGGATGCCTCGAAGTTGCGCTCGTCATTGAGTGCATCGAAGACGCGGAAGATGTCAATCCCGGTCTCAGCCGCCTGCTCGACGAAGGCCTTGACGACGTCGTCGGCGTAATTCCGGTAGCCGACAAGATTCTGACCGCGGAGCAGCATCTGCAGCGGGGTCTTCTTAATGCGTTTCTTGAGCTCAATGAGGCGTTCCCAGGGATCCTCATTGAGGTAGCGGGTCGCCACGTCAAAGGTCGCTCCGCCCCAGACCTCCATCGAATGGAAACCAACCCGGTCCATCTTCTCCGCGATGGGGAGCATATCCTCGGTGCGCATGCGGGTGGCGAGCGTGGATTGATGGCCGTCGCGGAGAGTAGTATCCGTTATCTTGACCGCTTTGAAGGCCTGGAGGAGCTTGGAGTTTTTGGGCATATAGCAAGCCCTTCGGAAAAAACTCTTCAGAAAGGTTTCGGAACCCTCAACTTATATGAGCGAGAATCTTCTCAGAGGCATCCTCGTCGGATTCGCCCGGACGGTCAGCACGTGCTTCGACATCGTCTCTCGCCGTGTCGCCATCTTCCAGGGGCTGAGTCTCTGCCCGAACCTTTTCTCGTCGAATGAAGCTTCGGATTCTATATAAGCGTTGACCGCCGCACTTATCACTGCCATGATCTTCTCATCCATCGTCCTCTACCTCCCTCATACAGGGAAAGATAACTCTCCCTTTTTCGGGCTGTCAACTATTAAAATCCTCGGCCGCACCGGGCAAGCCAAGTCTAACTCTTTGTAAAATATAAAATTGCGAAAGAGCCGAGCCTCCAGAGAGGCCGCCGCCGGAAGGAACCCCCGTATATGAATGGTGGGAAGGGACGGAATTGAACCGCCGACACACGGATTTTCAGTCCGTTGCTCTACCTGCTGAGCTACCTTCCCACGGGGAGAAATCTTAACCGGAAAAGACGATTTGTCAATGTTTTATTGCTTGAAACGGCGGGAAGGGCGGTCGGAATGCTCTGAACCATCCAGGTCGAACATCCGCTTCCCCCCCACGTAATCCCTTGAGGCCGCCCTCGTGATCCGGGGGAGCCGCTTCGCTATCTTCTGGATGCGGGAGATCTCCCGCTCGATAGTCCTGAGCTTCCGGACCGTCCCGGCATCGAGCCTGTCCCGCTCCATAAGGAGGAGCTGGGTGTTGCCCAGGATGGCGCAGAGAGGGTTGTTGATCGAATGGTTCAGCCCAATCGCGATCTCCGAAAGGGCGGCCAGCCTCTCCGCCTCCAGCAGCTTCCCCTGGAAGCGCTTGACCGTCCGGAGATCGAAAGCGACGCAGAGGAGACCGTCGAGCGCCCCGCGCGACCGGCGAAGCGGCGAAACGATGAGCCGCACCGGTATTTCCCGGCCGTCTTTTGCGTGAAGCTTCGTGATGAACCCGTCGGCGGGGAGCTTCTCGCGCTTGCGGAGGACGCGAGTGATGTAGCGCACGTTTTCAAGGCGAACGATGCTCGTGACTCTTCGCCGGGCGACTTCGGAGCCCATGAAGCCGGTGAGCTCCTCGGCGGCCTGGTTGAACATTATGATCCTGAGCCTCGTATCGAGGGATATGAGCGCCGCGGGGAAGCTCTCGAATACACCGGTGAGGTACTCGATGCTCTCCTGATACTTGAGCGTATTCGCGCACTTGACCGTCATAACCTACCCTGCTTCGCCTAGTTGACTGCGGCCGCGACGACGATCCCCTTCGCCATGTGAGCGGCGATCCTTGAGATCAGGTCGGTCATCTCGAAGGGCTTGTACATGAATTCGTCCGCCTTCGACCATGTCGCGAGAAAATCCTCCCGCTCGGGGCTCGCGACCTTGCGGGCGGTGAGAACGAGAATCGGGAACGGCTCGATCTTCTTCTGCTCCATCTCTTCCTTGAGAATGCGCGAGACTTCGTAGCCGTTCTTGCCAGGCAGCATGATGTCGAGCAGCATAAGGTCGTAGCGGTTCTTGCGCGCCTTACGGAGCGCGTGGAGGCCGTCGTAGGCGACGTCGACAACGAACCCCTTGATCTCGAGGCTGTACTTCACCGTTTCCACGATGTCCTCATCGTCCTCGACGATGAGTATCTTGTACCCTTTCATCCTTCCGCTCCTTTCATGACGAGAGCAGGGACCGCTCCCTCCATTCGTTCCAATGCAATCGAGAGAAGCTCATCGAGGCCTGTGCCTTCGCGCGGACCGGCCGCCCAACCGGCGCGCACGCCATCGACGGGATCGATCCTCGCCGCGAGCGCGAGGGCAAACCGTTCCGAGAGCGGCCAGAGAAGCATCGCGTCGTCCGACGCGTCGTTCCTGGGTGGATCGATCACCGGGGCCCGCCGCCACGATCGGACGGCGTCGGTCCAGCCTTCATCAGGATCCTTGAGCATGCAGCACACTGCCGGGGTGAGCCCCTTCGCGAGCATACGCTCGAGCCGAAGCTCCAGATTCCCGCATCGCTGAACGATGCGGGCCGTTTCCCGATCGACCGGGAGATAGAGGTGGACGGCGCCCCCACCTCCGTTTCCCTCCTCGATGATGAGGGATCCGCCGTGCAGGCGGACAAGCCGCTTCGCGATGATGAGACCGAGCCCCTTCGATCCGCGCGCGGGGCTTTCGAATGCGGCGCCGGCCATGTTGATCCGGCCTGCGACGTCGGGCGGTATACCGGTCCCCGAATCCCTCAGGCACAGGTCGGCGAATGCGGCTCGCGGGACGTACGGCAGCAGGGCGGGCGGAATGATCCGCGGCGGCCACGCGGCGCACGCTCCGGCCGAGATCGAGATCGCCCCTCCCGCCGGCACATGCTTGATACTGTTCGCCAGCAGGTTCTGGAGAACCTGCTCGATGCGATCCCCGTCGAAGGTGAGGCTCGAGCTCGCTTCGTCGACCCGAATACTGAAATCTATGCCCTTCTTGCGCATCGTCTCGAGGAAAAGGGTCGTGATTTCCTCGAGATACCCCCGCACGTCGTGAGGCTCCATCTTGAGCGTGCGCTCGTCGATGCGCGCCGACGACGAATCAATGAGGCTATCGACGAGTCTTCCGAGCCTGTCCACGGTGCGAGTGGCATTCGATAGGAATTTCGCCGCGCCGCCCGGCCCGCTTCCCGCAACGATCGCGAGCGAATTCTTGAGCGCGGTGAGCGGAGTCCTGATCTCGTGCGCTACCATCGCCATCATCTCTTCCCGCGCCTCCGCCTGTTCGCGCACAGGGGTCGTATCCCTGATGAGCGCAAGCGAGCCCACGTCCTCCGAGAGGTCGTCGAGGAGAACCCACGAGATGGTGAGATAGCGCTCGGGGACGCAGATGCCCTCGATCTCGCGGTCGATTACGTTCTTCTGGAGAATGCTGAACTCCTCCCAGACACCGTGGAGGTTGAAGCAGGACAAGTCTCCGATCTCGTAGACGTTCTCGGGAAGCTCTCCATCGAGCTGCAGAGTCTCCCCGAACGCCCGGTTGGCGCTTACGATCCTTCCATCGTGCGAAACAAGAGCGGCGCCGGAGGGAAGCGTCGCGAGCAGTTTCTCGAGGATCTCCTTTTCGCCGCCGACCCGGAACATGAGGGGCGTTTTCTCCTCCCCCTCGTCGGCGAGGCTGCGAAAGACGGCGATGTCGTTCTTCCCGAATGCATCCTTCCTGATGCTGCCGAAAAAGAGAACCCCGCGGACCTTCGATGCGAAGGTGAGCGGCACGAGAAAATAGCTTTCGATCTTCGAGTTGCTCACGAGATAGGCGACATTGGCGCCCGTTCTGCGGTAGTACACACTCTCGAGCGGATCCACATCGGCCGGCCCGAGGCCGTTCGTGAACATGCGGTAGGCGTTCCGAAGCTTCTCGCTGAGCTCGGGAACGCGCGGCGAAAGCTCGCGGCTTTCGATCATGACGTACGCGAGCTCCCGGTCCCTCGCCGTGTAGAAGCCGCAGAACTCGGCCTGGGTGCGCTCCATC
>Ga0315293_10002466_pt1 | contig 17771 bp, 21 predicted proteins | sample YL17G13_20_MG_FD_203071 | JGI IMG/M metagenome (GOLD analysis project Ga0315293, IMG submission 203071) | Sediment microbial communities from Yellowstone Lake, YNP, Wyoming, USA - YL17G13_20 | ecosystem: Environmental > Aquatic > Freshwater > Lake > Sediment | place: USA: Wyoming | collected...
CGTTCGCCGGGTCTCTCCCGGTGGCGAAGGCGTTCTGGCTGCCGTCCTCGATCACGTGGACGCGCGGCTGGGGGAGCCCCGCCGCAAGCGAGACCTCCCGCACGACGTCCAGGAGAACGATCTCCCGGGCGGGATCCGCGAGATGCGCCCCCGCCGACTCGAGGATCACTTGCGACCCGAAGCGATCGGCCCCCAACGCCGCCCCGAGGCCCACGACGGCGGCGATCCCGGCTGCCGCGAGAGCGGGAACTGGACCGAAGGTGAGGGTCGCGGCGATGATCTCGGCCGTCGCCGCGACCACCCCCACCAGCGTGACGAGGAGGAGGAGGCTGTTCCGGCGGTTCGCGGCGGCCTGCGCCTGGAACGTCGCGCCGGCCCCGCGTCGCGTGCCGAACGTCGCGATCGCGAAGCTCACGGCGGGGAGCAGGAGGACGACCACCACCGCGCCCCACGGCAGTCGCTCGGAGACCGTGCCGAGGACGATGGCGCGCCACACTGCGAGGGCCACGGCCACGACGACGACCACGGCGATCGAGGCCGCGACGACGGCGACGGTGAAGACCACCACGGCGCCCAGCCGGCCCAGCGGCCCTGGCAGCTCATCGGGCGACACCCCGGGTGTCGTGGCCGCGAGGGCCAGCAGCGCAGCGGCATCGACGATGGCCAGGACCACCAGGGCGACGACGATGGCGTCGATCCCGACCTCGCTCGCGCGGAGGAGAGCGCTTGGCGCCAGGACCAGGAGCCACGCCAGCGCCGTCCCGGCCAGGGCCCGACGGACCGCGAGGGGCCGCGGGTCGACCGTGACGGCCGCGCCGAGGGTGGCGAGCGCCACGGCCGGAACGAGCAGGAGGACGTAGGTCCACCACGGCGCCGCATCCGGCGCGCCGAGGTCGCGGAGCCCCACGATGATGGCGACGGCGATGAACGCGCCGACGGCGAACAGGACCAGCGGCGGCACCCGCGCCAGGATCCCGACTGCCGGCCCGACCGGTTTCGCCATCGCCCTCACCCTCCGCTCGCCGGTAGCGTACCCCCGTGCGGGAGCGGCGCCCGCGTCATCCCGGCACGGCGCCGGTGGTCGCACACTGCCGCCCGGGCCCGGCTCATACTCGCGGTGCGGCCGACGGGCACGCAGGACGCGGAGCGGCCGCCCGGCGCCGATGGCGGCCACGCGGCCGACCACCGGACGAGGAGGCAGCGCATGAACGGGCGGGAGCGCATCCTCGCGGCGCTCGACGGCCGGGCGCCCGACCGGATCCCGCTCGCGCTCAGCTTCTATCACGTGGACGGCGCTGCGCTGGCACCGCCCGGCGCCTGGCGGGACGACCTCCTCGACGTCGCCTTCGTGGAGTTCCCCGTCTCCGCCGAAGAGGAGGAGCTCCGGCGGCGAGCCCTGCCGCACCCCGGGGACACCCGTCTCGGCAGCCCGTCCCAGGCGGCGCGGTACGCGCGCTGGCGCTACCACCCGGAAGCGGACCGGGGCGCCAACCCGTTGGAGGGCGCTCTCACGCTGGATGACCTCGAGCGCTTCCCGTTCCCCGATGTGAGCGGCCCTTACGTGGTCGACGGGCTGGCCCGCCAGGTTGCCGGCCTCCACGCCCGCGGCCTGGCGGCGGGCGGCAACACGCCTCACCTCGGCGGCGAGCTCTTCGAGGCGGCCTGGCGCCTGCGGGGCCTGGAGAACTTTCTCGTCGACCTCATCTCCCGCAAGGACATGGCGCATTTCCTGCTGGACCGGCTCGCCGAGCTCGCCCGCCGCAACGCCACGGCCCTGGCGGGGGCCGGCGTGGATGTCCTCGCCCTCGACGACGACGTCGGGATGCCGGGCACGATGATGATCAGCCCGGTGTTGTGGCGGGAGTTCTTCCGGCCCCGCCTGGCGGGGATCGTCGACGCGGCGCGCGCGGTGAAGCCGGACCTGCGTGTCATCTACCACAGCGACGGTCACGTGGAACCGATCCTGGACGACCTGGTCGAGCTCGGGATCCAGGGGGTCAACCCGGTCCAGCCCGAGCACATGGACGCGGTCCGCATCCGGCGTCGCTTCGGCCCGCGACTTGCCCTGTGGGGCACCGTGGGCCGCCAGACGACCTTCGCCTTCGCCGACCCCGCCGAGATCCGCCGGGAGGTTCGAGAGCGAATCGAGGCGCTGGGACCCGCTGGGCTCGTCCTCTGCCCGGCGTACGACATCGACGAGCCCGACGTGCCGTGGGTCAACGTCGCCGCGTTCCTGGAGGCGGGCGCGGAGTGGGGAGCCACCGGCCGCACCTGACACGTCCGAGGCCGGGCGACCGTGCCCGTCGGCGGGTCGTCAGCGGCCCCTCACAGGCGAGAAGCCGGCCCGAGGGCCGGCTTCCGCATACAGGTCCGGCGCTGCGCCGCCGGTAGGTGCGTCGTTACGAGCGCTGGGTGAACCAGATCGTCGGTGCGCCCACGACGCCGGCGTCGTGCATCGCGGCCCGCAGCTCCGCGCTTCCGACGAATGCCTGGGCCGCTTCCAGCGTGGCGAAATCGTGGATCACGGTGATGTCATTGGGGTTGTCCGCGGCCTGGTAGACCGTGTTCGCCTGGACGCCGAGCGCCTCCTGGGTCGGCGCGAACCCGTCGTAGACCCGACGCCACGCCGCGTAGTCGGCCACCTGGTGTCGAACGAAGAGAGTCGTCATGGTGCTGTCTCCTTGCCACCCAGGCCCGCGGCTCGGACGTCTCGCCGTCGGGTCCCATGCGAATAGTGTAGGGACAGTGACTGCTGTGTCAACTACTGATAAAGAAGTGGTTGGCACTACAGCTGCTATCGGGTATGCTTGGGCCATGGAGCCAGACGAGGACCCCACCCGCCCCGCGGGTCTCTGGAACGACGCGTGGCGCGGCGTGCTCTTCGCGAGCGCGCGGGTGCTGCGCATCGCGGAGCTCGATCTGATCGAGCGCGAAGGGTTCCCGCTCACCTGGCTCGATGTCCTCGCCCAGCTCTACGATGCCCCCGGCAACGGGCTCCGGATGCAGGAGCTCGAGGAGCGCTCGCTCTTCACGCGGAGCGGCCTGACCCGCCTCGTGGATCGAATCGAGGCGGCCGGGCTGGTGCGGCGCGAGCCGGTCCCCGGCGATCGGCGTGGGGTCTTCGTCGTCCTGACGCTCGAGGGACGCCGCCGCCATGACGAAGCGTTCCAGGATCACATGCGACTCATCGAGCGCGAGTTCGGCCGCCGGCTGACGCCGGATCAGCAGAAGGCGGTGGCCGACGCCCTGGCCGGCTTCTGGCACGACGACGGGACTGCGCCAACGGAATAGGCCGGGACGTCCTCTCGAGAGGCGTCAGGCGCCATCCTCCGGGGACGATCCGGCACCTGCGAGCCAGCTGCGCGCCGCCGCCACGAGCGCCGCGATGCCGACGGCCAGCGTGGGCGCGATGACCGGCGCGTAGAGCGGCGAGTGGTTCGATGTCGATCGGCGGGGTCGGCCGCCGCTCCGGTTCCGCCTGGGCGGCTGCCGCCGGTTCGGTCAGCCCGGGGACGCACTCGCGAGGAGCTGCTCGCGGAGGATGCGGCCCAGCCACGTCTGGTACCGGGCATCCGACCATCCCCGGCCCCGCAGCTCGCGGTAAACCTCCAGCATGCTCAGCGCGAGCAGGACGTCGTGGGCCGTTTCCGCCGTGAGCGGCTCGCGCAGGTGCGGGGCGAGAGGTGCCACGACCGCCTTCAGCCGCTCGGCGCGCTCCGCCAGGACAGCGGCGATCTCGGCTGCGACCTCCGGGTCGGCGCGCATCGCGTCCTGCTGGATCGCGAGCGCCTCCGCGCCGGTCGCCCACTGGTTGCCCATGAAGCGGGCGTAGGCGTCGAGCCGCGCGCCGGGTTCGTCGGTCGTCACGACCTCCCGGAGGCGGGCCTGCGTCTGCGCGGCGGCGAACCACGCCTGGCGGATCTCGCCGACGATCGCACGCTTGGAGCCGAAGGCCCAGTAGATCGTGGGCACCGCCACCCCCGCCGCGGCGGCGATCTGGGGGATCGTCGTTCCCGCGTAGCCCCGCTCGAGGAAGAGACGGCGGGCGGCGTCGAGCATGCGGGCCCGCGTCTCGGCCCGGTCGCGTCGACGGGGGCCGCCGGGGGATGGGTCAGAAGGGGGCTTGACAGCTCTCACTGAACTAGAGTATCACTCCAGTTCCAACTATAGCGATAGTGTAGTAAGGAGCCGATCCCATGACCGTATCGAGCGTTTCCGTTACCGGGGCGAACATCGCGACCTTCCGCCGTGCCATCGAGGAGGGCTGGAACAAGGGCAACCTCGAGGCGATCGACGAGATATTCGCGCCCGACTTCGTCGAGCACCAGCCGGGGATCGGCCCCGGCCGCGACGGCGTGAAGGGCTCCATCCAGGTGCTCCGAACTGCCTTTCCCGACCTCCACTTGGCGTTCGAGGAGGTCACCGCCACCGGCGACCTCGTCTGGACGCGCCTCAACGCCACCGCCACGCACGAAGGACCCTTCATGGGCGTGCCGGGGACCGGACGCCGGATCGACATCACCGTCATCGACGTCGTCCGCGTCGTCGATGGCCGGCTCGTCGAGCACTGGGGCGTCGCGGATCGTTTCAGCCTCGCCCAGCAGATCGGGCTCGTCCCCGGCGGGCCGCGCTGATCATCGACCGAGGCGACCCAAACCGTCAAAGTCAACGGATGGATTGACGGGTCAATGACAGGCCTGGCAGACGCACATCGCTCTGAAGCGATTCGCTCAGCTGGGCCCCTCGCGGCGGATCGTCGCGCCACGTTCGATGGTGCGATCGAACCGCGGCGACCAGGGGCACCAGCTCTTCGAGCTCTCGACGGGGCGGGCTACCATCGTCTGGAGGACTTGGCCACCATCACCGAGGCGGAGCTCCTCCGCCTCCACGGCATCGGGCCCAAAGCGCTGCGCACGCTTCGGGCTTTGCTAGCCGATCGCGGCCTGTCCTTTGCCGAGCGGTCTACGTCGGGACCTACCACCACGAGGCAACGCGATCATGAAGAACACTGAGTGCGTGATCTACATCACGACCAAACGCGGCTGGACACAGACCTACCTCAAAGAGAAGGACGGCTGGACACAAACCGGTCCAAACGGCATCGTCCGCCGGATGAGCGCAGAGCAGCTGTTGTCGCACCTCTTGCCGCCACTCGCAGCCGGTTCGGACCGCCTCAGCGTCAGGGTGGAACGGAGGGCCATCGTCGCCACCGACCCCGAGGTTGACAGCGGACATGCCGATCTCCCCGTAGGCGGACACGGACTTCCTCGCTGACGGACAGCTGATCTCCCAGTCGGCGGACAGCTGATCTCCACGGCGCAGTCCAGTCCAGCCCGGCGATCCCCCGGTGGGCGACCCTTGCGGTGTTCTCAACACCCAAGTCGTCACCCGCACCGGAGGGACCGTGAAGAAGTCTGACAGGGAGATCATGGGACGACTCGACCGGCAACGGGTAGGGCCGAGGCCCCGGGAAGCGGACCTTCGCGCCGCGAGGGCGGTTGGTGCGCGGAAGGTGGCCCGGTCAGTCCCGGAGCCACCCCGCGGCCGACTCGTGGCCCGGCAGCCCGGCCAGCAGGCGCAGGAGGGGCACGGCGTGCCCCAGGGTCTCGGCGAGCCTGACTGGCAGGTCGGGCGCCAGGACGTCCTCGTCCGAAAGCGGACGCCCGAAGGTCACGTCCTTGAGCTTGAGCAGCCCGAGGTCCGGGTCGTCGGGCGGGTAGCCGGTCGGGGCGCGCTTGAGGCGGTCGCCATCCACCGCCCCGAACGCCGCCTGGAACGCGGGGTCCTCGAGCACGGCATGCACGCGGGTCCGATGCGAGATCACGGCGTTTCGCCACGCCGCCAGGCGGGCCGGCGCCGGGTGCCACATGCCGCCACCGGCGAAGGCGTTCCCGGGCTCGAGGTGGAAGTACCCGCCGACGCCGCCGCCCTCGCCGATCCAGGGGAAGCTCGCGCCAACGTTGGTCTTGTAGGGCGACTTGTCCTTCGCGAAGCGGACGTCACGGTAGATGCGGAACGGGGATCGGGCTGGGTCGGCGGAGAGCGGGATGCCGCCCGCTCGGAGCTCCGCGTCGAGCGCCGTGCAAAGCTGCTCGAGCGGCTCCTTGAGCAGGACCTCGTAGTCGGCCTTGCGCGGCTGGAACCAGGACCGGTCGTTGTTGAGGGCCAGCTCGACGAGGAAGCCGAGCGCCTCGGGGCGGAAGCCCGTGAACCCGGTGCTCATGACGTCGACCCTCCTGGCCGTTCGGTGGGCGCGACCGCCTCGGGCCGCAGGTGGACTCTGCCAGCGCGCGGGATCGGGGTCAACTCCACGCGGCGCCTCACTTGCACTCGGATCGAGTCGCCGCCGGCAACCGTGGGCACGTGTCGGCGGGATTGCCGAATGGATCGGCCGGGCGCTACGCTGCGTGCCCACGGTGATCTGCCACTCGGCGGCCGGAACCTCGGCGTGCTCACCGTCATCGTGATCATCACGGGGCGGCGGACCCGCAGGAGGCCGGCGGTCGCGCGGTACGCGCTCGAGGACGGAGATCGGGTGTTCGTGATCGGGTCAAACGGAGGCGACCACCGCGAGGGGTTCGCGCTCCGTGCGCTGCACACGTACCGCCGTATCCCGGTCGTCGCCCTCCTGCCCGCCCTCGCGCCGGCCCCCGGGGCCTGATCGATGCCGGCTCCGCTCGGCAAGACGCCGACCAGGAAGATGCCGAACATCCAGGTCTTCGGCCTCGAGGACTCGCAGGCGACGCGCGCCGCGCTCCGGTTCTTCCGGGAGCGACGGATCGTCGTCCACTTCGTGGACCTGCGCAAGAAGCCGATCGCTCCCGGGGAGCTCCGCCGGTTCGTCGATCGGCTGGGTGCGACCGCGCTTCTGGACGTCGAGGGCCGCGCGTACAAGGACGGCGGCCTGGCGTACCTCACCACGGACACGAGCGGCGTCGTCGCGCGGCTGCTGGCCGACGTGCGCCTGCTCCGGCTCCCGCTGGCTCGCTACGGGGACGACGTCACCGCGGGCAAGGACGAGACGACCTGGTCGGCCTGGCTGGCACGTCCGAAGTAGCCCGGCGCGGGTAGGGCCCTGTCCGCGCAGGAGATCACAAACAAGGCGCCAGTATTGAGACAGTCCGCGTGGAGCTGGCGCGAATGTCAGGACGCCTGCCGAAGGTCCAGGTGTGGCGGATCTGTGTCGTCGACGATTGACATTCTACGTTCTAAACGTAGAGTGATCACATGGCATCCATCTTCTCCTCGCAGCGCGCCCTCGAAGCCCTCGCGGCGCTCGAGCAGCGCGACGGCGGGCTCCGCCTGACCGAGATCGCGAAGGCACTGGCCGCGCCCGTGTCGAGCACCCAAGTCGCCCTGGGGGTGCTGATCGATGACGGCCTGGCCTCGATCGGACCCGCTCGCCCTCCGCTGTATCGGATCGCACCCGGGGCGCGCGATGACGCCGCGAAGCTCCTTGATGTTGCCTCTCGGCGCGTCGGTGGCGTGCGCCTGCTGGCCGCCGCGCTTCGCGCCAATCGGTCGGTCGAGTTCGCCGCGCAGGACGAGGCGGGGTTGCTCCTCGTGATCCGATGGGACGCCGAGCCATCCGACGAGGTCGTCCTCGGCCGGATGCTCGGGCGCGCCGATCTCGACGTTACGCACTTCGGTCATGACCAGGTCCGCGAGCGGCTGCGCGATGACCGCTCCCTGCCCGAGCGCGCGAGACGGAGCCGGGTGATCGTCGGCTCGGTGGACCGCTCGTTCCCCGACCCGTTTCGACACGGGGCACCGGACTCGCCTCCACTCGGTCGTCTCCACCCGGCGATCAGCCGCCCGTCCCGCAGCGCCCTGGCGCGCATCGCCCGGCGTTTCGGGCTCTCCGAGATGCGCGTCTTTGGCTCGGCTGTCCATGCCGACTTCCGGCCGGACTCGGACATCGACGTGATGGTCCGGCGGAAGCAAGGCGTCCGGCGAACCCTCGAAGACGAGCTGTCGCTGCGGCGCGACCTCGAGGCTCTCGTGGGCCGCGACGTCGATGTGGTCGACGCGAGCGTGCTCTGCGCGGCTATCCGCGAGAAGGCCGAGTCCGAAGGGGTGGTCCTCTATGGATGATCGAGACCGACAGCACCTCGGCAACCTCATCAGCCACGCGCAGGCTGCCATCGGGTACGCTCGGGCACACGGGCGCCACTGGTGGAAGAACCCCGAGACCTTCGACGCCGTGCTGATGCGGATCTCGCAGGTCGGTGAAGCTGCGAGCAGGACCTCACCGGGGGCGTTGGCCGACGTGCCCGGTGTCACCTGGCGGGACGTCAAGGGTATCCGCGCCAGGGTCGTCCACGACTACCAGGCCATCGACGTGCTCGTCGTCCGAGGCGTCGTGAGTCGTCAGCTCCCGCGCTTGGTCACCAGCGTGAGGAAGGCACTGGCCGAAGACGAGAAACGGAGACGGCAGAGCGACACCGGACCGCCCACCACCCCGCCGCCGACCGGCGGGCCGCGGCGAAGCGGGTCGTCTCCATAGGATTCGACTCGCCGTCGACGCGCTCCCTCGCCTCGGATGTCGGACACATGCCTGCTGCTCAGATCAGGCGGTGCCTGCCGGCGCGGCGGCCTCGTCCATCACGGTGACGGCCTTGAGGTGGCGACCTTCGAGCGCCCTCCGGACGGACAGCAGGGCTGCGATGCCCTCACCCGCCGCGCTGCCGACCTGCTTGGTGGCACCGGCCCGCACGTCGCCCGCGGCGAAGACGCCGTCGAGGGACGTGGCGTACCGATCGTCGGTCACGATGAACCCCCGCTCGTCGAGGTCGACGACGCCGCGCAGGAACTGCGTGTTCGGGTCGAGGCCCACGAAGACGAAGGCGGCCGCCTATCTCCTTCGCCCCCCGGTAGAACGGGCCATCGCACGTTGCGCAGTAGTGGACGCCGAGCCCGATGAGCCCGTCTTCGCCCGGGACGCCGAGACGGCGGTACCGGGAGCCGGTGGCCACGATCACGGCATCGGCGCCGTACGTGTCGCCCGACGCCGTGGTGACCATCACGCAGTCGGGCTCCCGGCGGATGCCCGAGACCTCGACGGCCGACAGCAGCTCGACGTCGTAGCGCCGCGCATGGGCGATGAGCCGGTCCGCGAGCTCGGCGCCGCCGATGCCCTCCGGGAAGCCGGGATAGTTGTCGATCCGGTCGGTCGTGCCGGCCTGGCCGCCGAGGGCGCCCCGCTCGATCACGAGCGCGTCCATCCCTTCCCGGGCCGCGTAGATCGCCGCCGACAGGCCGGCCGGCCCACCGCCGAGGATCAGGACGTCGTAGACGGTCCGCTCCGCGTGGAGCTGGAGGCCGAGCTTCCCGGCCAGCTCCGCGTTGGACGGCTCGAGCAGGTGGCTGCCGTCGGGGAAGACGATCGTGGGCGATCCGTTCAGGTGGGCTCTTCGCGGCGGACCGTCGCGACGCGGTCGATCGCGCGATCGAACGACGCGATGACACCGATCCCGGTTCGCTCCGCGCTGGCGACCAGGTAGGCGTCGGCGAAGTCGAGCCGGTGGACCTCGTAGACCTCGACGGCCCGCTGGAGCAGATCGGCGTCGAGCACCCGGATGGCGGGATAGGCCAGCACGGCCCGGAGCGTGGTCGCTACCTGGGCCCGAGGGGCCTCGTAGAACGACTCGAGGACGTAGGCGACCTCAGCGAGAATGAGATCCGGGAGCAACAGCTCCTCGGCGGCCCCGAGGTAGCGGGTCGCCCGCGCCGCCAGGTCGGGTGGATCGCCGGTCAGGTGCCGAACCAGGACGTTGGTATCGACGAATGCCGTCACCGGCGCTCGGCGGCCCGGGACCGCCGCGTCTGGCGCAGGACCTCCGCCCAGGGCGTGCCCCGCTTGGCCGCGGGCACGCTCACCGATCCAGCCAACGCCAGGAGGTCCGGGGTTCGCGCGAGCACTGCGTGATCGCCCTCCACGCGGAACACGAGCCGGTCGCCTTCTTCCAGGGACAACGCCTCGCGGACTGCGCGCGGCACCGTGACCTGGCCCTTCGAGCTGAGTCGCGCCGAGACTTCCATCTGCTCCTTACATCCTGATCCGAGTAAGGATATCACCGGCGCGGCCACGGTCGGGAGGGCGGGCCGTTTCTGTTCTATCGGATACTCGGAGAAGGGTCGTAGCGACGATGGCCATTGACATTCGCCGGAGCCGACACTCGGGTCTTGACCGCACGCGACAAGCGCCTGGTAAGTCCGGGATACGTGAGCCGGTCTAGTCTCGCCGCGTGATTCGGATTGCCGCGCCGACTGAGCCCACCGTCGAGAGGCGGGTCTTCGAGGCGTGGTCGATCGAGGTTCCAGCGGCGTTCACGGAGACCTTCGTCGACGCGGATGGCTACTGGCACGGGCACGACGAGCGTCGCTCGGTGTCGCTCTCCAGCTTCGTCGTCAGCGAGGAGCGAGACCCAGTCAGGGCAAGCCGGATCCTGCGGCAGGCCCCGCCCCTGGATGGATCACCGGTCGACCAGGTGCCGCCAGGCCTCCTTGGGCGAGCCGCGACGTGCGCAGCGCCCGAGCCCGCAAGGGCGTCGCAGCTTCTCTCGGGCCTGCTCGCAACGGACGGCCACCTGTTGCTCGTGACGGTCACCAGCGACGACCTCGAATGGGCCCGGCGGGTCTGGTTGTCGATCCGAAGCCACGCGGTGCCGTTCCAGTCGCCCCGCGGGCGGCGGAAGGGCAGGGCCCGGCAGCGCCGGGGGCACTACAGTTGATGGCGGGGCGTCAGACGCGCTGGAGCCCATCAGGCTGCGGGCTGATTCAGACTCGCGCCACCCGTTGCTCATACGCCTCGATGAGGTCGAACAACTCATCGGCAGCGTATTGCCGGTCGTAGTCGCCTTCGCTGATCTGGCGCAGGACGCCGGCGTCGGCCAGGACCTTCAGGCCTTCCAGCGCTCGCTGGTGTCGAGCGCCGATCGCGGCGCGCATCGTCGCGGCCGACGTGATCGGCTGGGCCGGGAGCACCGGGATGATGCGGGCCGCCGCGGAGTCGCGGCGTGGGCGTCCGGCCCGCTGGAACCACTCCGCCTCGAGCGAGGCGACGCGCGCGGCCAGGTCGACCGATAGCGCGGCGGCCCTGCCGCACGCCCATGCGAAGGAGGCACACCAGGCGTCGATCCGCCCATCGCGGAAGCCCACCAGACCGTCGACATAGATGTTCAGCCTGGCGGCGAGCACGATCGAAATCGGTGGGACGAACACCGGGGCAACGCCGCGCCGGCGCAGGACCACGTGGATCAGGCACCGCCCGACGCGGCCATTGCCGTCGATGAACGGGTGGATCGTCTCGAACTGGGCGTGGGCGATCGCCGCCTGGGCGACGGCCGGGAGGTCGTCGCGGTTCATGAACTCGACGAGATCGGCCATCAGCGGCTCGACCTGATTCTCCGGCGGCGGCACGTAGCGGGCATCGGATGGGTTCTGCAGCCGGCCGCCGATCCAGTTCTGCTCGCGACGGAATTCCCCGGGCATGACTCGCGCGGGCTCGTTTGCCATCAGGGTTCGATGGATTGTCAGGATGTCGGCGACGGTAAGCTTCCGATCCTCGTCCCCGATGGCAACGGCCCGCTCCATCGCCACGACGTTGGCGGCCACGGCCTTGGCGGTTCCCTTGGCCGCTCGCGGGTCGATGAGGGCGCGCGCCAAGTTCCGCTGGCTGAGCTCGATCCCTTCGATGCGGCTCGACGCGATGGCCTCCGACCGCAGGAGCAGCGCGCCGATGGCCTCGAGGCCGCGGACCCGTTCGTCCGAGTTCAGCTGGCCGACCGCGGTCTCGGCCTCGCTGATCAGCCTGGCCGTCTCGAAGCTGACGGCGGGCTGGATGGCCGCGATCGGGTCGGGGACGAAGGCGCGGTAGGTGAAGGACTGGCGCGCCTTGCGGCCGCCCATCGCTCCGGGATCACCTTCCCAGCGGCGCTCGATCCACGTCACAACCCGTCAATCACCCTCGTTGCTTTGACGCTTTAGTGAACCGTAGCGATGTAATCCGTCACAGTCAACGGGTCGATTGACGCCTTGGCGAGCTTGGCGGACATGGAACGAGGCGGGCCCGGAAGCCCGCCTCGCATCGATGATCGCTGGAGCCGACACTCGGATTTGAACCGAGGACCTGCTGTTTACGAAACAGCGTCCGGCCCGACATGCCTCACGCTCAGACCGTGCTTGGGGGTTACCCGTTTGGGGGGTGGATCGGGGGCGATCACTCTTCGGGCCCGTAGACAGGGACCACCGCGCCGACATCGACGGCGGCGCCTGACGAACTGGGGTAGCCCTTCCTGCCGATCGGGTGGGCGTCATCCCGGGAGCGCGCTACGCCAGGACAGCCTGGCACCGAGCTGCCCGTTCGGCGACCCGCTCGACAAGGCGCTGCACGACCGGACTCTCCAATCCAGCGATGCCTGCGTCCGCGGCTGCAGCCTCGAACGCGGTCGGTGTGGCCGAGGCCAACGAACCCACACGGGCGATCAACGCGTCGACGGGCAGGCCGAGATCGGCCCCGGCGCGCGGCCAGGTGTTCCGCGGCGGCGCGAGGTCGGCCTCGCCCCCGACCTTCATCGCCATCCGCATCCGGCGCTCGTTGAGCACGACGCCCTCGGGATCGCGCTCGCCGAGGTACGGCAGGATCGAGCTGATGTCGTAGAGCGGCGCGAGGCGCACGTCCCGACGGTTGAGAAGGAGCGCGTAGTTCTTGGCGTGGGCATCGGTTCCGCCGACGAGCCAGTTCCAGGCCAGGGCGTCCGCGAACCGCCATACCGCATCGTCCGCATCACGGGCGGGCATCGTCCGGCGCAGCAGGCTCGCCACCGTCTTCGCCGAGGGACCGCCGTTGGACTCGTACTTGTCGGCCGGGTGGATGCCCATCGCCTGGCACACGTCCTCCTGGTGGACCCGGACAGCGTCGCCGCGGATGCGGAGGCGGTCGTACCGCTCGATGATGATGGCCGTCTCGTCACCGATGCGCGCGACTCGCGATCTCGCGGTGACGAGGCCAGAGCGCCGTGCCGCCTCGAGGCACAGGTGCTCATTGATGTCCTGGTCCGCCCATCCTGCGCTGGCTGGCTTCACGATGTGGGTCGTCGCGCGCGCGCCGGTCGGGCGGCCCCAGCGTCCGTCCTCGAAGACCAGCGCCGTCTTGGCCTGTGCGCCCGCAAGGCTGAACTGCCCTGCAAAATCGCGCCCGAGCCAGGTCGTTCGGTCGCGCCGAAGGTCGCTGAGGAGAGTGGCTACATCATCGTCGGTCAGCCATTCGACGCCACCCCCGCGGTCCAGGTGGGCCTGGACATCGTCGGACCCGCAGAAGGACACGGCGCCCGCGCAGTCCTCCCCGACCGGTGTGCCGAGCAGAAAGAAGGGTGACGTGGCCCGCACCTGGTAGTGGCGCGCCCATCGGTCGAGCACCAGCTCGTTGTCGGGCAGCAGGCCCCAGAGGACGTTCAACACGGTGCGGCGGGCCGTCGTGTCCGCGTGGACCCGAACCGCGAGTGGCATCGAAAGCGAGATTGGTGTCGCGTCGGCGGCGGCGGTGTAGGCGGGGTCGTACTCGAATCGCAGGAGGTTGTTCGCCGTCCGCTCCAGCGTGCCGGCGACCGTCGTCCCCATCAGGACGGCGAGGGTCTCATCCACGGCGGAGGTCGTCGAGGAGCACGTCGAGGTTCACGCCGCCGGGTGCCGGCTCGCTGTCGTCCGTCCACCCAGGGGCGGCCTCGACCTTGAGATCGAGGCCCAGTGCGTCGAGGACGCGCAGGATGGTCCCGACCTCGGCCGTGGTCCGGCCGCCCGCCTCGAACTGGTTGACCCACCTGCGGGACACGCCGGCTCGCTCCGCCAGGTCGCCCTGCGAGAGGCCGAGGTCCATGCGGCGGCCCCGGACGGCGGCGGCGATGTCGGCGATCGAGGTCAGGCGCACGGGCGATTCTCCTGTACCTGATCGCTCACAGATCAAGGACTGTAACCGATCGATTACAATCATCTACGTGTAACCGATCGGTGTCAAGTGGCCCTCCTCGGCCGGCGGGGCCGCGATTGCCGGGGACGCGATTGCCGGGGACGCGTGGACCGTGTTGTCTCGGCAAGGACGCCGAGGAGCTCGCGAAGGCGAGCGTTCTCGTCACGCAGGGCCTCGACCTCGCGCAGCAGCTCGGCGCGCGAAGGGCCCGGTCCGTTCGAGGCGTGGTCAGTCGCGTCTACCTGCCGGTGGGGTCATTTGTCCCGGTCGTCAGCCTCCAGTAGCCGTGGGGATCGCGCGCGCTCTTGCTTTCGTGCTGCAGGTAGCCCGCGCCCGCGAGAGCGGTGAGGTACCGACGGGCCGTATTGACCGAGACGCCGAGGAGTTCCTTCGCCTGTGCGGTCGTCACGCGTTCCGTGCCGAGCACGAACTCCACAAACCGCTCGGAGCCCTGCGGCAGGAGCCGGCGCATCCGGGCGCCGATCGGATCCATCAGCAGCGCGACGGTCACCGAAGCCGGCCCCTGGCGATAGACCGGGTCAGGGAGACCTGCTTGTTCCATCTCCTCGAACATCCGGTCGACGCCCTCACCGAGTTCGCGCCCGAACCCGAATTCGAGGACCGCCCTCGCCACTCGGGGGTTGCGAGCGAACCGCGTCGACCGGATCGTCTCGATTCGGACGAGACCTGGTAGGCGTCCGGGCGATTCGACCTCCAGCCGATCGGCGAAGAGCGATACCCGGATGTGGTCGCCCCCGATCGAGTACGACCGGTGAACCACGGCGTTGACGATTGCCTCGAGCCAGACCTTCTCTGGAATGAGCGTCGTCCGTCGGAAGCGACCGCTCGGCCCGAGGCGGATAGCCGCCCCGAGCCACCGCCGCAGGGTCCGCCGGGCGAACAGGATCTGATCGCGCAGTGCGCCGTCGCCTTGGACGTCGGACACCACGTTCGAGCGCTCCCCGGTCTCGCGGACGCTCCCTTGGTAACGAAGCAGCCTGACTCGCGCCTCGGGCAGGAACCGTTGCGGATCAGAACCGAGCGTCAAGGTTCCCGCCACCGTCGGCAAGAGCTGGCCTCGACTCCGCACGAGAAGACCGCGCGCCAGGAGTGCGTCGTCGGGTCGCTGACGGCCTCCGACCGAGCGAAGGAACTGGTCGATGAGGTTCGGGTCGAGATCGTCACGGGCCGCACCGGCGGCCGGGGTCCCGTCGAAGAACGTTCCACCCTTGTCGTAGTGGAGCTCCTGGACCTCCGTCGGCCCGAGGCGCCTGTTCTCGTCACCGATGCGCAGCAGGACCTCACCCCGAACGTTCTCGTGAACGTGCTCGCTCGCTTCGATTTCGATGATCAGGAGACGATCGGCGCCGCCGCGTTCGTTAACGCATGGCACGACCTCGAAGTGCGCGGGCACCGGCGGGCGAGCGAAGTCGCGGCCAGCCTGCCGCCACCCGTTGTGCACGCGCTCGTCAGGGCCCGTGCCCTCGATGGCGCTGCCCCAGATCCCGACGGCGATCAGTCCACCCTCGGCGTTGGCGAACGCGACCATCGCGTCGGCGAGCTCGCGGGGCTTCACGCGGGCACTCTTGCGATCGAACCACTGGCTCTCGGGCCGCTTCCGCAGCGCAGGCACGCGCTGGTCCTCTGGGAGGAGCTGGAGCTGCTGGATCGTCGTGAACCTTAGGTCGCCTGCCATGGCCCAACCTTAGTCGCTACTTGTCAAGTTGACAAGTACGAAACAAGGTCCCCAAACTCGTCCAAAGACCTGCTATGCGGACGACAGCAGGTCTACGTGGTCAAGGGCGAAGATCACCCTTGGCGCGGTTGATCTCGCGGCGGAGTCAGACACCGGCGACCCGGACGCTATCGGCGTCCAGTTGGCAGGTCTTCGCTGGTCAGCAGGTCTGCGCGGGAGGACCGGGGCTCGGAGACCGCGCGGGTCGCCGCACAGCAGGTCTTCATGAGCACGAACCGGGGGAGTGGAGCCGACACTCGGATTTGAACCGAGGACCTGCTGTTTACGAAACAGCTGCTCTACCGCTGAGCTATGTCGGCGCGGTGGCCAATCTACCACGCCCTCGGCCGTTCGGCCGCGGAGGGAGCCGGCGCCTACGAGGGGATCTGCTCGACGGTGTCGAGTGCGAACCGCCCGATCACGTACGCGAGCTCGAGCGCGATCGCGCCGGCCGCGATGATGAAGGCGACCGACGCCACGATGCGCGGATCCGCCAGTCGGCGATGCTGGTTCACGGTGGCATCACGACCTTCTATCCACGGTGGTCGGCGCGGTGGGTGCCGCGCCGGGTCCCACCGGAGGATCGCCCGCCGCGGGGGTCCGCCGATACCCTCCGGTTGTACTACGCCCGGACCTCGCCAGTTGTCGAGCAAGGGCCACGATCGAGTCGGGTCGGATCGCGCACAGCGGACTCGGGCCGCCGGGTTCCAGCCACCGTGAGGCTCCCCACGGATGCCCTGTCGTCGAATCAGCCGGCTCGTTCGCCGTCTTCGCCGGCCCCGCTGGAGGGGACCGAGTGGCGGCTGGCCGACTACCCAGGGCGCGAGGGCGCCCTCGTCCGGGTCCCCGAGGACGTCATTGCGACGGCGCGCTGCTCGGGACTGTCGCCCTGCTCGTCGGCCTGACCGGCCTCAGCGCATTCCAGGCCCGCACGCACCCTACCCTCGTCTGGGCGGCATTCGCCCTGCCGGCCTTTGGCGGCGCGCTCGCGACCATCGGCCTGATCCTCATGGCAGTGGTAGGCGACCGGCCCGTCGCCGGAATCTACGGCTGGGGCCTGCTCATCATCGGGGTGATCGCGACGTTCGCCGGGTCGGTCCTGTTCGCCATCGCGACGTATCGGACGGCCGCCCTGCCGCGCTCGGGCGCGGTGATTCTTGGGATCACCGCGGCGATCTCGCTTGTCTCGTTCGTCGTAGCGTCGGGCATGGACGGGCCGGCCCAGCCGATCGTCGTGGCGGGGCTGGCCGCTTTCGCTCTGGGCTGGGTTGTCCTCGGCCTGCAGGCGATCCGACTCCATCGACCGGCCGTCCAGCTCGGAGCCGCCTGACGGCCTCGCCGAACGTCCGGCCGGGTGGGCGCGCTCACGCGCTCGCCCGCAGGCTATCGCCTCCCGGGACGACGGAGCCCGGATGGCCAGCATGCGGTCAAGGAGCGTCCCCATGAACCTCACCAGACGGCTCGTCGCGGTTGCCTCCGCGCTCGCCCTGGTCGGCGCACTCGCCGGCTCCACCCTCGCCGGCGGCGCCCGGCACGCCTCGGCCACGTTCATCGATGCCGCGGGCGCCCCGATCGGCTGGGCTCGCCTCGTCGAGGATGCGACCGGTATCGTCCACGTGAGCATCCACGTCAAGGGCCTCGCGCCGGGTCGCCACGGCGTCCACATCCACGGGGTCGGCGCGTGCAGCCCGACCTTTGCCGCGGCCGGCGGCCACTACAACCCGCTCGGGCACCAGCACGGGCCGGACAACCCGAACGGGCCCCACGCCGGCGATCTCCCGAACCTCGTCGTCAACGGCGCCGGCGCCGGCCACCTCGACGCGACCACGGACCGCGTGACACTGTCCGCGGGACCGACGACGCTGTTTGACACGACGGCCCTCGCGGTCGGCAGCGCCTTCATCATCCACGCCAACCCGGACGACCAGCTGATGGATGCAACCAACGGCGGCAGCGGAGCCCGGATCGCCTGTGCGGTGATCGAGGGCGACTGAACGAGGGCACGGGATCGGCGAGCTCGACCGCTCAGCCCGCTCTGGGCGGAGGGCGCCACCGGTGAACGTGTCGCCA
>Ga0315293_10002467_pt1 | contig 17760 bp, 25 predicted proteins | sample YL17G13_20_MG_FD_203071 | JGI IMG/M metagenome (GOLD analysis project Ga0315293, IMG submission 203071) | Sediment microbial communities from Yellowstone Lake, YNP, Wyoming, USA - YL17G13_20 | ecosystem: Environmental > Aquatic > Freshwater > Lake > Sediment | place: USA: Wyoming | collected...
GGCTTCTTCCAGTGTTGAGTTCTTCGTTGTTGTTACTACTTTCGTTACCATGATGTCGCGCATTCGAACTGACATTTTCAATTTCCCTGAAGGTTGTATAAGGGAAAGAAGGATAAGCTTTGTGAAGCCACAATAAACATCCAAAATCCAAGCCTCCGTGGTAGCGCGCGTGGAGTGTCTCTAAATGCTTTCTAGCTTCTTCGATTCTGTCGATTTCGAGGCCTTCCATGGTTTTCTCCAGCATTAATACAAAAGCGTGGGCTTTTTTAACATCTCTTTTGATTCGGTCTTGATTGAGTTGTTTTTCAACATAGTACTGGATGTCTATCCTGGCTTGTTTAGAGTGTGAGATATCGGTGGCTAGATCCTTTCCGAGTATTCCCTTTTCTGCAAGTAGCATTGCGACTGCAATAGTACAATCGTGAATTTCTGATTTGATACTTATTTTCATGAGCAGGGCGTAGAGGGCGAAGTATCTTGCGCAGTATGCTGTTGTTTTGATTCAATCGGGCTCTCCGATTTCTAAAGCAGCATTCATTATGTTCAAGGCGCTTGCTGCTTTTTGTCATTGAGGAGCACTGATTTGTGAAAGCCGGTTCCAGAAGACCTCAGTCCAGATGGAAGTGGGAATCCTATGGGCTTGGATTTCTGTCAGGAGAGAAGCGAGAAAAGATGTGTCAAGTTGAAGGCGCGACTTGCGTGGGCTGGGGAATGGTTTTGTCTGGATGTGTGTGATAGTAGGCAAAGAGAATAGCTGCGATGCTGACGAAAAGGACTTCGGAGAAAACGGCTAACAAGATTGAGATGATTATTTCGTAGATAATCACAAGTAGACCAAGATAGCCGTAATTGACGCTAAGCCACAGTCCGGGAATGAAGTCAACGGCAGCGTTGATTATTCCTCCGAGCAGGCAGCCGAGAAAAGTGGCAACCAGAATTGGCCACACGTGCGTCCATGATTGGATTTTGGTGCTTATGAAGTACATGACGGCGAAGGGCAGGAATACTGCAATCACTAGTCTTGCAAGTGGGAAGAGATATGTTAGAAATTGGGTGGGGTAAACCCCGCCGTAAACGATCCAAACCCGGTAGTCAACGAGTAGCAGTACGAGTGACAGAAGGGTTGCTGTGATGAAGTATTTCGGGTCGAATCTCAAATAGACCACTGGTGCAAGTCTCTGGGCAACTAGGTAATAAAACTGGTCATCTTTTCGGAAAATGAGCCTTCAGATAGGGAATGGTAAGGGGAGATCAGGTTGGTTGTTCAGGTTTGTTTGGGTTTTTCGGGTGAGGTCTTTCTTTTGTTGATGGCTTCGAGTTTTAGAGTGGTTCGTTTTGCTCTTTCTTCGGTTTCGGCCATCATTGTTGCCCATTCTTTCTTTTTGACGAGGTTGTTTAGTCTTTCGATTTCTGAGGGTATCTTTTCGAGTGCTGCGGTCCATGTTTTTTCGGCTGTGCCGTCGTCGGATACGAGTTGTAGGGCTTCTTCGGGGCAGGAGTCGATGCATTTTGGTTCTCCGCCGCACAGGTCGCAGGCGATGGCTATGCGTTTTTCGGGGTCAAGAGCGATGCCACCGTACGGGCAGGCTTGGATGCACCAGTCGCAGGCTGAGCATTTCTTTTCGTCAACGTTTATGATGCCGTTTTCAGATTGCACAAGCGCGTCTTCTGGGCAGGCTTTGATGCATGGGGCGTCTTCGCAGAATTTGCAGGTTACTGCGGCGTTGAGTAAGGGTGTTATGCGGATGACTCGTATTCTTGAGCCCAGGGGAGTCCAGTGTTCGCATTTTTCTGAGGCGCAGACGTATTCGCAGATGCCGCAGCCGGTGCATTTGAAGGGGTCGACTGAAACAAACTTGCGTGAAGTGGGTTTGGTTTGTTGCAGTTGTTTGGTCATTGGGTATGCACTGGGTGAATTCTTGTGTTGAAAGTAGTATTAAAACAATATTCGGACGTATAGGAGATTTCGAATATTGCTCTAAGGAGAAGAGATTAGCGGACCTGAGGGGATTTGAACAAGATCTCCGGCTTCGCAAGCCAGTGTCCCAATCCAGCCTAGACCACGGGTCCATTTGGAGGGACTAGGGAACTACTTTCGCTTCTTGAAGAGCTTTTACCCACCTATCTCCGTCACATAGTCGAAACCCGATTCTATTAGAGCTTTTGCTTCTTCAACATCTTTTGCTACTCGGCAAGTGTATTCGTCGGTGGCAAAGCTGATCAACTGGGTGTACATGAGTGCCGTCTTGATGTTGCGGAGCCCCAGAAACTGCATTACATCGAGTATGTCGCGTGTTCGGTTGTATTCCATCGTTGTGCGCCAATGCCAACGCATATGGAAGTGGATCTCGATCGATCGAATATTGCGACTCCAGCAGCTGCCGCCACGTTCAATTCGCCCTAAGCATAGCAGCATTCCAAAAGATCGTGCAGGAAAAAGGCTGGAGAATCAAAGAATGATGATCTTGTAACGCGCGTAGATGGAACAAAAAACGTAGACAGATAGATCAGCTGACGTGGTGAATCGGGAGTGTCTGGAAGTAGTACTAGCAAAGCATATTAGAATAGGTGTGTGCATCTATGTCAGAATAGGGAAAACAGCACGCGGTGCTAGAAATGTATCGCCCTCATAATTCTTATGCCTACAGATTCGACAATTTTCTGGAAGAAGCGCGAAATCTCATCAGTAAGTCGAAAGCGGCAGTCTACTTCCATCTTGTTTTCTCAGATAAGTACGTTTGGCAAGATCTTGGGAATCTCATGGAAGAGTATTCAAAAGATGAAAGACGGAAGTGGAAAGTCGCTCTGCTGAGAACGCAGCAGGATGATTTCTATATTCTTCAGTTTGCGGACAAAGACAACGCGGAGGAAAGACACTCTTTCTTTTGGAAAATAATAATGGAAGGAGACAAGGTAACAATCCTCTCTTTCAGTCTAGAGAAGTTTCGGTTTATTGTGAGTTGCTTGGAAACATTCGTAAAGTTCACAGGCATGGAGTTTCCATGGCTCGGATCGGCGTTCTTGGAAGACATTGATGACTTCATTCGTACAACTTTTGGTGCAGACGCCCATTTGAGTTTTGAGCGGATTATCTATGATCTTGAACCAATTGGAGGAGAGGGAAAGACGCAAACAAACTTGGCTTTCACGCCTCTCAGCAAGGAAGAAATACTGCAAAGAAAGTACACCGAGTATACGAGTCGAAAGAAGTTCTTCTATATCAGAAGAGTGAGCGTTTCGGTATCTTGGAAAGACCAACTCTTTCTGTTTTCCATTTCTGATGAAGCAGAAATCCTGTTTGAGAAAGGAGATCTGCTAGTGTTTTTTGAGATGATAAATGCTATGAGAGGCATTGCAAACTTCTACCGAAACTCCGCTGATAAGCACCTAAACATTGACGTAAAAGAGATGCTTTTGGATAGTGGGAAAAAGACAGAAGTCCGAACCATCCAAAGCTTGGACATATTGAAATTAGATATCAATGAACCTATGACAGAGAATTGGTATGAGACTTTCGTAAGCTTATTCAGCAGACCTTACAAGCGCGAAGAAAAACTCATGAGTTTCGTTTTGATGAAGGGAAATCCATACTTTCTTGCTCAGATAATAGATCTTGAAAAAGGCGGTTCTGGAGTATACTTATCGGCAACTGGAGACTCGATAAGGATCTCTCCATCTGGTGGCGTGGCAAATGTATCTACTGTGCTGAAAATAGTAAAGACTTTGCAGAAATATGTGGATCCCAACATAACTATCGCTGGTGCGTAAGATCTCTGCTCAGCCTCACATACCGCCTCATTCTTTCCTGTACGGGATTTTGGTGAGTTTAACTTCCTCTGTTAATTACATCACGACCCACGCACCTACACCTAATGGAGTCTTGAAGAGCAAACTAGGTTATGTTTTCAATTTCAGGGATTTTGAGGAATTGCGCCAAGGAAAGATGTGTATTCCTGACGGGTTGATTACTAACGATTACAAGAAGTCCCTGATTATTCCTGAGTGTAAATCAGACATATCTGGAGAAAAAGACGTAGAGCCTAGACTTAAACACCAAATCATGGTTTACTCTTCGAAGCAATTCCATAGAATACTGCACGGTTTGATTGACTATGATGAATATGAAGTCGTAATTTTCACATTTTCCCAGGTGGTTGCTCCTATCATCCAAGAACTTCAGGAAATGAAAACAAGCGACGCAAACATTACCATATGGTCACTTGAAGAAGAGGTCTTCAAGGATCAAGTCTGTATAAAGAAAGTTTATGGAAAACACATCGATCCAGAACTCAATCAAGCCATGTCGTTAGGTGTCTCCTGCGAACCGCCAGCTAGAGAATTTATAGATCCTGATATGCCAGAACCCAGGATCGCGTTTGTTCTCGGTTGTCGTTTACTCAACGCATTCGGCGAAAGACTTTTGAAGAACAACATGGCTATCACATCTTCCGAGTTTCGCAGAGGAAATCTAGATCTTGTATTGTCAGAGAATAGGCTTAGACACTTTTTTCGAGTTCTCGGCAAGTTGGTTCCTGATTTATGTGAATATGACAAGAAATCGGGAAATGTGGTGCTAAAGAGGCGTCTAGATCCTGAAAGGGTATCCTTAAGTCTTAGAGGGATCGGTGGAATGACAAATGAAGCGTATAGAAAGGCGTTGGGTTTACCTGTAAGAGAAGAGCCTTACAGAATTGCCGAGCACAAGATTGAAGAATTGCTGAAACCTAAGAGAGTCCCCAAACTTGAAGAGATACTGTATGGAGAGAAACCGTAAGAAGGTATTTATGGTTATCGCGCAGATTAAATTAGGTGCGCGTGCACTCAATTTGAGGCTTTTCCATGCTCAAGGCCATACTGTACGACGCTAAAAGATGGCGAGACATATTAAGTGTTACCAAGACTCTGCTTGAAGAAGCAGAGTTCAAAATATCATCAGAAGGTATGAAACTAAGAGCCATGGATAGTTCGCATGTAGCAATGGTCGACCTGGACCTGCCCACCGCCTTTTTTGATAAATATGAGTGCAATAACACAATGGAACTGCGTATCAATGTTGATAATGTCCTAGATTTGCTTGATAACATGGGTCCTAACGAGTCAATGGAACTCAACTATTCAGAGGAGCAAGCAAGACTTGTGATCCACCTCCGAGGAACATATGAAAGGGTCTTCAGTGTAACGACTCTTGCAGTAGAAAAAGAATTTGAAAGAGAACCCAGTGTTACGTTCAAAGTAAGAGCTCAAGTTGAGACTGCAAGCTTGAAAAAGGTGATTATCGACTCGCTGAAGATAGGTGATCATATATTCATTGAAGCAGACACGAACATAGTCACTTTTCGAACTGCAGGTTTGAATGGGGATGTTGTAAGTACGTTGAGAAAAGACGAACCTCCACTGTCTGAATTATCTGTAAGCGAAAACTCAAAAGCAAACTACAGCTTAGAATTGCTCGGAAACATTATCAAGAATGCGTCTCAGGTTTCCGACGTTGTGCAGATGGAATATTCTACCAGCCAAGTCTTGAGATTGGGTTTAGTCTTGCCGCAAGGCAAATTGCAATTCTACTTATCCCCAATGTTGGAAGCAAGCTGAATCGTGCAACCTCACTATTGAAATGGCATGTCTGATGTTGTGATCGATCGATCTTTGGTAGAATCTCATCCCCGTGCCGCGGGTTCTGCACATATCCCGACGCACATGATGTCGCAACAGATCAAGCGATTTACCTAAGCTTAAAAGCCTGCAGAAGCAGAAATAGACACAGTAGTGTGAGTGGTTCGTGACTTTGGCCGAGAAGTGAGTGAAAAATGAAAGACAAAAAGTACATGATTCTCATAGTGAAATATGATGAAAGCAGTGAGATTGAAATCGAAGAACTGATCGAGAGTATCAAAGCACGAATAAATGGCAAATATGGCAAACTGCTGCGAGCCTACAAGGGACCAGATGAGAAAATTGTGTCGGCGGTTGAAAAGATCCTCAAACTAACAGAATAGCTTTTGCGCGCCTGCATCCGTCAGTAGCACTCTCGCAAGTATCCGTCGCAGTAGCTCACGCAGACTGTTCCCCAATTTGATAACTAGACTCAATAAGCTCGTCAATCTTGATTGCGTATTATGTTGAGCACTAAGGTTCTGGATTTACGTCAAATCTGGGAATTGTCGGACCCGTCTGATTCCGATATTTTCCCGAGTAGATATGAGTATTCTCTGGCCGTAAAGACGCCAGTGCCATATGAAACATGCTCTCCCCTGAACGGAGTCGGATCGGAAATGCACTCCCTGTAACCTCTAAAGTCAGCTGGCCAGAAAATCCAGGATCGACCAATCCCATGTTTGACTGCAATCCCAGTCTTGAGAAGCTACTCTTGAGACCTACAATCCCCAGAATGTTAGGCGGCAGTCGGATCCTTTCTATTGTGCACATCAAGACTCTCTCATTTAGGTTTATCACGAATTCCGAAGCACACTCTCGTTGAAAAAACATGGATTTGTCATCATGGTCCCTAACATCAAAGATAGTGCCCGTGCTTTTGAGTCGCACAAGCTCACTACCTATCCTAAGGTCAATTTTGTCCCACGATATTAGTTCTGGAAGAAGTGGATCAATCTCCAGTTCTTCATTGTCTATCAATTCAAGAATCTCGGTACGTCCTATGAAGGACAAGGGGATTTTGACGCTCGCATCCAGATGCCTAGCACTGTCCATTAGGCAACACCTTTGGTGAGAAAATAGACTATAACTGACGAGATAACGGTCGTAAGCACTGACACTGCGGCAATAACAAACCTCCTTTTGAAGCGATTTACATCTCTCAAGCCGCTTTCATTTCGTCGGATTTTCGGTTTCAAGTATCTAACAATTGCACGCGCACTATACCCGAAATCTTCCTTTATCTTTTCGTAGTCCATCTCATCAGTGATTTCAAGAGTTGATGGAGGTATTGGAGGCAAGAACGGTAATCCTCTGGGCCTAATTTCCTTCGGTGCATTATCATACTTTACGAACATTAGGTTGCAGATTTTTTCACCGTGCTTAAGAGTGAATGGTGAGCTAGAATCATTGGAGAAAACTAGAAGCAAATTATCTTGGAAGTAAGGATCTATCTTTGTTCCGAGGCTAGTGAGTCCTTTGTGTAGCACACCAACTTTGGTGAAGACAAATGCAAAAATGTCGGGAGGTAGTTTCACCTTTTCTAGGGTTTTGACTTCAAATCTTGCTCCTGGAGGGATCACAATTGGAGTGGTTTCGCTGAGTTCCTCTTCTCTGCCTCTGACAAATACAACCACATATTTTCCTGCCCTCAAATCGTATCCTAGGTCTGTCAAACAGCTCGGATCGAATGGGTCTATTATTGTAGACCCCAATTCTTTGAGATTTTCTTTGTTCAATACTTTCATGAATAGGTCCCTTAATGAGTTATTTCCTCCTTATAATATAATTTCTTCGCAAAGTTCAATTATGTCTGACACAAGATAAAAGAAGGTTGAGGAGCCCAGAAAAATGATAAAATGCATGAAAACCTTTCTAGTTGGTACTTTCCTTTTTTTCACAGGACTCGCTGAACTTGTCCTAGTTCTGACAAACGAACCCTACAACCTTGGAGGTAGTCATGATAGGTTGTTGAGAACCTTTGTCGGTACCATTCTGATCTTGTGGATTGGAGGCGGTCTATGGATCACACTGTACGGCAAGTTTGCCCCCTGCGATGTGGAGCCTCCTACTTCAGAGGACGGATAATTGCGTGCGCGGGGAGCCAAAAGTAGTTTGCGCCATTTGCAGCGTTTCTGAGAAAGTCAATTAACACAATGGACTTTTGGAAAGTTCTCGAGTTTTGACACAAGAACCAGTTCTCAAAGAAATGAGTCTCTTTTCAGGACCAATCCATGAATATTCCTTGGAATCGTGTTAGCGCGCAAAACGTGTCTTATTCAGATTCACCGCAAAAGAACGGTTTCTGGAGGAACAGGCTGAGCAAAAGAAATGAGGGAAGCAAGCTTGCTCAGACATGTCTCACAGAAGACTACGGCAAACCCTAGCGCGCTATTCCTAGTTCCACGCATATTGATTATAGCAAAGCTACTGGCAGTCATAATCTTTAGAAAGCACTGGAAAACAGACTGTGTAGAATGGAATATTCCACTAATCTCTATTTGAAGGAAATGCACTATTCCATTCGGAGAAGGCCTAAGAGAACTCGGCAATCCAATTCCGTTGCTCGGGAGATATCGCCACTTAGAAGCCAATCCCAGCCTATACTTTGCTAGAAAAAAGCCCCAGAGTCCAATTTGACGGAATAATGAAATCAGTATTTTATCACCAAGACATTCAGCATTTTGCCGACACCACCAATGTTGTCGTGCGTGCAAAACAAACAATGCCCCGTCTGCGACTCATTGCCCATTACCAACTCACATGACGGCAAAAGACATGTCAACACCACCAACCAAGAGAAGGGAAGTGGACTGGAATGGAAACAATATGTGTCCTGACACAAAAACGCCAAATCCACTTGTCGGCTACGAATTCTACTGCATATGTCGCAGGAAGATTCCTAATCAACACAAAAAAAGATGGAAATTGGGGGAAATGATGGATTTCTGTTGGCGAATTTACAGGAGTGGCAGAGCCATGTATGCCAGATATATGAAGGAAACACCGCCGATAGTGCCGAGAACGTTTGTCATTGTGTATGGTGCAATGAGGCTGCGTACGTAGCCCACAAGTGACCAACAGTTTGTATAAGAACATGCAGTAGCGAAGAAGTTCTGAAGATATTGTCTAAGGTACGTCACTATTATGTTGACTGATGATTCCCAAGTTCTTACCGGGTAACAGTAGCCAGAGGAACATAAATACGCTGTGGCAGTCACTTTTGCGCTGCCATACCAAGTGGTAGAACCTTGTACAGTGAAATAGCCAATCAATCCACCATACCAGCCACCAGAGCGATAGGAGTATTTGTAGATGTCCACTTCAAGGTAGAGGTTCCCACCTTTTGCTACTATGTATATTAGGTTTCCATTGGACGAGTATGACTCTGAGGTAGACCATGTGATCGCGGGGCTCGCATGTGCTGCGGGCATGACTGATGGAATCAGCATCAAGGACAGCAACGCAACGGCCAACAGTCCTAGTATTTTGGTTTTTTCCATATTTTTCTCTCCTTTTCTTTTATCTAGTACCTCCCAACCCGCCGTGCGCGCCCGGCTGAGGACAGGTTTTAGACTCCTCCATCGCAGGGCTGGGCTTCAAAAACAAGAAATCCGGTTTTGCACTCGCTTCTGCAAAGCCATCAGATCTCCCTAGGGACGGTAACCACACTGGGATGCGTAAAGAAGTCGACAGCGCGATTTCTTGCTGCCATCGTGACGTCAGTGATGGATTTTGAGGAATCTATGCCGAATGTTTTGATGCGGGACTCTTCCCGAACATATTGGAGACATCTGTTGAGGTTTTGTAGGAATTCGATCGTGTGGAATTGCGCCTTTCTTACTTCATTTCGTCCGGCCCACTTGAACTCCCGGCAGCGATATGCTGACAGCTCTGGCGATATCTTCAGAAACAGGCACACAACGTCGAAGATCTTGCCACTATTGTTCAATACCTCTTCGTATTTTTTGGCGATTGCGGAATTTCTTGCGAGACAATACGAATAGTTGCCTATGTGCCATGACTCAACAATGAATCCTGCGCCCTTCGCCATCAACAGTTCTTGATCTCTGTTGAGCTCGTATTCTAGTATTTTCTGGTCAAATTCCTCTGAAGCGTATGCGCCTGGCCCGTAGCCATCGTCTATGAGATATTCTGCAGACTCCCTGAGAAACTCCATATCCAAATCTTTGGCTACATCTTTGCCGACGGTCGTCTTTCCGCAGGAGGGCAAACCAGCCAGCACCAAAAGCTTTATCCCCACCCTATAGGACCCCCCTCCCGTCTTAGAGCCCTATGGCATTCGCCACAACACGTAACGAATGTGTCTCCCTCGTCACCAAAACCAGTCTTGATGATCTCAGTGTATCCTTTCTTGTGCCCACAGTAGGGACATTGTATCGGAACCATGCTTCTACTAGATTGCGGCCCACCAGTCGTGATTTCAACGGTCCCTCTTTGCTCCCTTCTTCTCAAAAATACACTTGTGGTCGGTTCTCGGTGAATGACCGCGCCACAGTTTGGGCAATTCATCGATTGAACTCCCCTCTGCTTGTTGAACGCTTCTCGTGAAAGAAATTTGCCGCATTTCTTGCAGAACATCATCCGGTCGCCTCTTTCATTGCTATTATGCAGGAATAGTTGCCTCTCCAAGTTGGGTGAACCGCAAGATAGACAACCTTCAACCCCGTTTGCAGAAGTAGCGACAGGATCTCAGGCAGTTCTGGAAATGGAGGATGTGTTTCACCTCTTACAAGATGGTGAAGACCGACGTGCACTGTGCACCCCTTGAGGTCCCTATGAGGATGCAATATTTCGACGATGAGATAGAACCCGTAATTTTCCAGAATCCTGTGGATCTCCGAACAAAGTTCACGCCGTCCAAAAGCGTTCAAATGGTGAAGCATGTTAATCGATACGACAGTACCTATGCTGAAATCTGTAAAAGGCAGCTTCAACCCATCACAAGCCAAATTCTCCGCAGTGATTTCACAGTTCTGTTTCGTAATGATCTTTTTCCCCAAAGCCAGATCGGTCCTTGAGATATCGCTTCTTATTATGTACGAGTTTGGCGACTTTATCCCGTAAGCGAACAAGTCGGCGCCACAACCGACTTCCAAGACGGTCTTCGGAGCCAATGTAGTAAACAAAGACATTGCGGTTTCTTTTGCGGGGTTGCCAGCACCAAGAAAGAGTTTCAGTAGGCATATGGAACAAGCGTAGAGCATCTGACGGAAGTCAGTCGACCTTAGAATGAGACCAGAGACGGTTTTCTTGACTGCGTCTAAATCTCTCAGTGGTTCTCTGTAGTTGGCCTGTCTCCCGCGATCATGTTCCGATTCGGAGACTAAATGTGAAGGTTCACAGACACGGGAGGAATTGCATTGATCTTTCTCTCCGTCATTGCTGAGACATCGCTCCAGTTGAACCGGCACTTTCGGTGAAGATAATAAGCAGTCTGAGGCAACTGCGAGGTCGTCCGAGCGTCTCCTGAGGTTTGGGCTCGACTTTGCAGGGGAACGATGCGAGACTAGGTCTGAAAGGAACAGGTCTGAAAGACCAGCTTCCACACGCTGAAGACAGTCAGGACAAACTGGAACAAGTTCAGAACTGCCTTTGTGAGGGTAGATCTTCCGTACGTATATGACACCCTTCCTGGAAATTCTGTCGTGCCCGCAGATGTTGCAGATCATATCAATCACGATCCATCCTTTGAACTTCCCGTGTTGAAGTGCAGGTTCTGAAGGAGTCGCTGTTTGCTGGGTCCACGTCTTGCGTCTTCTTGTGTTCTCGTTTTTCCACGTTTCCACCTGTTCTTGCCTTGGCGACGCTTTATAGATAAAAAGCATATGTTGTAACCCCTTTACCTTATTGTCCGAATGTATAACATGTCACTATAGGCGTTACAATATTGACCTACGCCCTGACTTACCGTAACGAATAAAGACCAAAAACACTAATAGCACTGTATCGTTTCAACGTGTCTTGCAGGTGGCGAACAATGAGTGAAAGACAAGTCAGGGGAGAAAAAGGCCCCTTAATAGAGATTCTAAAGTATCTCTCAACGTATGGCTCAGGAAAGGGGAAAAAATACAATCAACTCCTCATACCTGACGAGTTCTTCGAACTCCATGACCTCCGCTCCAAAGGGAAAATACCGATCCAAGTATACTACTCACCTTTCTGCAAGAGGTTTCTGCTTCTTTCTCTTGGTCAGTGGCCAATTCTTGACGAAAAGAATAAAGAATATTTCGGGGACCGGAAAGAGGATGCGAATCATGCCAAGATCGTAGGGACCAATGCACAGACAGACAAAGGGAGACCGAAAGAGACTGATCACAAGCTTGAACCCTTTCTACAATTGAAATCCACACTTAAGATCAAGGACATTGAAAATGTAATGGCTGCCGAGCTGGCTACCCTTGGTGCAAGGGCCTTTATGCGGGAAGCGATTTTTGCTGGGATAGAGCAGGGTATTGAGGAGATCGTCGTACAAGCAGAGAATATGCCACAGTTCGATGAAGCTTACAGGACGATCATTGACAGCATGGAGTCTCATGGACTTGCCGACATACACAAGGTGCAGGAGTCTTGTCGGATCAACATTATTCTAGTCGACGATCCAAAGCACATCCGAGGAGGAAACAGCAGAACTATTCGAGCCAGCGATCAATTTGATCTGAGAGCTCTGACGGAGCAAATGTTGGACGAAGTTATTTCATTTCTCAAAACGTGCATTGAACTTCTCCGCATATTCGCAAAGGAAACCGAAGGCGATAGAGCCGAAAGAAAAGGAACGCCCAGCAAACTGGACTCTTTGAGTAAGATCACTACGGATACTCTCCAGCGTCTGGAAGGCCAGGAATCCTACATAGATTTCCTTTGGGCGTATAACTGCAGACAACTCATTAGAGCAGGGCGTTATGGGTTATTTTCGGGCGTTGGCCTCTACACATCAATTACTCCAGTAGCTCTAGGAAGTTTCTATAAGCTTTTGGAACATGCCGTGGATCAGTCAACTGCCATTGTGAAGAATGTAGCAAGATGCTTTGATTCCAATCCACCTGATGGCATCAAGCAGTTCATGAACGAGCTGATCACTCAACTGAGCAACACGTTGGTGAGACTGAAAAAAGTCGAGCAACCTCTGCTTAATGCAATTCAAAACACGCCTGTTGATGCAGATAAGAACATAGTGGCAACTATTCTGAAGGAATACCACACGGTTGTGAGGCCCATTGTTGGAACCACTGGAGAGTCCTACCTAGACGCCACAGAAGCACAGATTGAGAAAACTCTAGGCGGTGTGGATCCAAATACGGCGCTAATACTGGGGCAAACACTTTACCCGCTGCAGAAGCTTTGCAAGTTTCCAGCGAATGTTGCAATGCTAGCACGAATACTGAACTTCTCTACTATTCTCTCTTCTGAAGACGCTGCAGCAGAATCTCCAGAATAGCTCCACGCGTCTCCGCTTTTGCCGAGTTGTGGATATACCACTCCTTCTGCTCGGCAACAACGACTGTTTCTTTACCGTGTGGCCCATCTATTGTTGCCAACATTTCCAGTTCGTCATGAATCCGTTCATCCATGACCCTTATTCTCTCGTACGCAGTTGATTGGTCAATATTCCCATCAAGTAGGTCGATCACTATCTTGGCCACATCGCTCGTGGCAACTGTACCATGCGTAACACCAAACTGCCCCTTTATCATGGCCTTCCCTCTAGGACCTTGTTCGGTTTTACCTTATAAATTCTACTTTATAATATTTTCCCGACTTTCTCCAATAGCACCGGAAAATAAAACATGCCCCATTTATAGTGGCGAGTCAGAAACAGTAGTATGATGACGTATGGCAGAATTAACTCGATTTAAACTATCAGTCTGCCCTGGCCGCTACGATTTCAATGGCTTGCGTGAATATGTGAAGAGCTTCATGATTTGCGTTGCCTCCACCGGTAAATGCGCGGTTATCGCCAACTTTGCTTCAGGCACATTTGCTACCGGCCCCAACAGGCTCTTGAAACTGCTGGCTCCGGACTTGGCGAACTACAAGGCGGATGACGTCTTCATCGTTAGTGAAAGCAACGTCCAGTACCTATACGAGCGATGCGACCTAGCAATCATAGTAGAAGAGGATGCACGTCAAACGGTCACGCGCTTGTTGGAGACTCTGCGCCAAAGAGTCCTGGACGCTGGAAGCAGAGTGGAAGATCAAGTGCTGCTTGTGTAGAGTGGCATCGCAAATGACTTCGAATAGAACTAGGCACAAACCGACCGTCTGCATAATAGGGAGCCTCCGGTTCCGAGAAACGATGATCGAGATCTCCAGCCTCCTCGCTAAGAATGGCTATGCCTGCCATGTTCCTGTTCCTGGGAAATACCGGGACCAGAAACACCCTGGCAATTATGTCGAAGGCTACGGGCCAAGCGTGTTGTTCAGCGAAAAAGTTGCAGAAGAAGGCAAATGCATACGCGGATATCTGGAGAAAGTCAGAGAGTCGGATGTGATTTATGTGGTGAACCCAGGCGGTTACGTTGGCTTCAATACAGTTGGCGAGATATACTGCGCCTTTGAGAACAAGAAACGCGTTTTTGCACTAGAGAGGGTTGATGATGACCGTAGATTGGGCATCATGAGCTTCATGGGCGGCGTCGTAAATCCACACGACTTTGTTTCCATCCTGCAAACCAACTCCTCATAGGGAAAAACGGGGTTGTGCGGGGCCAAACGACTTAGCGCGCTAGAGTTCTATCCCACCCAGAAGAACTGTGAATAGGGTGCCTTGTCGAACAAAGAGACGTTAGGTTGGATAATTGAGTTAGCACTCTGCAACAACGCGTGCACGTCAAACAGTCCGTAATTTCCGAAGCTACGATTCCAGTCACGGTGATTGTGGTTCAAATTTCGTGAATTTGACCAGTGCCATCCAGACTGCGAAAAAAACGGCAACGATGACCCCTACGATAAGACCCAAGTAGGCCACATTTCCGGTCTGAAGCCACCAGATTCCAAACAGTGCTCCGAGCCCGCTTCCTACTCCGCCTCCTACACCGCCAATAAGACTGCCTGTTCCCTTGTTTTTCCATTGAAGCTTAGAGGCGCATGTTGCACAGGTAATAGAACTATCAAACCTTGTCGGAAGCAGTAGCTTTCGTGCTGGAATCTTGTTTCCACATTTTGGGCAAGCAACCACAAGTGACCACCAGCAAATACTGATTGACTCTACTTTTCTTATTAGGTTTATAGCATCGCGCTCAAATAATGGAGTGGAAGTATATCCAAGGTTTTCTCAGCTTTTGCTCTACGCAACGCGCGCTATCGATCGAAGTGCGCCAGCATCTGCTTCACCGTGCATGCATGAATCATACATAATGCTTTTTAAATGGTATGAATTATGTGAAATATGTGAAAAGTGGAATACCTATGAGTGAAAATGGTGAAGATATGTCTATCTATGGTACCGTAAAAGTCGGCGATCGGGGCCAAGTTGTCATTCCAGCCGAAGCCCGAAAAGACTTCAACATAAAGCCAGGAGACCTATTGCTCGTCGTAGCAGGCAAGAATAGGCGAGGCATCGCCATGGTCAAGGCAGATGCGATGAGACAGTTCGCGTCAAGAGTCTTGAAAGGCCTAGACCAAACAGCAGACGAGAAGTAAGAGAGCAAACAGTCTCTAGCAGCTGGAATATCATGTTCACAGGACGTAAACAGATCGAGAACTGGTTCTACAACGTCGTCGAAAAGTTTCGCCAAAAAGGAGCCATCAGTCCCGACAAAGCAATGACAGTTGAGGAGCTCGATCTTCCGCCGAGATTCGAAGAGGCAATGAAGAGACGTCTGGGCCGTTCAGGCGTATTCGTAGAAGTGGACGGCAAGTACTATCTTTCAGAGGAAAGATTGAAGCAAATAGAAGAAATGCGATCTGCAAGAGGCGAAGCCTGGAATCCAAGAAAGAAAATCATGACGCTGAGACTAGTTCAATTGGCCATCGTCGCTTTCTTAATCACTATCTTTCTCGTGAACCTCTTCGTTCAGAGTTGGGAACTAAGAATAGTATCTGCCGTCTTCCTGGTTATTCTGCTACTCATGATTGCACTGCAGATTTACTATCTGTCACGAGCCCGAAAAAAGTTTTCTTCTCAACAGATCAGCAAGAACTAACGAACAAGAAGATTACAGTCCATGACGGGACAGGTACTCACTTCAACTGGCATCCTCCGACCATGGCACTAATAAATCTAATGTTCACTTGTCGCGTTTTGCGGCACACGTCCAAAATACCGTTGAAACGCGCGTGTGGGTGAAAAGCTTAAAAGCAGTTCATTCCGAAGAAAGACAATTCGGGGCATGGTGTGACTAAGCCGGAAGTCGATGAAGCTTTTGAATGGATGGTTCTAATAACAGGCATAGTCTCAGCCATAATGATCCAGTATCCGGCATACTTTTACACTATGTCTCCAGGCGTTGTCGAACCCTCGTTGAAGGCGGCCAAAGCAATTGTTATTCCGTTGGTGATAACGATAGTGATATGGCTCGTTGGGAAACTCGCAGTAAGCAAACCTGTTCAAGTCTTAGCTAAAGTTGTTGCGTGGATGGTGGTTACAGGCGTCACGTTTGTAAACTTCTATAATTACATGTTGGGCTTGATTTGGGCTTCCGGTTTTCACTATGAAACAACCATATTGAATGATGTTTTTGTATCCTTGGGAATGCTACTGTTTTTCCTGCTTGCCCTAATCTTGACTTATTTTGTTGTCTTGCCAAAGTACAGGGAGATTTATCCGGATTCGGCTTTGCTCAGGAGCAAGATCAAATTTATGATCACTTACGCTGTCACCCAAACCTGCCTGTTTGTGCTGGTCGTTAGCCTTATGAGTTGAGACTGCGCGCGCGAATAGAAGGCGCGCGTGGATCAGTTTCAGACGCGTTCGAAAATCAAGTAGCCTACCTGTTCTTTTCCGTTTACAAGAGTTGGAGTAGTCGATACAGAGAGCGTTTTTCCCTCGATCTTGTAGTTGCGTTCTTGGATTGTTCCTATCCAGTTAGGGAACAGGCTGACTTCTACCTTTACTCGAAACTTGGCCCTCTCGATTTCACAAGGTCCAGAGTACGATATGTATGAATCTGCAGCGTTCGCTCTTTCTTCCGCGCTGCCTCCCTTCATATCTTGTGAGGAAAATCTCTTGCGATTAGCGCTCATTATTGCGACGCAAAAGTAGCCTTCTGGACTGATGACGGCGTAACCTAGAGTTACTTTCCCCCAAGGATAGGAGACAGATCCATCCGATGCCCTTGTTTCAAGCGATCTCAGCTTCCATGCTCCGAATAGAGGAGTATTCTTCATCGGTGGACAACTTCCACGAATTAAGGTGGTATTTCATCATAAAAGACTTTTTTTCCAGCACGCGTACTTCTACTGTAATGCTTTTTCGATGGCACAATAAATCCAATGTTCACTTGTCAGGCTTAACGACAAACCCTTGAGAAGAGGAGAAAACCAGCCAACCTACTTTTTTCTTTTCCCTTGCTTGGCGAGTTTGTAAAGGAACTCGAGATTGACGACGAAAAAGTCTTCAATACATAGCCAAGTGTCGAATGGTGAGGGGATTGGTTCAAGAGATGCCTGCTCCACATGTTTGCCAGACTTTATCATGTTCACGACGATGCTTTCAAGTGATTGGATATATTGAGACATTACCGAAAGGTCTGTTGATCGACCCACAGAACCATGACCAGGAACAGCAACCCGGACTCCCAACTTTTCAACCTTAACGAGTGATTGTTTCCATTGTTCAGGAGAGCCACTTGCGAGGTAGGGATGCATATTGACAAAAAGCAAATCGCTCATAAACGCAATTTTTTCTTTCGGTAGGTAAAGAACAACGTCACTGAATGTGTGACCGGCAAGAGGTAGAAGCTCAACTTTTCTCTCTGTGCCGTGTATTGTGAGCCCATTTTCAAAAGTGATGTTTGGAAGTCTTGTCTTCAATTCACAATGCGATTTGCTTACACCCTGCATGTAAGAAATCAATAAAGCAAGTTCCCGCCGTCTCTTAGCATCTTTCTCAGCATCAAGTTTTGACTGCGCATCGATGATTTCCTT
>Ga0315293_10002469_pt1 | contig 17752 bp, 20 predicted proteins | sample YL17G13_20_MG_FD_203071 | JGI IMG/M metagenome (GOLD analysis project Ga0315293, IMG submission 203071) | Sediment microbial communities from Yellowstone Lake, YNP, Wyoming, USA - YL17G13_20 | ecosystem: Environmental > Aquatic > Freshwater > Lake > Sediment | place: USA: Wyoming | collected...
TCCGTTCGCCGATCGGAATTAGGTCTAATAAACGATGATATATTAAAATACGAATTCAAAGATATTTCTTCCAAATTAATTGTCGTAGGAAACCTCCCGTATTCAATATCCAGCCCGATATTGAATAAATTAATAGATAATAGAAAATACATAAAATCTGTTTACGCTACCCTGCAGATGGAATTTGGGGAAAGGCTTGTCGCGCCGCCCGGAACAAAGGACTATAGCTCATTATCCTGCTACGCGCAGTTCTACGGAGAGCCGAAGATTTTATTTAAAATCCCGAAGGGCGCATTTTTTCCTGCCCCGGAAGTAGATTCATGTTTCTTAAGGATAGGCATGGAGAAGCAAATAGACATTTCTATTGACCAAGAGATGCTTTTCAAAATAATCCGCTCATCTTTTGAGAAACGCAGAAAGACTATTCTCAATTCCCTGTATTCTTCAGGTATATTCAAGTCAAAGGAAGAGGCGCTCATTTCTCTGGAAAAGGCCCGGATATCACCCGGCCGCCGCCCCGAAACAATCTCATTGCAAGAATTTATATCGCTATCACGCATCATCCCGCCCAAATAAGGTTACACTCTGACAATGTCAGAGTGTCAACTTATCTTTGTTCTTGTTGTTTGCCGTTGACAAGCAAGCATATATATGTTATTTTAACCTAAATTATGGCGATAAATAGAGATACAGTTAGATATACGGCTAATCTGGCGAGGATAGAACTGTCAGATGAGGAATTGGACCATTTTACCGGGCAATTAGACAGGATTTTGGCATATGTCGATAAGCTGAATACGCTGGACGCAGCTAATCTTGAGCCTACAAGCCGGCCGCTGGAAATGAAAAATGTATACAGGGAAGACCTGGTAAAAAAATCTTTGTCAGCGTCTGAAGCCATAAAAAATGCCCCGGATAAAGAGAATAATTTGTTCAAAGTCCCAAAAATTATAGATACAGAGGCATAATGGAATTAAATACTCTTACCGGCCATAGGCTGATAGAACTTCTCGATAAAAAAGATATCTCGCCTATAGATATATGCAATAATATTATTAATAAAATAGAAAAGACAGAGAATAGCCTCAATGCCCTGGCGCATTTTGATAAAGAAGTTTCTCTGGAAAGATGCAGAAATATTGCAAAAGGCGCAAAAAAAGGCGCTCTTTGGGGCATGCCTGTTTTTATAAAAGACAACATCTGCGTTAAAGATGAGCTTACCACCTGTTCTTCAAAAATCCTGAAAGGTTTTAAGCCCCCTTACAATGCTACTGTAATAGAAAAACTCGCGGGCCTGGACGCTGTGTTGATGGGCAAGACAAATATGGACGAATTCGCGTTTGGTTCATCCACCGAGACTTCTTGTTATGGCCCAACCAGAAATCCGTGGGATTTAAACAGGATTCCCGGAGGCTCGTCAGGCGGCTCTGCGGCAGCTGTCAGCGCAGACGAAGCCATATTCAGCCTTGGCTCGGATACAGGTGGGTCTATAAGGCAGCCTGCCGGCGTTTGCGGAGTAGTCGGCTTGAAGCCCACGTATGGGAGAGTTTCCAGATATGGCCTTATAGCATTCGCGTCTTCCCTGGATCAAATAGGGCCTATCACAAAAGATGTGGAAGACGCAGCTATTTTATTAAAAGCTATATCCGGCCGCGATGAAATGGATTCAACTTCCGCTAATATACCTGTTTCAGACTACGTATCCGGCATAAAGAAAGACATAAAGGGGTTGAGATTAGGAATTCCAAAGGAATATTTCGTTGAAGGCATGGATGAAGAAGTTAAGAATTCAATCAAATCAGCCATAGAAAAATTGGAAAAAATGGGGGCTATTTGCGAAGATACAAGTTTACCTCATACTGAATATGCCGTGAGCGTGTATTATTTAGTCGCGACAGCTGAAGCAAGCTCAAATCTGGCGAGGTTTGACGGAGTTCAGTACGGACTGAGGGCAGAAAATATAAAATCAATGATGGATATGTATAAAAAAACGCGCAAGGAAGGGTTTGGGGATGAGGCAAAACGCAGGATTATTTTAGGGACATTCGGCCTTTCAAGCGGTTATTACGACGCTTATTATTTAAAGGCGCTGAAGGTGAGGACTTTGATAAAAAGAGACTTTGAAGAGGCATTTAAAAAATTCGACGCTATAATCACGCCCACTTCGCCTACGGCCGCGTTCAAGATAGGGGAAAAGACAAGCGATCCGCTTACAATGTATCTTTCCGATATATTCACAATCTCCGCGAACCTGGCGGGTATCCCGGGCATATCCATACCATGCGGATTCACAAAAAATAATCTACCGATAGGGCTTCAGATATTAGGAAAACATTTTGACGAAGAAATGATTTTGAGGATAGCGTATAATTACGAACAAAGCACGGACTGGCATAAACGAAAACCAAAGTTATAACCTATTCCGTTCGGCGATCGGAACTGTTCCGATCGCCGAACGGAGATTTTCTCCGTTCGGCGAACGGAATTCGGTATTAATAAAATGTCATACGAAACTGTAATAGGGTTAGAGGTCCATCTTCAGCTTAACACCAAGAGCAAGGTATTTTGCGGATGCAGCGCGGATTTTGGCTCAGCGCCTAATACGCAAGTGTGTCCCGTATGCCTTGGTTTTCCGGGAAGCCTGCCTGTTTTAAACAGGAGGGCGCTGGAACTCGGCGCAAAAGTCGCCATTGCCTTAAATTGCCGGATCGCAAAGAAAATAAGATTTGACAGGAAAAATTATTTTTATCCGGATCTTCCTAAAGGTTACCAGATCTCCCAATTCGATCAGCCGTTATCCCAGCACGGCAGTCTTGCCATTGTCTCCGGAGAAACAGAAAAAAAAGTAAGGATAAGAAGAGTGCATCTGGAAGAGGATACCGGAAAACTTTTTCACCAGAATGATTACAGCCTCATAGATTTTAACAGGTCAGGCATTCCTTTGCTGGAAATAGTAAGCGAGCCTGACATTAATTCGCCGGAAGAAGCGTATCTATATCTTACGGCTTTGAAGTCAATTCTAGAATACCTGGATGTCTCCGATTGCAACATGGAGGAAGGCAGTCTCCGATGCGACGCAAATATCTCGCTTAGAAAAAAAGGCGGCAAAAAGCTGGGCGTAAAGACAGAGATAAAAAATATGAACTCGTTTAAAGGCGTTAAATCCGCGCTTGAATATGAAGGCCGGCGCCAGGCGGATTTATTGGAAAACGGAGAAAGAATTATTCAGGAAACCCGCCTTTACGATGCCGAAAAAGGCGTTACTGAGCCCATGAGATCAAAAGAAGAAGCGCATGATTACAGGTATTTCCCGGAACCTGACCTTGCGCCTTTTGATTTTGAAGAAAATTTCTTAAAGGCTATTGAGAAAGATATGCCTGAACTGCCGGAGCCTAAAAAAAATAGGTTTATCAAAGATTACCAGCTTTCAAATTATGACGCGGCAATAATGGCGTCCGATAAAAGCGTTGCCGATTATTTTGAAAAATGCGCAGCCCTGTACGACAATCCAAAAATAGTCGCTAATTGGCTGATGGGAGATGTATCTGCGTACATGAAAGACAACAATATATTGATAAAAGATTTAAACTTGAAACCGGATCAGCTGTCAGGTATGCTTAAAATGATCGACAGCGGAGTTATTACCGGAAAGGTCGCAAAGGCGCTTTTAATAGAAATCATACAGACGGGCAGGGCCCCGGAAAAATTAGTAAAAGAAAAAGGGCTTGAACAGATTTCCGACGTTAATTTATTAGAGACAGCTATAAGTCAGGCTATTTCCGAAAACCCAAAGTCTGTGGAAGATTTTAAGGGCGGCAAGGACAATGCCGTAATGTTTCTCATGGGAAAGGTAATGCAGAAAACAAAGGGCAGGGCAAATCCTAACAAAGTAAATGAGATGCTGAGGGAAAAATTGAAAGGAGCAAAATGAAGAAGAGGATAATGCTATCGGTTGTTATAGCAAGTTTTTTAATAGGCATGTTAATTCATCACGTAGGTTTTGCGGAAACAAAAGACCGCCAGAAAACAGACGATCTTTATAAAGAGCTTGAACTTTTTTCAGACGCGGTAAGCATAATCCGCGCTGATTATGTTGAAGAGAAAAAATCAAAGGATCTAATGTATGGCGCGCTTAAAGGAATGCTGTCTTCTCTGGATCCTTACAGCCAGTTTATGGATCCCGATACTTATAATGAGATGAAAGTAGAAACAGAAGGCGAATTTGGGGGCATAGGCATAGAGATTACCATAAAAGACGATCTTCTTACGATAATATCTCCCATCGACGATACGCCTGCGGATAAGGCAGGACTTAAAGCAGGGGATAAAATAGTGAAAATAGACGGCACTATCGTAAAAGACATTACGCTCATAGAAGCGGTCAAAAAACTGAGAGGTAAGCCCGGAACGGACGTAAATATCATAGTTCTCAGGGAGCCTGACAGGAAACTTCTGGAATTTACGATAACCAGATCGATAATTAAAATAGCGAGCATTAAAAAAGCGGAGATGCTTGAGCCGGGCATCGGTTATATCAGGCTTACCGAGTTTCAGGAAAATACGCCTAAAGATTTATCAGAAGCGCTTAAAAAATTGGAGGCAGAGGACTTAAAAGGCCTCGTGCTTGACCTCAGGAATAATCCCGGAGGACTGCTGGATGTGGCGGTTAACGTAGCAGGCAAATTCCTGGGAGAAGGCAAGATGGTTGTCAGCACTAAAGGAAGAGTTGAAAATCAGAATTTAGAATTTAAGTCAAAGAATAAAAACAATCATTTGAATTATCCGATGGTAGTGCTTATAAACGGAGGCAGTGCGTCTGCTTCTGAGATCGTAGCGGGCGCTTTGCAGGACCATAAGAGGGCCCTCCTGATAGGTACTAAAAGTTTCGGCAAGGGGTCTGTCCAGACGGTTGTGCCCATGGCGGATGGTTCCGCGATAAGGCTTACTACAAGCAAATATTTTACGCCAAAAGGCCGCTCTATTCACGGAGAAGGCATAATGCCAGATATTACAGTTGAATATGAAGAGCGCTCTCAAAAAGATAAAGAAGTAGATAAGGAAACGGTTTTGCTTGAAAAATTAATGGAAGGTAAAGAAAAAACTGTCGAAGAGAAGGCGGAAGAAAAAAAGAAAAAAGAACTGGATAACCAGCTTTTGAGAGCGATGGATGTGCTCAAAGGGATAGTAATATATAGCGGGAAATAAAATATGCTGATATTGGGTATAGAGACTTCCTGCGACGAAACGTCGGCAAGCGTTGTAAAAAATGGAATAGATATTTTATCAAATGTTGTTTCATCCAGCCTTAAGTATCATAAGAAGTTCGGCGGGGTAGTGCCTGAAATAGCGACCAGGCATCACGTAGAAAATATAGACAAGGTAATAACCCGTTCTCTGCGTGACGCAGGCCTTAATATAAAAGACATAGACGCTATAGCTGTAACAGACGGGCCGGGCTTGATGGGCGCGCTTTTAACAGGCATCTCATGCGCTAAGGCCATGAGTTATATCCTTGATAAGCCGCTTATTGCCGTAGATCATCTGAAAGCCCATATATATTCCGCCATCATGATAAAAGACGCGCCTCGCTTTCCTTTTATAGGGCTTGTTATTTCAGGAGGCCATACAAGGCTGTATTTAGTGAAGGATTTTAACAGGTTTGAATTGCTGGGGGATACGGTTGATGATGCGGCAGGAGAGGCATATGATAAGGTTGCCAAGATACTGGGGCTTGGCTATCCAGGCGGGCCTGTTATTGACAGGCTTGCAAAAAAAGGAAATTCTCGCGCAATAAGATTTACATGTAAAGCTGTTAATGGCTCTTTAGATTTTAGCTTTAGCGGCATAAAGACTGCGGTGTTGTACTGGGTTAAGGGTCAGGGGCCAAAGGTCAAGGCCAGGATTCCGGATATTGCGGCAAGTTTTCAGGAATCGGTTTTGAACGTTATTGTAGAAAATTCCGTTAAGGCAATGGAAAGGTATAAAATAAAATCTTTTGTTGCGGGAGGAGGCGTGAGCGCGAATTCCAGATTCAGGGAGATGATGCAGAGGGAGGCTAAATATAAAGATTTTAAATTGTATTTTCCGCCCATGTATTTATGTTCGGATAACGCTGCGATGACAGCAGGGCTGGGGTATAGGTTATATAAGCAAGGTGTTCGGTCATCGCTAAATGTTACGGCTAGAATGGAGGATTATGGTTATGCTAACTGATACTCAAGTTGTATGGCGATTGTTTCTTGCCGCAGCGCTGGGCGGCGTAATAGGTTTTGAGAGAGAGAAGCATAATAAAAGAATGGCCGGCTTCAGGACGCATATACTTGTAAGCATTGGTTCCGCTCTTATAATGCTTGTTTCAATGTATATATTTGATATTTACGCGGGAAAAGCGCCTGTAGATCCGGCAAGAATAGCCGCAGGAGTAGTAACGGGCATAGGATTTTTAGGCGCCGGAACTATTATTCGTTCGGGTGAGTCTGTAAGAGGGCTTACTACAGCGGCGAGCCTTTGGACTGTTTCAGGTATAGGGTTGGCAATAGGGTGCGGTTTTTACATAGCCGGCTTAGCAACTGCTATCATAGCGTTTGCTACATTATATTTTTTGCGCAAAATTCCTATAGAAGAAGACAAATAGCAGGCAAATAAGTTGACACTCTGACAATGTCAGAGTGTCACCTTAGCAGAAAGAAAGGAGGGAGGGACGTATGCTGAAACGGGATAAAAACGAAAAGAAGATTTTGGATGTAGATGCTAGCATGCAGGGGACTCTCACGTTCAAGGATCCTGTGACTCTGAGGATAAACGGCAGTTTTGAAGGCAAGCTTGACACAAAAGGCAGTCTTATAATAAGCGAAAATGCCTCAGTTCGAGCAAATATAACCGGCGATGAAATAGTAGTAGGCGGAAAACTTACAGGCAACATAGTGGCCGCTGATAGCTTGAGAGTTCTTTCTACCGCCCACATAGTAGGCGACATAATCACTCCGAGCCTTAGCGTAGAAAAAGGCGCTGTTATTCACGGAAAATGCCAGATGCTTACAGGAGCCGGCTCAAAAGGCAATATCCTTAACATAGAAGAACTTGCCATGTATTTAGAAGTAGAGGTTTCCAATATACTTGAATGGGCAAATTCAGGAAAAATACCCGCTTTTAAAGAAGGCAATGACTGGAAATTTGAACGGCCAAAAATAGAAGAATGGATTGCGAAGGAAAAAGCTAAATAAGCGCAATAAGTTTACAAACTGACATTGTCAGTTTGTAAACTTGCTTAAACAAGAGGTGTTGCGGCAGCTATGATGAAGAGATTTTTGACTTCAAAAGAAGCGGCGGATTATCTGGGCATCACGGAAAACGAGCTTACTGATTTATCCAAGGCCAATCGGATTACCGCATATAAGATAGGAGGCATCTATACCAGATTTAAGGTGGATGACCTGGAAACATACCGCAGAAAAGGCGTAGCTAAAGGCGGTAAAAACCATAACAAAGGTAATTTTGACAACATCAGGGATTTTTTCTATTTCAATGATTTTTATATATATTCCGGCATTATAATAGCCGTGTTACTTTATTTTATATTCAAAAACCCATAATATGAATTCCTCTGCATATTTAAAAGGAATATTGGGCAAAGTTTATCATAGAAAGATGTCCGCGGACAAGGCTTTTAATGAACTTAAAAACCTTCCTTATGAAAACATGGGGTTTGCCAGGCTGGACCATCACAGGGCTTTTCGCAAGGGTTTTGGCGAGGTTGTTTATTGCGAAAACAAAACCCCTGAACATGTAAAAAAAATAACCGCGGCTCTTTTGAAACACAAGAACCCGATACTTCTCACGCGCGCCAATAAAGCTTTATATGATTTTCTGAAAAAGACTTTTCCGGCATTAAAATATAATGAGCCGGGGAGAGTCATATACCTGAAAAAAGGCGGATTAAAAAATAAAAAAACAGTTTTAATACTAACGGCGGGCACCAGCGATATCCCGGTGGCCGAGGAAGCCAGGATTACCCTGGAAGTCATGGGAAACAGGGTAAAGACTATTTACGACGTAGGCGTAGCCGGAATACATCGCCTGCTGGATAAGCTTCCTGAAATCTCAAAAGCCAACGTTATAATAGTAGCGGCAGGCATGGAGGGCGCCCTGGGGAGCGTCATAGGAGGGCTCACGGATAAACCTGTTATCGCGGTGCCTACAAGCGTTGGTTATGGCTCCAGTTTTAAAGGCATAGCGCCTTTATTAACAATGATGAATTCCTGCTCACCCGGAGTGGTAGTTGTGAATATTGACAATGGATTTGGCGCAGGTTATTTCGCCAGCCTCATAAACAAATGAAAAATAAATTTTTAAAAGACAGTATCTATGTCGTAGAAACAAATATAGACGACATGAACCCCGTTATTTATGAGACAGTTATTGAGAAGCTTTATAAAACAGGCGCCCTGGAGGTTTTTCTCGTTCCTGTTCAAATGAAAAAGGTAAGGCCCGGCATCTTGCTTACGGCGCTGATACCAAAGGATAAATTAAAAAAAATAGCAGAGATACTATTAAGAGAAACGACCAGTTTCGGGATAAGGTATTACGAGGTAAAAAGGTTAAAGCTTATCAGAAAAAAAAGCGCTGATAATTCGGGCCGCGATAAAATAGGGATGAATAGAGGCTACATGGGAAGAGAGCTTGTAAAGACTTCTCCGGAATACAGAGATTGCCGCCGAATCGCCTCCAAAAGAAATATACCCCTCAAGAATATTATATGGTAAAAAAGCAGGAAATCGTAAAAGAAATTGTAAAAAATATAGGACTTTTAGACGATCAGAAGATCCGCGCGGCGCTTGACGAGCAGTACGATACCAAAGAACGGCTCGCTAAAATACTGGTTAGATTGGGCTATGTGGCGAGCGAAGGCGTCGGAAACACCCTCGTGCCGCAAGTGGGCATGCTCCCAGTTTCAATTAAAACAGAAGATATCGATCTGAAAGCAGTTGATGCCATTCCTTCACAACTAGCCGCAGCTCATAGAGTGATTCCCTTTAAGCTTGAAGGGAAGACGCTTTTTCTGGCGACGGATGACCCCATTAATTTCCTAGCGGTCGATTTCTTTGAAAAAATAACAAATCTTGATATAGATATGGAGTTTGCTGGCAAGGCTGATATAGATAAGGCGATAACTGATCTCTATGGCTCTAAGCAAAAAGAAAAGGCGCCCGGCCATAGCGGCTTAAGTAAATTATCGGAAGAGATTAAGGATGTGAAAGGGGACGATGACGCGCCTGTTATAAAACTGGTAAACATGATAATAGAAGAGGCGCTGAAAAGAAGGGCGAGCGATATACACGTAGAACCCCTGGAGCATAAATTCCGTATCAGGTATAGAATTGACGGGGTGCTGCATGAAATACAGGGGCCTCCGAAGAGATTGCAGGGCTCGATTATAAGCAGATTAAAAATTATGGCAGGGATGGATATAGCGGAAAAGCGGCTGCCCCAGGATGGAAGAATAAAGCTTAGGCTGGAGAATAAAGAATTAGACCTCAGGGTATCTACTTTGCCCGCGACATACGGAGAGAGCGTTGTGATGAGGATTCTGGATAAGAGCGGTTTTATGGTAGGTTTGGAGGATATGGGCTTTTTGCCTGAAAATAAAAAAGAATTCGAGAAACTGATAAACCTTCCCAACGGAATGATCTTAGTCACAGGCCCTACCGGAAGCGGAAAAACTACCACCTTATACGCGATCCTGAGCCATATAAATCAGAAAGAGAGAAAAGTCATTACGATAGAAGATCCCGTGGAATATCAATTAGACGGCATAAATCAGGTCCAGGTAAGACCTCAGATTAATCTTACTTTTGCGAGCGGCCTTCGCTCAATGTTAAGACAGGCCCCTGATATTATAATGGTGGGAGAAATAAGGGATTTAGAAACAGCGGAGATAGCTGTTCAGTCAGCCCTTACCGGGCATCTTATTTTCAGCACTCTTCATACAAACGACGCGGCAGGGGCTGTTACGAGGCTTGTAGATATGGGCGTAAAGCCTTATCTTGTAGCTTCTACGGTACAGGGCATCATGGCACAAAGGCTGGTGAGGACAATATGCCCGTCCTGCAGAGAGATTTACAATCCTTCGAAAGAAGAGGCTGTTATGCTGTCTATCGCCCCGGATCAATCAAGAGATTTTGAGTTTTATAAAGGCAAAGGCTGTTCTGCCTGTAACAATACAGGCTTTAAAGGCAGGATGGGCGTATATGAACTTTTAATAATGACCGACAGCATAAGAGAACTGGTAATAGAAAATACCTCCAGCGCTGTTCTGTGCAAAAAGGCAAGAGAATTCGGAATGAGGACATTAAAAGAAGACGGGATGGAAAAAGTAAAACGCGGTTATACAACAATTGAAGAAGTTTTAAGGGTGACTCAGGATGCCTGATAATTCGCAGCATAATTTAATATTAAAAAAACTGCTGGATAAAAAACTTTTAACTCAGCAGATGATCGATGAGGCTTTGGCGGAAGAAAAAAAGACCGGAAAAAATGTTTTCAAAGTCCTCGTAGACAACGATTATATAAAAGAGGATAAATTGTTGTCAGCTGTGGCCGGCTGGCTGAACATGGAGATAGTAGATTTATCCAAGGTAAGCATAGAAAAAGATGCCATAGGCAAGCTTTCCGCCTCTACCGCAAAATTTTACAGCATAATGCCTATCAGAGCCGAAAAAGACTCTGTTACGGTGGCGGTATCCGATCCCTTAAATATGAAACTGAGTGACGAGCTGCGTTTTGTATCAGGGTTAAACATAAGGATGGTAATTGCGAAAGAAGGCGACATTAAGAAAGCAATAGAGCAGTATTACGGCAAAGAGGAAGAATCGCTCAGAGAAGTCATAGATGAAGCGGAAAAATCAACAAGTAAGATTCCCATAGCCGGTAAAGCAGAAAACGATGTCGATAAATTAAAAGAGATAGCGGCCTCCGCCCCTGTCGTGAAGCTTTTAAATATGATTCTTTTGCGCGCGGTGAGAGAGAAGTCGTCAGATATACATTTTGAGCCTTTTGAAAAAGACTACAAGATACGCTACAGGATAGACGGCATATGCTATGACGCGGCGCATCCTCCGAGAGATTTGAGCCTTGCGATAAGCTCCAGGATAAAAGTTATGGCAAATCTGGATGTTGCGGAAAGCAGGCTTCCTCAGGACGGAAGGATTATGATAGATATTGAAGGGAAAGCGGTGGACCTGAGGGTTTCCACATTACCTACGCTTTACGGCGAAAGCATTGTAATGAGAGTCCTCGATAAAAGCATTGTAAGCTTGTCGCTCGACCAGATAGGCGTGGACGAAGATATTAAATCAAAAATCAGGGAGATCATAAAAAGGCCGAACGGCATTTTTCTGACTACCGGGCCTACGGGGAGCGGCAAAACTACCACGCTTTATTCCTGCCTGAGCGAGATAAATAAAATAGATTATAAAATAATAACCACTGAAGATCCTGTTGAATACGATATAGAAGGTATCATCCAGGTAGCCATAAATCCAAAGATAGACCTTACTTTTGCCAGGACATTAAGACATATATTAAGGCAGGATCCCGATATTATAATGGTAGGGGAAATAAGGGACACTGAGACAGCGGAGATAGCCATTCAGGCAGCCCTTACAGGCCATCTTGTATTCAGCACCCTGCATACAAATGATTCGCCGGGAGCCGTTACAAGGCTTGTGGATATGGGCGTGGAACCTTTTTTAATAACATCTACTGTCAGGGCAGTGCTTGCCCAGCGGCTTATCAGAAAAATATGCTCCAAATGCAGAAAGGAGTATAAGCCATCAGAACCTGAGTTGTCAGAGTTTGGCATATCAAAAGAAAAGATAAAAGGCATGAAATTTTATAAAGGGGAATGCTGTCAGGAATGCAATAGTTCCGGCTATAAGGGCCGCACCGGCTTATACGAATTGCTCGTAGTAGACGATAAAATAAGAGACCTTATTGTAAAACGCGAGAGTTTAGCCGCTATACGAAACGCGGCGTGCGAAGCGGGAATGAAAACCCTGAGAGAAAACGGGCTTAAGAAGGTCATGGAAGGCATTACAACTATTGAAGAAGTTTTAAGAGAGACCAAAGAATACATATAAAGGGGGTTTTATGAGAAACAAAGGTTTTACGCTTATAGAGTTGCTGGTTGTAATCGCTATTATCGCGATACTCGCAGGCATGGTTGTAAGCGGGGCTCAGCAAGCCAGGAAACGCGGGGCCGTCACTAAGACAAAAGCTCAGATGGCAAGCATGGAGACATCTATAAGCATGTATGAGACAGACATGGGAACCTACCCCGGATCTGACAACAAGACTCTTGTAGCGGCTATTACAAAAGATCCCGGAGATATTGATTGGAGCGGACCTTATATGCCGATTAAAAAAGACGAGTTGAACGAAAGCGGAGAATATGTAGACGCATGGGGCAATGCTTTTGTATACATAAATCCCGGTAAAAACAACACCTCTTTTTATGACTTGTATTCCAAAGGCCCTAACGGCATCGGAGACGGGGAAGATAAAGATGATATCAGGAACTGGTAAAATTACAGAGTTACCTAATTCCGATCGCCGATCGGAGCACCTATTCCGATCGGCGATCGGAATAGGTGCTTTTACGCTGGTAGAGATGCTTATAGTGCTAGCGATAATGGCAATGATCATGGCCATGTCTGTGCCTTTTACATCAGGTTTCGGGAAGGGCCTAAAGATAAAAACAACCGCAAGAGCTATTGCCGGAATAATGCGCGTAGCGAAAAGTAACGCCATGACGTTCAGGAAAAATTATTCAGCGGTTTTTGATGTTAAAGAAGGCTGGTATTGGATAGAAGACGATACGGGCCGGGTTTATGAAAAAAAATACAGCCTGCCTAGTTCGGTAAAATTTGAAGTCAAAGGCAACGAGGAAGCTGATCCCGTAACTTTTGAAAACGATAGGGCGGTATTCAATTCATCCGGGTCGCTGGAAGGAGTTAGCGGGTCGGTCACATTTACTGATAAGCAAGGAGATTCCAGGACTATTTCTGTAGCAAATACTACGGGAAAAATTACAATAAATTAGATAATAGCTAATCTTTTTGACATAACCGGGGCTATGTGATAAAATAGCTCGAATGAAACTTTTGCGCGTTTTCATGAAAGGAGAAGTTGTTTTAAATGAAAGACAATTTAAAATTTACGCTGCTGGCGATAGGAATAATCGTGATTTTCTTTATAATGGGAAGGGAAATCATTGAGATAAGGGTAAGACTCAAAAATACCCAGGATTTGCTAGTTCAGCAGAAAAAAGAAAAGATATGGCTTCAGGAAGAATTAAAGACTAGCAGAGGAGAGCTTGCAGATACAAACAGAAACCTTAGAACCTGCCAGGGCAAATTAGATTTTGTGAATAAAAAGATTTCCGTATTAAGAGGCAGCAATGCCGCGTTGAGCAGCAGCAATGCCGCGTTAATTATAGCAAGGCAAGGCCTTGAGTATAAAATAGTAACACTACAGGAAGAAAAAAGAATTGTGGAGGCAAGGATCCATTCCCTGGGTGAGCTTAAAAAAGCAATACGCCAGGTTAAGATAGAAATGAAGGGTGACAGAATAAAACAGCACAAGGAGCGGATAAGGCAGCAAGAAGAGATGGATAAATGGGAAACAGCCAGCGGAAATCGCGGCTTTCTAATCAAAGACGGAGAGTATTTTTATAAACCGAAGGTAAACGTAAACGTAAGGCCCGCGAATTTGATCCTAAATAAGAGATAATCATACACTCCGTTCGCCGAACGGAAAACTTTCCGTTCGGCGAACGGAGGAGGTTATTGCGATTCCTGAACTCATGGAAGACTACCCGCTAATTTCTGTTATAGTCCCTATAAAGAATTTTGAGAGGACTATAGAAAAATCCTTCCAGTACCTTTTCAATGTGGATTACCCGCACGACAGATGGGAAATAATCATTGCGGACGGCGGCTCCACTGATAAAACAGTAGACATAATAAAAGAGTGGCAGAAAAGATACCCGTTCATAAAACTCGTGGAAATCCCTAATTGTCCTTCCCCTGGATATGCCAGAAATAAAGCCCTTCAATCAGTAAAAGGCGATTTTATATTTTTCACAGACGCGGATTGCACACCATGCAAAGACTGGGTAAAAATAATGCTTGGTCACTTTAAGCGCGACAGCCAGATAGCCGCTGTAGGAGGAGAGGTTTACACGCTAAAGGTGGATCCTGATAACCTGGTAGAGGCGTGGTGCCAGCATTTCAGGTTCAACATGGTCGGCCCCAGATATGGTTTTATAAAAGAAGGTTATTTCCCGGAATTTCCAAAAGACCCTTTACCCAGCGATATAGGCGGCCACAAGGCATATTTTTTCGGAACCTGCAACGTGGCTTACAGAAAAGCCGCGATGGAAAGCATCGGCGCGAAATTCTGGGATTTACCGACGGGCGAAGACATGGATTTAAGTTTTCAGCACCGTTCAAAAGGCTGGAAATTTTATTTTGCGCCCGACGCGAAAGTCGATCACATGCACAGGGCAGATTTAAAAGTCCTCAGAAAGGTGTGGGTGACGTATGGACAGGCGCACGCCTGCCTGCTTAATAAACATCTTAAAAATAGCAGGTTGGAGATAATATTCCAGTTTCTGAAGAATAATCCTTCAATAAGCATGTCTTTTCCGGTCAAAGGATTTATATATCTTGGCAATTTTCACCTTATGCACATATTCGGCATACTTTTTATCCTGAGCCTTATTATGGGCGGTTTTAGCTTAATTAATTTAGTATTCATGGCCTTAACTATTTATTTTGCATATCAGTATGTTAAATGGAATATGGGCATGGAGCCAAAGAATAAGTTCCTCGTCTGGTGCAAGATGAAATATCTCACAAATCTCAGTTTTATCCAGGGCGGCCTCAAAGATTTCAAAAAATATAAGATTATCTGCATCGAGCCGAGTTTCTGATGAAAAAAGCCCAGTTAATAATGGTATGGTTTCTTCCGCTTGTAGTAATAGGCGGATTTTTCTACCCGATGCTTGGTTATTTAGTTTTGGCAGCCATACTTTTCATGCTCGCTTTATCTATTTTTAAAGCCAGGTATTGGTGCTGGAATTTCTGCCCGAGAGGCTCTTTTTTAGATCTCGGCCTTTCAAAAATAAGCCGCAATAAAGCTATTCCTAAAATTTTTACAAAACAGTGGTTTAGATGGCTGGTTTTTACGCTTATAATGAGCCTCTTTGCATTTCAGATTATCCGGACAGGGGGGAACATAATGCTAATAGGCTTTGTTTTTGTAATAATGTGCGCAGTATCTACTGTAATCGCCACGATTTTGGGTATTATCACAAAACACAGGGCATGGTGCATGATATGCCCTATGGGCTTATTGCAGGAAAAAATAGGCAGAATAAAAAATAGGGGACATAAATGAAAATAAAAATCTTTAAGATAAAAAATCGGCACGGCTACGCTGCTATCTGCAATAATCATCTGACTGAAGGCAAAACCTCAGAGCAGGCAAAATACAGAATGCTCAAAGCGCTCAAAAGGCCTAACAAGCGTTCTAAATAGAGAAAATCTTCATAAACCATAAAAAAGGAGGCGTATATGCCAATGTCATCCAGGTTATTGGGGTTATTCGCGATTATTCCTATAAGCCTGCTATTAACAGTCAGCTTTTTTGTTTTAATTGCAGTTTGTAAAGCAGAAAACAAAGCTCTTAAGGCTTTTGGTTATGTGATAGCCGCGCTTTTATGGGCAGCTGTAATATTAGCCTTTTCAGCAGGACTTTATGTAATAATAACAGGTAAACACCCCATGATGGAAATGATGCACCACATGATGCAAATGAAAGGCCAGATGATGCAGCCAATGATGAACCGTTAAGGCTAAAGATGAGACAAAAAATTACACGCCGGCAAAAGGATGTAGCGAGAGTGTTAAGAGAAAAGAGACAGATGCAATGGGAGAAATTAAAGGGGTTAAAGAGAAGATAGCAGGATAAAAAAAGGTAATATATGCGCAAGACTTGCGCAGCTCATAGAAAAAAGCCAAGAAAAAGAAGAAATAAGGGAAGACTTTTGTCCTTATAGCCAGCGCATACGAAGATATAGGCCTGGATGCACTTGAAAAACCATTCGCTCTAACAGCCAAATATACATCTATGAAATTCAAATCTTTACTCATTCCAAATGCCGGAGAATCCGGCGACATCAAAAATAAAACCGATATTCGTAAGAAAGCAATTGCGCTGGGGAAAAAGATAGCTATATAACAGCGCTGGCTATTACAATTTTTTGATTAATCTTAAAAATATGGTATAATATATATATAAAATAGGAGATTATGAGATCATAAACCATTGTTGAATAGATGGTTTTTTTGCCCGGATTATTTAATGTTTTAAAAGGTTTTGACCTATGAATAATTATATAGCACGCAGCTTATTAGGTATTTTAACAGCACTTGTTTTTATCTCCTCGGCGGCGGGTTCTGTCTTTCCTGATAACCCTGGATTAAGGGTGCCTATTGGAGGAATGGCTCGGATAGACAAGGTTTTTAAAGATGTTGGTAGCAGGGCTTTAAAGAATAGTAAAAATACAATAATGCTTGGGCAAGATATTAGTAGAAACTGGTTGGAAGCGGTAAAAAGAGGAGAGATAAGGGTTGCATTTGAAAGAGAGGGTGAGCAGATTGAATTAGGTGTAAAAGAAGACGATAATGGGCAACTCGAGTTTTATGGTTTTAATAGAACTCGTGGTCTAGCCATAGAAGAATCTGTGGTTGAGAAATTCATAGAAAACTTTGCTGTACAATTTAATGGATATCGTGCGTTAAGACCCGGGGTTAGCAAAGAAAAAGATATTGGCAGGCAACCTGATTTACAGCCTCATTCTAAAGAAACATGTCAATTTTCATGCGAAAATCCTTCTGATTCTAAAAGTTTGCTAAACAGGAAATCTTTGGGTGATTTTTTAATTGAAGGAACACTATGGCAAGCTTATAATAATGCAGCGCCGTTCGAAAAAGAAGGTCATTTTTTACTTGTGCCTGATATCAAAGAATCTCAAGAGAGGCGTCCTCAGGTTTTGATTAAGAAAGATATTGCCGATATGGTATATTTAATGCGGCGAAGTATAAATTTATTATTATTTTTTAACTCTAGGCATGCAGGAGCAACTGTAAACCATATTCATTTCCAAGGGGTTTATCTCGATAAAGATATGCCTTTATTAAGGGCAGGCAGAGGAAGAGAGTTTATATACAAGAGCGTTGAGATAAGTCGTTTATTAAATTATAAGATTCCAGGACTGTGTTTTGAATCTAAAAATGAAGCAGATTTTACGGATGCTATTTGGAAAGCTGTGGAATTATTACAGCAAGAAGGAAAAGAAAAACCGTTTAATCTTATATTTATTGAAGATAAGGCGTATCTTTTTATTCGCAATATTGACCATGAGGTTGTAGAAGATTTTCGTACAGGAGTATTCGCTTCATATGAAATATCAGGGAAAATAATAGTAGTAGATAAGAATACTTATGATGCAGTAACTATTGGTAAGTTAGAAAAGGCATTTCGTGAAACATGTCTGGACTATGGCCAGATATCCCGAATATTTGCTGGAGTTTTTATAGACAGAGGAATAAATAGAATATCAAATTTCAGAAGGACTTCCACGAGCAATTAGTTTGATTTATTCAATCAAAAATAACCCAAACCCTAT
>Ga0315293_10002471_pt1 | contig 17749 bp, 15 predicted proteins | sample YL17G13_20_MG_FD_203071 | JGI IMG/M metagenome (GOLD analysis project Ga0315293, IMG submission 203071) | Sediment microbial communities from Yellowstone Lake, YNP, Wyoming, USA - YL17G13_20 | ecosystem: Environmental > Aquatic > Freshwater > Lake > Sediment | place: USA: Wyoming | collected...
CTCTTACGGTTCTTAAGATTTATTATAACCAGGCCATTAATGATGAATGGGCAGATATCGGCGTTGATTCTCAGACATCCAATACAACTATGGAATTCAATTTTAGCGAGGTGCTTGCGAAACAGATAAAGATTGTCATAAATCAGAGAAACCCGAGTGTCAATACGTATAAGATACCCAAAAGGATAATTAATAATGCGCAAATGTGGCAGCAAGTGGTGGACAGGGAATTTTCCATAAGCACTGAGACTGAATTTCCCATACAGGCCACACAGGACATGATAGACTATATTTCCGGATGGCAGGCTTACGTAGATGCTACCCAGAGTTACGCGCAAAGACTTAAGGATATTAGTAATACAAAGGTTCAATCCGTATCCGAGACAACCTTTGATGCCGTTACCGGAGAAATAACAAAAAGTGGGGGACAGGAAGTAGTAGATCCGCTTAAACTTGATCTATACGGAAAGAAATTAGATGCGTCGGATGAACTCGTGGAAGTGAGGAAATACGAATATGTATATGGTGCTTATAATATAGATGTTAGGAAAATATGGTATATGGAGAGTGGCGAATATATTAGTCCCATGTATATCCCGAATGGGGCTGTTTTGGAAGCCAGGCTTGACGTTAGTGAAGTTGTTCCATCCGGTACAACCATTGAATATCAAGTAGCTACTAGGCCCGGAGAATGGCAAAATATCTTACCTACCGGCAGTTACATAAATCAGGAAAGGATCGATATAGATTCAAATATCTTGACTGGTTATTTGAGATTCCCATCTAGCGGAAATATAGATTTATTATACAGAAATGATAATCTTATTCCCCCCACTGATTATACCTTTGATGTATCGGATGGGTCCATTGTTCTTGAGACCGGATGGTATATGTCCACATCTTCTTATACGGTATCTTATCTCCCGATAGGAATAAATGATGTTATTCCAAGCGGGGTAATTGTTAGTTTTGCTAGTGATACTCTGTTGGAAGTTGATGAATTGTATGAAAGTATTTCATCTAGACAATATAATATAGAAGTAGAACATTACCCATATATAAATTATGCTATTATTAATGATACTTCTAAAGCCGGGAAATTAAGCCCATTATTTTCCTTTGAGGATGGAAGATGGATGAACATAGATTCCTTGACGCATTATGGAGTAGCGCCCGGAGAGTATTATGATATATTAAGAGTAACTGTTGACGGATTTAGTTCTATCAATAGGACAGATTATTATACCAACATAAGACCGGCTCTTACTGAATATAATGAGGTCACATATCCCTACTATGAATATATACAGTCCGGTAGGGCATTGTATTTTAATGCGCAATTAGTTGATAAAGCGGTTAAAGTAAAATATAACTATTTGAATGATTTCATACAATTGCGGGCTCTTCTCAGGAATAACAACAGGGGGAATGTTTCCGTGACTCCGGTGTTTAATGATTTTACCTTAAAGCTGAGGACAATATAAATGGCAAATGAATATTTAAGATTAAATGATACCAAAATGAATATTCAGAAAGCTGAGAATCTTATAGCTATTATAGAGGCTAAGCGGAAAGATACTGAACAGATAAAGGAAATACAGAGCGAAGAGTCTCTTTTCACGGCTTTGTTTAAAGCTTTTAAGGAGTTTTTCACCAGTCTTGGTAAACCGACTATTAAAAAAAAGCTTATTAAAAAAGAAGCTCCCGCAAGATCTACTGACTATAATGATAGGATGACAGAGTTAGTTAATGATATAAACACGGCGTATACGGAAACGGACGCTTTATCTTCTGTTATAGTAAAGGATTTTAATTATAGCGAAACTGACAGGCAGATGCTTCTTAATAAAGTTAAGAAACTTGCTTCAGAAACAACGGATTATTCATTTTACTCTTCTGGGGCTAAGACTCAATCTATATTTGCCATAGATGACTTTACAGATAATTTAAAGATAGACTTTAGCAAGATAACCCCAGGAGTTGATCCTGCTGAGTTGGTGGCAAATGAGGGTGTTATTACCCTTAAGAGAACCGGTAATATAGACAGAAATAGTCTTGTAACGTCAGTAACCGGAATAAAGGAATCGATACCTCCCTGGGATCCCATAGCTCAAACTGGGGGATATGAGGGCCTGTATTTCGGTATAAAGAATGAGCCAAGGCCGGAGGGCGGTATATGGCATGCGACTTATTCGGCAGATGGCACTACCTTATATGAACAGGGTGCCAGTGAAGAAGAAAAGATGTCTAGAAGATTATCCATGTTTGATAATAATGCGAATACTTTCTGGGAAGTTGAGTTAAATAGTAACCCTATTGTAGGATATAGAGATAAGTATACTGGAAGACAAATCAGCGTAGCTGAATTCAATGAGCTGGTAAATAATGAAATTAATTCACCGAATGTAAATGTAACCGGAGGAGTCGTAACAACCGATCAGAGTGGTAGCTTAATTGAGGATTATATTCCAGTAACTTCTACGGGTACTGCTTCATATCTTAGTTGTAGCTTTATAATTCATTTGGCGCAGACTGAGATTATAAATTGGATAAGTCTCAATCCAAATAACTTCGGTAGGGATTTATACATGGAGGTATTGTCAGTCCAAACTTCCGCTGATGGCCAAACGTTTAAAGAATTGGAAGGTTTTGAGGATCATGAATATAATATTACCTTAACAAGTAAGGCAAACAGTGAGCTTAATCCGGAAGAGGTTAAGGATACTCTTTCTCCGGATCAGTTCAAATACTCCGGGCAGGGTATTTGGGTATTCGCTCCGAGAACAGCTAGAACTATTAAGTTTGATCTGAGGCAGACCAGATCTTATCTTAAGGAATATGAAGTCCTTATGGTGGAAATTCAGCAAACTATAACTACCACTACTACTAAAGAGAAGTTCTGGGGATTAAGCAAGAAGACGACTACGGATAGTTATACTACGAAGAACGCGGTCGAGATCCCATATTTAACCGGCCATATAGTTGGTTTTGATGCGATGTCCCTGGAAACCGGAGGAGTAAGTACGGCAAATAGTGTTGGCTCTTTGATTCCCGTAATGCCTGGAATGGGCAAGGATCCTACGCTTTCAGGAGCTGTTGTAGGGGGTGCTTCCGCAGGTCTTGCCGGTGCGGGGATGATCGCATCAGCGGGTCTTGTTGCGGTGCCGGTTGTCGGAGCAATGGTGGTTGCTGCTACCTTTATCGGTGCTTTAATAGCATCGTTATTCGGTACTAAGACTAAAACCAATACCTCGATTAGTCCCGCGAGTATTACTAGACAATGGACCGCCGTTAAGAATGATAGGGTAAGATTTGCGTTAGGAGTAAGGGATATTAATATTTACTCTTATAAATTCGCCACAAACAGCGAAATTGCATCAAGCCCGTTCTTGTGCCCTAAACCGATATCTAAAATAGCCTTGCAAGTAGACGAGACTATTCCTAAGATATTCTACAGCGATACATCTCGGGCCAATTCAGAAAATGATTGGATTAAATATTATATATCCATTGACAATGGAACATCATGGATCAGGATATCTCCGATAACTCATAGAACAACGATATCAGAGGATGGCATACATAGTGTTCCGGAAATTGTAAATATTAATTCCGATGTTCCTGCCGCAGAGAGGACTAATCCCTTAGCATATGTTGATACCGGAGAAGCTGTGTATTCCGTAAGATTTAAGGCTACTCTTTCGAGGCCGACAAATATTGCTGATGCTGAGAGCTATACTCCAGTTCTGGCAAAGTATGCTCTTCAAATCTATCCGTTGGGAGGTCTGTAAAATGAGTATAGCTTCACGACAAGTTAATAAGGCTTTAAATGCTATCATAGAAGACAGAATGAAAGAAGGGTATATACCATCAATCGAGTATGTGACTTCTAAGTTAGGGGAATTCTATGCGGCCCATAATGTGGGATATCCGTTCTTTGTTGACAGAAAGCAACCCTATCGAAAATTATTTGATGTAAATGCATACAATAATAATCTTTCTGAACTTTACGAAGATCTCAACAATCTCTATGAAGAACTTGTGGATCAGTTTACTATAGTGCTTAAAGATTTTGATTACTTTGATACACAGAGGCGCAATCTTTTAAACGAAATAAGAGCTCTCGAAGACCAGCTTGTTGATTTAGTTCTTACAGCCGCAGAGACAGAAGGATATATCTATTCTGTTCACGATAGTTTTATAGACAGATCCAAGATAAACATGGAATATACCTCCTGCGAGATCAATACCGATGCTGAAATAGTGACATTGCGGGAAAGCAGAAGTGGGATCACAAAGGTTGACATGTCCCATTATTTTAACAAAGAAAATTATCCCTTGTTAGCCGAGCAAAAGTACGCTCAATATATATTGTCTAATACGTTGTTTCCTCAAAGTAAATTCGGATATGCTTTCTCTGATATTGGCGCATCCTGGTGTCAAGAGATTATAACCAGTAAACCCGGTGGATTGGAGGTCTCTTTTATCGTTGATCTTATTCCGAGTGACCCAAACGGAGTGTATATCTCGAGGATTGAAATTAACGGGCAATCTGCAAAGTCGATGTATGTTACGCCATTATATTCTTTGGATAATATTAACTTCATTGTTCTACCGCTGGGATTTGCCGCCATGACTAAGGAAGTGGCTAACGGTAAAATAACTGTATGGAACTTTGATTATACCAGAGTAAAATATATTAAGTTTTTAATAAAGAAGTTAATCGAAGATGAGCAAACCAGCGTTAATAATTCAGCGGCTTATAGATATGTCGTAGGTTTTAAGCATATCGAATTCTTTAAGATGGGATATGATCTTAGTTCCATCTTATATTCCAATGCATATGTCGTGATTGATCCGGCTGGAGAGGCTCTTACCATAGATAAAGCTTCCCTAGTAGTTGACCAGGATATCCAATCCGGAACAAGTATAGAATATTACTTGTCTCTTGGAGATCCCGATATAGATGATCCTACACAATATAATTGGGCGTCGGTAAGTCCCGTTAATGATCTTAATCCCTCCGAACAACAGGTTGTGGATTTTAAGCATATAGCTTTCTTCAATAATGTTCCGGAGATTGAATGGGATTCCGGTACATATGGAACTCCGCTAGAGACTTATCAGGGAATAGACTTTTATAAGATATACCAGTTCTCATATGAACCGGTCAAGAATAGTGTTGTTTTATATCGCGGGAAAGATAACTGGCAGGTAACTCCAGTATATGATATACATAGGGAAGCCGTATATGATGAGCGGCATGTCTTTGGTTCGGGGAATACTGTTACTATGACTTTCCCCAATTTTACTCCGGTAGATGGGAATGGTCTAATAAGAGGAAGTGTGAGAGTTAAGAGCGATGCGGGACAAAACCCACTTTATTGGTATGTTACTCCGGGAGATTTTACCGTTAACTATACCACTAAAGTAATCACCAAACAAACCGGAAGCGCTATTTCTGCCGATCCTCAGGCTCCCGGAAATACCGTTTATGTCGATTATCAATATGACGATGAAATAGCCAAACCGACAGTTTATACCACTTATGTGTATATATTGAATCCGGATGGACTGGATATTAACCATGTTCCCTTCTCTCAGGCGGATATGGATGCTGGTCAGTATACCATTGTTACTACTTCTGCTAAGGATTTAGATGTATCGAGTTCTAGTGTAATAAAATTTACTGCCGGATGGCATAGGGTTACCACGACCGGGGAACCGGAATCCGTGAATGATAGATTTTTCTCCGTGAATGGCAGCAAGTACCTGTATCAATTAGTATATCAGCAGTATGCGTATGCCGAAAAATTACAGGAAACAAGTTGGTTTGAATTAAAGTATAATACTTTGATTACTAATCACTCTCAGTATGCGATAGTTGACTATGACGGGGACGACGACAAGGAGATAATTGTAAATTATAGACCACAGACCTCACCTTGGGCAAGTGCTTCCGATGATTTGTTATGTGCTCATGGGGCGGAGACTTATGTTCTCTCATATAAGTTTATAACCACAGCTACAAACACAATATATCTGAAAGCTATTTTTTCAAGGGAGAGCACTGCCGCCCCTACCGCTACTCCGACCTTAAATTCATACACCGTTAAGCTTGGTTACTAGAATGTCGAATAGAAAAGAATATATGAAAGAGTGGAATAGAAAGAATAGGAAGCATATAACTGCTAAGCACGCAGAATATGTTGCCAAGAATAAGGATAGGGTGAGGACCGGGAGGGTGTCGAGAGACCTGCGTGTAATGTATGGAATAACCATAAGCGATTATAACAAAATGTTTATTGATCAGGGTGGATGTTGTGTAATATGTGGAAAGCCAGAAACCATAGTAGACTCAAGGACTGGGAACATCAGAAGACTGTCAGTGGACCATGATCATGAAATGGGAATAGTGAGGGGACTCCTGTGCCATGCATGCAATGTCTGTCTTGGATTCGTTGAGGAGTCAACCGATATAATTGATTGCGTCAGATTGTATCTAATAAAACATAAAAAACTTGGATACTGATAATGGCTGTAGCTAATTTAGAAAACTTTATGGTGATCTTTCTGAAAGGCAACGGAGATCTTAAGGACAGAAGTATACAGAGATGGCATCTGGCTACTGATCTGTATGCCTCCGGTGTTTTTGAATACGGTTATTTTGATCATATAAAAATAGACGGTCCGACGACTTCTGGGTATGTATTAACTACCGACGCAGATGGATGGGGGACTTGGCAAGAGTCTACTGGTGGTGATCTTAGCGATATCTATGTTCCATATGTAGGAGCTACAAAAGATGTCAATCTTGGGACTAATAGTTTAACGGTATCTGCTGGTGAGAAGATAATATTCGATGGTGCATGATGGCTGCTAATGATACTTATATAACTTGTAGTACTGCTGGTCCAGATATTCTGGATATATATACAAATAATACTCTTGTGGGGAAGGTTATCTCGGATACTGACCCGGGTGGAAGTGGAGGAATTGAATGGACGTACTGGAACCATTATATTCCCGCAAATCTTGACCCAATTTTCTTTTATTGGGCAAATTGGTCAGATATTGCCATGGGAAAGAGTGCGGGGATTCCTCCTATTTATGTTACTCCTGCGATAATGTGCGTTAATGGTGGTCGTATTTATAGAAGGACCGCCCCTGCGTATACATATGAGACCCGACCTGCTGGGGATACTGATCAAGGTTGGAATAGTGTTGCTTGTGATTATGATGGTTCTCATTACCTAGTAGGTTCCGAACCTTCATTTAATGGTAGCGGTCGTTTGTACAGATCTACTGATAGTGGAGCAAGTTGGGCTGAACAACAACCTGCTGGAGATAATGATTTTTATTGGACGTGTGTTTCGGATTCTGATGGTTCTAATTTAATGGCGGGTGCTTTCGGTGGTCGCCTCTGGTTGTATAGCGGAGGAACCTGGACCGAGACTAAACCTGCTGGAGATGTTAATAAGGATTGGATGCTTCTTGCTACAGATGGCGATGGTTCTCATTTGTTGGCAGGTGTAATGTATGGTCGTTTATATAGATCTACAGATGGTGGTGCAAATTGGGTAGAACAGACTCCTGCCGGAGATGCCAGCGTGGAGTGGAGGGTTGGTACTTCAAATTCCGATGGTTCTGTTTTGTTAGCAGCTCCGTGTTCTTATGCTAGTTATTCTTATGTGTACAGATATAAGGATGGGGCTTGGACTACTATGACAGATATGGGTTATGTCCCGTGGTATGGGGCTGACTCAAGTTTGGACGGTTCTCATTTATTAGTAGCCGCTATGACATATGGTGGTGAAGAAATTTATTTTTCTTCCGATAGTGGTGACTCTTGGGAGGAGATTGGTCCGGTTATTTCGATGGGTCCTGGTTATGAGTTTACGGGAAGTTATAAGCGGGTTGCATTAGATGGAGACGGTACTAATTTACTTTTATGTGAATATGCGGGATACGTTTGGTATGCATTGTCTGAAGAAGATCCACCAACTACTTTTTATCCAAATGATACTTATCTAACCTGTTCTTCTGCAGATCCAGATCTACTGGATTTTCATGTGGATGATATCCTAGTAGGTAGGGTTACTTCTGAAAAGGTTAGTATACTTAGTTGGACCAAAACTACCAGTGGACTTCCTAGTGGTACTTTGAGTTGGAGAAGCGTTGCTTCAGATGCTGATGGATCTAATTTGATAGGATGTGTTTATGGCGGTAGAGTTTGGATGAGTACCAATAGTGGTACGAGTTGGACCGAGACCAGACCTACTACAGTTGATGAAGATCGTAATTGGTATTGTGTTGCTTCAGATGATGATGGGTCTAATTTAATAATAGGGGATTATACTGGACGTTTATGGGTATCCACTAATAGTGGTACATCTTGGACTGCTGCCAATCCCAATGGGGATGCTGACGGGAATTGGGTTTCTGTCGCTTCTGATTCCGATGGTTCTAATTTAATAGCAGCACATGTAGATGCTCGTCTCTGGATATATAGTGGTGGAACTTGGTCAGAGACCCGACCTACAGGAGTAGATGAAAATAAGAGTTGGTATGTTGTTGCCTCAGATGCTGACGGGTCTAATTTATTAGCAGCTATTTACGGTGGTCATTTGTATAGGTATAGTGGAGGAACTTGGGTCGAACAAGTAATCGTGCCATGGTCTGAAAATGCTTGGTATACCTGTTGTTCAAACTCTGATGGTTCTATTTTACTGGCAGGTGTTGCTACTATATCTGGGCCATCGAAGTTGTATCGATACAGTGATGGATCTTGGGACATCGGGTATCCTCCCGATCCCAGCGTAGCTCTGTGGGTCTCATCAGCTTCCGATTCTGATGGATCTAATTTTATAGCAACAATGGGGTACTATCCAGCAGTTTATATATCTACTGATTATGGAGTGAGTTGGGGAAGTACTTCTTCTGGTGATGATGATTGGCAAGGAGGGGGGGGAGGAGTAGCTTCGAATAGCGATGGTTCCCGTTTATTATTAGGTGATTTTATGGGATATCTTTGGATTGGGACCACTGCTCTTGCTTATAGTGCAAATGATACTTATCTTAAGTGTTCTTCGGATTTATTGGATGTCTATGTAGATGGAACAATAGTAGGGAGGTTTTCGGATACATGAGTTGGACTCTTTATAAGGACCTATTATGTAGTGCAGACGGTACCCTCGATATAGGCAAGACAGCTACTCGTTGGAAGGCTATCTGGGGGGATACTATCACGGGTGCTACTATAACAGATGGGGTGGCTTCTTTTACCTCCGGTGCGGGTACGGGTATTACTGCCATAACTATGTCTGGTAGGCTTACTAATACTTATAACTCTGGTTCTCCTTTTGTTATTACTAACGCTACAGTTAATACTAATCTTAATGCCGATCTTCTGGATGGATTACATGGTGCTGATTATGTTGCATATGACTTGGGTCAGTTAATCTATGTTCAACCAGGTGATACCATTCAAGCCACGATAAATGCAATAGATGATGAGTCTGCAAGTAAGATCTATACCGTTATGGTTCCTACTGGAGTCTATAATGAAAAAGTAACTATGGCTCCGTATATAAATCTAGTAGGGATGGATAGAGATGGTTCTATAATCAAACCTTCAACTATCAGTGATAACAATATAATAATTACGGGTTGTTCCAATAGTATGATAGCAAACCTGAGTGTGATATGTTCTACTTATGTGGGGACCCCCGGAGCACCTTCAGGAGAATATCACGGTATTAGGTTAACGTCCGTTGCTTCCTCAAAGGTCCTTAATGTCTTTATAGATATTTCAGCGGCGTCTGATAATGTAAATTATGCGTTAGATATTGTCGGTGGGGCTCCTGTTATTATGGGAATTGAGTCGGATGGTTATGTTCATATGATAGATGATGGAAGTGCTGTTAGCCCAACACCTGTTATGACAGGTTGTCATTTTGGAAATGCGGAGATTCAAGATCTTACCAAGTCGGCTAAGATATCCTATTGCATATTTGATAGGATGGCAACGATCCAAACACTTACCAATTACGCCGAGATAGATTATTGTAGTATACATTCTATATCTAATATAGGTGGTGAGGTAATTTTCAATCATTGCGAATTCGTAGAACATAATACAGGTAATGTGGCGATAAACGTAATGATGAGTAATTCAACGACTATCTTCAGGAACTGTACTTTTAGGGCGTTGGATACTTTTCCAGTAGACGTGTATACTGGACATGGAAGGTTCGAGAACTGTACCTTCTTGGGTGGGACGAATTCTAGTGCCGCTTATATTTATCATCACACAGGAGATTATGGTGGGAATATAGAATTTTATAACTGTACTCTCCTGAAGGATGGAAGTGCTACTTATGCGATGGATGGTGATGGTTCTAATGCTCCTGTGATTATACAGAACTGTTATCTGAATGCTCCGATTTCAGCCACTATTATACAGGCGGCGGGCAATAGCTATCGGGTAGAGGAAAATCTTACCATAGGTGGAAATATTATTGCAACAACACCATTGACGATAAATACTACAGTAGATAGTAGTGATGATGGGCAGGATATTGAAATATCAACTGACTCTCCAACTGCTCAAGGTTCGGCAGGATCGATATCTATTATTGTGGGCGATGCCGTCGGAGGCGGTGTTGAGACCTCTGAACAGGGGGGGGATATAATAATTACGGCAGGTTCTTCAAACGGAGCAAATGGGGCAGGTGGAAGTATCTATCTTACCCCAGGTAATAATAGCGGTTACATGGGAACTCCGGGTAATCCAGGACAACTCTATCTTCGTGGGTCACAGGGGGGTAGCGGGGGTGGCGCGGGGGCGGTTAATTTAGACCAAGTCAATGCGATGGGCCAAAATTATACCCAATTAAAATTCACTGGTACGTTGGATAATTTATTTTCGGGGAAGATTTTTAGAGGTATCTTTTTTGATTACACCAATGCCAACCATACCTGTATAGCAGGGATAAATTACTTTCATGCGATTGATATAGATACTATCGTGGCGGATGCCCAATGCGAAGAGTATGCCATAAATATAAATACTGGATGGGATAGAGCAATAAATATATTAGGTGGGGATATTATAACGGCTGGGAATATAGATGTTGACGGTACAATTCAGACTGATGATTTAATTGTAGACGCCTCTGGTATATTTCAGAATATTTCCACACTAAGTATTACTGCCAGCGGAAATTTAACCATAGGAAATACCACATTAACAGAACAAAATCTCATTGATCTCTTGGCGTTATTATAACCAAAATGAGAATGTGCAATAAAGATATATAATAAATAAGGAGACAAAATGCCTTATATGGATGAATTTAATAGTATAGTAACGCTATCGAAACGCAATCATAGATATTATGGCCCTACCGAATCTCAGAAGATTAAAGGAGCCTTAACCGAGATATCTACTGATTTTAATACGATATTCTATGAGATAAATGAGATTAAATCCAATATAGATATTCTCGCTTCCGGATATCTATTACCTTCCGGAGCTTTAAATAGTTTATATGATCTCAACAGGGAAATTTACAATCTTGAAAAAAGGTTAGAAAATAGAATATATACCAAGGCATATCAGGCAGAGCTATTAGAATAAGGAGAACGTAAAATGTCGTTGATACCCAGTTACACGCCGATACTTCCGCAATGGAGAGGGAACACATCTTCTAATGATATGAACGAAAATTTCGAGGAGATATTGTATGATCTTAATACTATATTTTCCGAAGCCTCCAATATAGTTGTTGATATAAATGAACTTGAGTCCAGGATAAGACATGATGTGGAATCCATCAGTTCTCGTATATATGCCGTAAGTGGGATGATTTCTACGTATGAGCAAGCTGATACCGCATATAAGTTATTTTATGAAAGTTTTTATCTTCCAGATCAGATAACATATCCGATCAATTTGGTGGATACGGATAAGTGTGTTGTCAATAATGAGTTTGGGATTGCGACTTTACCGGTTAATAATAGTTTCTCCAAGACCTATACTGTCGATATTACCAGCGGGAATACTATCGTAGCTCCGGATTTAACGGTAGAAGTTATGCCGTTGGATGAAACCGGAAGTTTAAAAATAGAGGAGACTAGCGCTACGAGAGCTTTTGATGGTCAGGATAGTACTGTTTGGGAAAGGAAAGCAAGATACAGCAGAGATTCAACTAGGACATACTGTAGGTGTTTACTTGCAGTAACATTGCCTTCCATGAGTAATCCGTACGTGAATAAGATTCATATTAAGCCGTACCCTGAAGGTTCGGAAGATATCCAAATGATAACATATGATACGCTTGTAGCTCAGGATGTTGTACTGCCTTCATTTCCTGTGGACGGGGAAAATAACTCACCATCTATAGCGTATTGTTTTAATAATATACAACCAACAAAGTTTAAGTTTTATTTAAGGCAAAGGAATAACAAACTTGAGGATGATTATAAAACCTTTGTATATGGGGCCAGGGAAATAGGAATAGAAGAGGCTGAATATAATTCTTCCGGGAAAGTAGGGTTTAAATTTACTGTTCCTGATTATGAAACGGGTTTGATCGATAAAATTATGCTCTTGAAAACAGACCCAGATTATGATAATATAACATATAAGGTAAGCTTATATACTTCGGAGTCTGAGTTTAACCTCGATTTACCTACTTGGACTTCTAGCAACTCACCGATTACCGGTACTAATCCGTTGATTTTGAGTATACCCATGAGTACTCTGTGGGCTATGATTCAAATCACACAGGCTGAAGGTGATACAAGAAGTCCAATACTTAGATCCCTGTCAATTAGTTACACAACAACCGCATAGGAGAAGGTAAAATGGCTACTTTAGATTATCAAGCGCAATTAACACTGATATATGACAAGCTATCAGCTATTCAGGCTGATCTAGCCAAACTGGCTATTTGGTCTAACGTGAGCGATGTCCAGGCCTCTCTCCAGGCGCAGATGAATACCATAGCTGCTAGGGTTGGTGTGCTAACTACGGAAGTTGAAACTATACAATTAACGATGAGCGATTTGTTAATAGAACTAAGGAGTAAGTAAAATGTCCCTTCCCATAATTAGTCCAACAGGAGCAATGAGTTCTGGTAATTACGTAGACTATATGATGGGTTATAATAACTTGGCGGAAGATGAGCTATCTTCTGAATTGGACTACTATGTTACTCAGAGCACAATAGATGACTGGCACAACCTATGGGATAGGATTGTTAGCGATACGAGTTCTGCTGTAACTGATCTTGAAACTGCAGTAAATAAATTAAAGACTCAAATTTGGATGGTAAAGGATGCACTAAAGAGATTATAGTAGATGTAAGAGAAAGGGGGTGATCGGGTGAAGAAGAACATTAAGATCGTGCTTGCTCTTGTTGCTGTAGTTGTTGTCATTCTTGTGGTAGTTCTCGTAAAAGGGCACAATAAGACAGAAATAAAGGTTGCAGCGCCTGTTGTTGCAACAGAACCGGTTAAATAACCAAGGAGCGACCAAAAATGATGAAATTGTTTACATTTGTAATAATCGCATTAGCTCTAAGTATGTCATCCGTATATGCTTTAGACTTAACGATTGGTCCAGATACTGAATTCATTATCAATAAGGACTTAAAACTAAAGAACTTAGATGCTGATGCAGAGTATTCAGCTCAGTATTATGACGTGAAGGCAGATGTCAAACTTGGGGACTTGATTGTGCTTTCACCGAAGGCTGGTATTAACACGTTCAGCGCGGAAATAGGCGATGTAGATGTTAACGGTGGGATAGGTTGGAATATCGGTCTCGATGCTGAAACCAAAGCCTTAGAGACGAAATATGCTGATCTCAGCTTGATAGGTAAGTATCGTTATTCAAGGACTGATATTGATAGCATAGACATAGGCCCGTTAAGCATTAACAATCCTATCGAAGCTATATTATCAACTCACGAATGGGAAATCGGCGTTATGGCATCAAAAGACTTGAAGGAATTAACAGGTCTTCAGATTAAGCCGTATGTCGGGCTTGTTTATTCTGATTTCAAGGGAACTGCTGACATGAACTTGAGCGTAATCGGTCTCGAAGAAGAGATATCCACCAAAGATCATCTTGGTGTAAGGACTGGCTTTACGGTATCTCCTATTGAGAATCTTAATGTTGGCGTAGGACTTAAACTAATAGATGAGACGGCGATAACTGCTGCAGCATCATACAAATTCTAAGTTAATAAAAATAGGGGGCACCACCTTAATTTCGTGATGTCCCCTATTTATTTGGGTAGCGGTAGTGTTGGGTACTACCGATTTTTATTTACAAGTGTTTCTACAAGTAGTCTCAGCAGATTTAAAATGAAGTAGATGAATACCACTCCTATCGATTGTAAGTAGGTCAAATTAAATAATTTAGAAATTCCGTAGGCTATAGCAAGATAGGCGAATAACTCTATTACTGAGTCAAGTTCTTTCCATGCAGTCTTGAGAAACTCTTCAAATTTGCTCATTTTTCACCATTCTCTTTCCAACAATAATCTTTGTAATCGCAATATGAACATTGATAATCGCCTATATCCAGGTCATTATTTTTGTCGAATTCCTCGGCCTGTTTCTTTCTGAGGCGCCTGGAATCATTAAGGGATGCGATCTTACTCCTAGAATATTTTAATTGGAAATCTCTCCTGGGAAGAGTACCATCTTGAAGATGTCCTTCCAATTCTTTAAATCTAGCTAGGCATCTCGGAACAGAGAGACCGTTGCTAAGCTTTTTGCCATCAATACTGGGAGTTCCATCATCATTTAATGTTATGAGATATTCACCCCTAGCGGCATTACCTCGGTCGATATATACAATGCTAAAGGGTATTTTGAAATAATCAATATAGAGCATTGTTTGGAGCATGTGATCAAACTTGGGTCTACCTGGTTTCGTAGAAGTTCCCAGGACTTCAGACCTAAATTTATAGTCGTACCCAGATTTGATTTCTACTCCTCTCAAGTTTTTGGTATCTTCATCGAATATAATGCAGTCCGCCTCTCCAGATATCTTATAATCGGGGTTGATAAATTTGACATTGTTGTCTCTCCATATACCGATTTGTTTATACTGCTCTATTTCAAATCGTTCGACGGCTTTTCCGTACGCACAAATTCTTTCACCTCTGGCTTTCATGGGGTTTGTTGGTTTAATGTTTCTGTGTTTCCAATAGGAGTCCCTGAGGCATCTACCGACAATAACTTCTTCTCCGTATTCGTTCTTTATAGCACAAGATGCATTAGAGGGATAGTGGTATCCCTTATCAAGCTTTGTGTGAATCTCATAGGGATTCTCCAGATACTTGTCCACCAATTCTAGAAGCTTCATTTGTTTCTCCTTTAGGTTAAGTTTTATCTATCTAATCACAGTATAGCACAAATACCGATGGTTTTCAAATTTTGATTTATCGTTGAATTTATGTTCTATATGTGTTATAATGTCATTATAAGATGAAAAACAGCTGGAATAGATCAATTAGAAGGAGGGGGAGAGCGTGGCAGAAGATAGTTTTTTAAAATGCGAACGTGAGTACTTTGCGGAGACAGAGGCAGCTTCCTTGGACATACCTATTAAGAAGTTATCGAAGGCATTGGAATCGTATAATAAATTTTTGCAAAAGGCGCTTTTGGGAGAATCTCGAATTATTACAGAAGATTTAAGATTAACGATACTAAAATCAGGGGGGAATAGTGATACAGAGTAGCCGAGTAGAGAATCTAGAAACTTTAATATCAAGGCTTAGACCTTATCTCAGGAGATATCTAGAGGAAAGAAATGTAGAGATAGATAATAAGGGATGGTTTAGTTGTATTAATCCTGCACATCCCGACAAACATCCATCTTGCGGATTTGTGAAAGATACTAATGAAGAAATATTCTATTGTTTTTCGTGTGGGGCAAAGGGTAACATCCTGAATGCAGCTAACCTCTTAGAGGGCAAGCCAATGAGGGGACAGGAATTTATTACGGAAAATGTTGCCTACATAGCAGAAAAATACGGCGTTGAATTTTCAACGGTAGAACTCACTCCTGAAGAATTATATACGAGAAGGGTATACAGGGCTTATGCGGATGCCGCAGATATTATATCTGAGTGGCAACCAATAGAGTATATCCAGAAAAGAAATTGGCCGGTATCTCTGTGTAGGGAGTTACAGATAGGGGCAGTTAAGAGCTATGAAGACTTTATAGACAAGATGAATATATGGGGGTATGAAAGATCCTTTATAGATGAAATAGATTTGAATAGGTACATTTTTAATGAGGGTATGCTTGTTTTTAGCGTAAAGGATGAGAAGGGAAGAGTGGTCGGTTTTTCTGCCAGGGATATGGCTCATTCCAAGGAGTCTAAGAAGGCTAAATTCATCAACACCTCCGCAAAGTGCCATATTTACAACAAGGGGGTGGTTTTGTACGGCTTAAACGTGGGAAGGCACCACCAGCCCCCACTTTACATATTTGAAGGCTATCCTGACTACGCTACGGCCTATAAGCACGGTTTAAAGAACGTCTGTGCTATAGGGGGGACAGCCCTAACAAGGGACCATATAGACCTTATAAAGGACTTGGGTATATCCGATATTATTCTAGCTCTTGATGGGGATGACGCCGGGCAGAACAGGACAGAGAATCTGTTAGATCAATACTTTGGTGGGGATGAAACTATAAGGGTTAGGGTATTAAAGCTTTCCGGCAAACCGGAAGAATGCGATCCGGATGATTTCCTAGAGAAATACGGTGCTGAAGAGTTCAAAAAATTAGCTCTCCTTACCCCATTCCAATGGAGATTGGAGAGGTTTAATTATGATACAAGGCCGGAAGACATATGCGATAAGATGATACCTCTGATAATTAATGACCCCAATGAGGTTCACAGGGAAATGATGGCCAAGGAACTGTCCGAAAAGACGGGGGTTAGATTGAGGACAGTTTTAAAACAAGTTGATAAATTGATAAATGCTGAAGAGGCGCAAAAGGACGGCGTTGTCCAGACTAAGATAAGGCAGTTGGTAGATGATCTTAAATATAATAAGGGTGACGTAGCTACCCTTCTAGAGGTTACGGCCGAAGAAATTCGGCAGATCCATTCGGATTCTCAAGAAGAAGTTAATTCCTCTACCGAGGTGGTCAGTTTTATAGACCAAGTAAGAAGAACTTTTGAAGAAAGAAAGCCTGGTCTTCAAGGGTGGAAGACTGGGTTTGATGCACTAGATGCCAGTATATCAGGTATCCCTAAAGAAGACGCTATGGTAACATTTGCGGGCGATAGCAATGTGGGAAAAACTGGTTTCATGTTCGAACTTGCATTACGCTTGGCAAAAAATAATCCTAATATAATGGTTTTATTCATGTCCATCGATGATTCCAGGCAGCAGGCAATGGCGCGATTGGTTGCCCTAGAAGCCGGATTGAGGATAAATCAGGTATCTCATCCAATCCAAAATATAAAGACCGATGAAGATAAAGCAAGATTAGAGCATGGTTGGAAGTATATGAGAGATCTCGTGAGCAGTAATAAGTTTTCCATAAAGGATAACAGTCATGGGAATACTCTTGATTTTGCGGAGGGGTGGATACGCTGGGCAAGGGAGAATTACCCCGATAAAGAGGTTGCTTTTTTCCTGGATAATTTCCACAAGCTTGGTGATGAAAGAAGTAAAGAAGAAAGAATTAGATTTAAGCATGCATCTG
>Ga0315293_10002472_pt1 | contig 17748 bp, 16 predicted proteins | sample YL17G13_20_MG_FD_203071 | JGI IMG/M metagenome (GOLD analysis project Ga0315293, IMG submission 203071) | Sediment microbial communities from Yellowstone Lake, YNP, Wyoming, USA - YL17G13_20 | ecosystem: Environmental > Aquatic > Freshwater > Lake > Sediment | place: USA: Wyoming | collected...
CCCCCACCCCCATGCTTACCGGCACCCTAAGTTCGTTGAGGTGCGCGGCCAGCCATTTCTCCTGTCTTCCCGCCCCCAGCCCGGCGAAAAGGATATCGGGCCGGGCCTGCTTGATCCGGGCGATAATTTGGGGATCATCTGCGGGTTTAAAGAAGCCAGGATAGGTCCCAACTATCCTAAGTCCGGGGTTTTGCAGGATTAAATTCCGGCCGGCGGCTTCAGCCACCCCGGGGGCGCTGCCCAAAAGAAAAACCCGGTACCCCTTTCGGGCCGAGACCCGGCAGGCGCCCAAAAGGAAATCTATGCCGGTAACTCTCTCTTTCAAGGGCTTTCCCAGGAGGCGCGAGACCACCACCATGGAGATCCCGTCAGGCAGGCGCAAATCGGCCTGTTTGATGATCTCATAAAGCATCTGGTCCTTTTGGGCGGCAACGATCATTTCGGGATTGGGGGTGACGATTAAACGGGGAGTTTTTTCGGCAAGGAATTTTTCCAGATTTTGCAGGGCCTCTTCCAGAGTCAGATTGTCAACCGGGACCCCGGCCAGTTCGATATTCATCACCTCAGGGTTATTAATATATCCATGACCCCGCTGCGGATGTAATGGACCGCAATGGCGGCCAAAAGGATGGTCAAAACCCGGGCGATGATCTCGGAGCCCCTCTCTCCCAGCAGTTTAAAGAGCGTGTCCCCAAAAAACATGGTAAAAAAGCTTATGCCGAAGTTGATGACTATAGCGGTCAGGGTCACGGCCGGGCCGTAAAGTCCCATCAGCACCATAGCGGTGGTAATGGCTCCGGGGCCCACCAGGATCGGTACTCCCATCGGTACCGCTCCCACCGGGTGGGTATGGTCGGTATCCTCGATCCAGGAGCCGCGCACCAGTATCAAAATGGCAATGATCAAAAGCAGGATGCCCCCGGCAATTTTGAAATCAGGCAGAGTGATATGGAACAGGGCAAGAATAAAATTCCCTAAAATCGCGAAGACTACCAGTAGGGTAAAACCCACAAAAGTGGCCTGGAGATAGGTTTTATGTTTTTCTTCCTTTGGCTCTTTTTTGGTAAGCGCCTCGAAAATGGGCAGGTTCCCCACCGGGTCGGTGATGATGAAAAGCTGGATGATCGCGACCATCAGGGCATATAGATCCATGTTACTCTCCTTTCAGCATTCTGATCAGTCCGAAATTGAGCCGGGATTGGGCCCTAAGCTTCCGCCGGTGGGACTCCAAACTGTGCTTGACCCCGGTCCGATTATCGCACAATTCTAAGACGGCGGAAAGCAGGTTTTCAACTTCCAAGTCGTCTATATCGATACAGGGTAAATCTATTTCCCCCATAAAAGAGGCCACTTTGGGATCATAAGATAAACCCACCGCCGGAACCAGGGAATTTACGGCAAAGATCAGGGAGTGCAGGCGCATGCCGATCAAAAGATCCAGGCGCGAGATAACTCCCAGAACTTCGCGGGGATGCATTTCCCGGAAGATCATACAGGCATTTTTATCAATTTGATTTAAAATATCCTGCGAAGGGGAAAGATCGTAAGGGAGCTGGAAAGGAATGAAAATGATCTGGGCCCCCAGTTTTTCGATCAGTTTTTTGCAAACCGCGGCGATCTTTTGCGACTGCTGGTTCTTTCTGAGACAGATCCCGATGCGCGGTTTACTGTCGAGAAGGCCTTCGATCTTAAGGATCTTCTCCCCGTCTTCGGGAGTGAGGACAAAAGTGGGATCGGCGGTTTCCACTATTTTGGGGTTTTGGAGTTTCAGGCTTTTCAAGAAATTGAAGGAATTCAAATCACGGACAGTGATTAAATCCACTTTATTAAGCACCCGTTTAAGAAGCAGGCGGTTGTACCATTTACTGATCGGTCCGATCCCCTGCGCGAAAATGAATACCTTTTTGCCCAGCAGTTTGGCCAGCCGGATGATCCCCAGATAATAGAGGAAACTGCGGGTGGAAGTTTTGTCTTGTAAAAGCCCCCCACCCCCCGAAATTAAAAGGTCGCAGTCTGCAATCATCCGGAGGTTGAACCGGTTCGGTTGGTCCAAGACCGAGATCCGGGTTTCCGGCAGGATTTCCCGAATGCCGTCCCGCATGGCCAGCAGGATGGCTTCATCCCCGGTATTTTTGAACCCAAAATACCCGGAAAGGGCGATTTTCAAATCCGGCGTTTCCTTTCGATCCTGTCCACTATTAGGATCAAAAGCAGTCCCAGCACCGCTCCCAAAACGATCCCGATCACTGAACGGATGACTGAGATAATTAAAGGAGTATGAATATGAGTAAAAGTGTTAAGGAACGAGATCGGTCCGATCACTCCCACCGCCAGCAGGAGCCAGAGCCACTCTCTGCGGTTTTTCTGCAAAAGATAGGCCGCCAGGATCAAGACCGGATAACCGATCAGGAATTCTTTGGTGCGCGGCCGAACCAGCAGCAGCTGTTCGAGCGCGGCGCGGAGGGACTTCTCCAGGGCCGGGACCGGGATCACAAAGTTGCTGCTGCGGGCGATGAAGAGCATAAGCCCCGCCAGCAGCATAAGCGCCCCCAAAATATAAAGCAGGGGGGCGCGGTAATTCAAAATACGGTCAATTTTATCTTTAAGGGAACCCTCCAACTTAAAGAAGAAATAGGCCATGACCACTAAGATGGGGAAAACCAGGGCGATTTTCACTCCGATAAAAGTTTGGGAGGTCAGCATGAAAAGGGAATTGGAAAGCAGGCCCACAATTATCAATATTCCCAACGCGGTATCGGCCAGGACATTTATAAAGAGATTGAAAGCGGCGATCAAGGGCCGGGTACCAAGGGCTGGGGGTTTTTTAAATTGGGAGATGACCGCATAAGCCGGGAAGCTTATGGCGGCCAGCAGGGCCAGACCTTTTTCCAGAGGATATCCCCGGCTGGCCGCGCCTAAAAAGACCATGCCGACCAGGGAAAGCAGGATCACCCCCCACATTATATAGTAGGGAATAGTTATAAAGGCATCTACCAGGAAAAGAGTCATGATTATCACCCCCACCCCTAAAACGATTATCTGCCATCCCTGAGGAGAGAAATTGGCGAGGGATGAGGCGGGACCCAGGTTATACCCCGCCCCGACGATCCTTTCTTTTATTTCTGAAAAGTAGGCCAGATTATAGGCGACCGGATCTTCACTGACCTGCCTGCCGTCAGGCACGGTCTGCGGCGGGAGGAAGGGACGGACATAGATCAGGCGAATACCCCTCTCTTTTACCGCCCGCGCGAACCGGTCCACGGCTTCCGCTTTGCTGATCTTTATAAGTTCGTCCCGGGGGACGCTGTGCACCCGGATGATCTGCCCGCCCATCAGGGCTTTTAAGCGCTGATCCCCGTCCTGTTTGATGATTTCAATGTTACCGTATTTAATTCCGCTCTTAAGCAGGGCATAGGCCAAACGCGGTATACTGCCCGGATATCCCAAAATTTCATCCCCGTCAAAGATGATGACCGGTAGACCCTTGAAAGTTGCTATCTTCCCGATTATCTCATAGCGGGAATCGTTCAGCAGGCGCGGGATGACCGAGAAGCCCTTCTTCTTCAAATATTTTACCGTGGCTTCGGAAAGTCCCAGTCCCACATCCCGCAGGCGGTATTCGGCTTCGTCCACTTCCAGAACATTGTTCCCCAGGCTTTTAACTGCCTTTAGGGTGAGGGCCAGCTGGAGCTGAACGGTCACCCTTTTGCGCACGGTTGGATTGGTGCAGAAAATGTAGGTTTTATCGGGCCGGATAAGTTTTCTTTTAGCTAAAGCGGAAAGCTGGGGATTGAGATTTACAAAACGCAAAATGCCGGAACCGGAGGCATAATAGAGCTCTCCCATAGCTGAAGCTTCCGGAAGGGTTTCCTCCGGCAAGCCGACGGAGCTGATGCCCCGGGCTTTTACTTCATTGAGCAGTTTGTCCATGGGATATTTGGAAAGCGCCGAGAGCATCTTCAAATCCCTGAGATCCATGCTCAATTCCACGGTTTTACCGGCGGACTCCACCTGATGGCGCTGATAAGCCAGCATAGCGCCCAGGATTACGGCCAGGGTCAGTATAATCACCAAGATTACTCTGGTTACACGATCAAACATTTATCCCCCTCCCTTTCTTAAAATAGCCTCCATAAAAGGATCGATTTCGCCGTCGATCACGGCCTGAACATTACCTATCTCTACCCCCGTACGGTGGTCCTTGACCAGGGTATAGGGCTGGAAAACATAAGAGCGGATCTGGCTGCCCCACTCTATGGCGCGCTTCTCCCCGCGCAGCTCCTCGATCTTTTCTTTGCGTTCGGCCAGCAGTTGTTCGTATAATCGGGCTTTTAAGACCTTCATGGCGGCTTCGCGATTGGCTTGCTGCGAGCGGTCGGACTGCGACTGCGCCACGATGCCGGTGGGGATATGGGTGATGCGCACCGCGGAGTCGGTCTTATTGACATGCTGACCGCCCGGCCCGGAGGCCCGGTAGGTGTCGATGCGCAGGTCAACGGGATTGATAACCACTTCGATCTCCTCGGTGATTTCGGGAATGACCTCCACCGAAGCAAAGGAAGTGTGCCTTTTTCCCTCAGAGGAGAAGGGAGAGATCCGGACCAGGCGATGGATGCCCTTTTCACACTTTAAATAACCGTAAGCGTAAGGGCCGGAGATTAAAAGTGTGGCGCCTTTAATGCCGGCTTCCTCCCCGTAAGAGATTTCCGGTATCTCGACTTTATATTCCTTGGATTCCGCCCAGCGGGTGTACATGCGCAGAAGGATCTGCGCCCAGTCCTGGGCATCGGTGCCCCCCGCTCCCGCGTTGATGGCCAGAATGGCGTTATTCTGGTCGTATTCCCCGGAAAGCAGGGCGGTCAATTCCAACGAGGCGGCCTGTTTTTTCAGATTTTCAATTTCTCCCTTTAAGCCGGGCTCATCCTCTTCCTGGGCCATACTGAACAATAGATTGAATTCTTCGCTCTGATTTTTCAAACGCTCCCATTCCTCCGCCCTTTTTTCCAGATTTTTCAACTCTTGTAAAAGGGCTTTGGCCCGGGAGGGATCTTTCCACAGATCGGCGGCCTGAGATTTTTGCTGCAATTCCCCAATGCGTTTCTTCTGGTCCATAATCTTCAAATATTCGCCGATCTTTACGATCTTTTCCGACAGGTCGGCGGCTTCTTTCTTTAATTCATCCAACATTAAAGATTCCTTCCGCAGCATTTTTTATATTTTTTCCCGCTGCCGCAGGGACAGGGATCGTTGCGCCCCACTTTCTCTTTTCTTTCTATTGGTGCGGTTTTGCCGGAAGGCGCCGCCGGGCCGTAAGTCAACTGCCTCTTCCGGTTTATCAATTCCTCCCCTTCCCTTACGATCTGCACTTTTAAAATCAGACCTACGATTTCCTCGCGCACGGCTTCCATCATTTCCTGGAACATGCCGTAGCCCTCGATCTTATATTCTATCAGGGGATCGCGTCCCCCGTAACCCCTAAGGCCTATGCCGTCGCGGAGATTATCCATGTTGTCCAGCTGTTCGATCCATTTGGAATCGATCACTCGCAGCATGACGATGCGCTCCAAATCGCGCATGGCCGGGGGTGAAATTTCACCCTCGCGGATTTCATAAGCCCGCTTGAAAGTTTCAATCAGGGAGGATTTGATTTCTTCGGCCTTTTTAAGTTGCTTTATCCCATCCAAGCCGGAAATGGGCACCATTTCATTAATGGCGGCGATCAGGCCGTCGTAATCTACTTCCTGGTCTTTTGGAGCAAAAGCCGCCATTTTGGCGGAGATCACCGTCTCCATCATTTCCAGGATCTTTTCCTTGAGATTTTTGCCCTCCAGGATGCGCCGCCTTAAAGAATAAATGGTGTCGCGCTGTTTGTTCATGACATCGTCGAATTCCAGTATCTGCTTGCGGATGCCGAAATGGTACTGCTCCACTTTTTTCTGGGAGTTCTCGATGGCCTTGGAGATCAAGGGATGTTCGATGGGCGTTCCCTCCTCTATCCCCAGCCGCTCCATAACTCCCGCGATACGATCGGAGCCGAACAGGCGCATCAGGTCATCCTGTAGAGCGATATAAAAGCGGGTGGACCCTGGATCCCCCTGGCGGCCGGAGCGGCCTCTCAGCTGGTTGTCGATGCGGCGGGACTCATGCCGTTCGGTGCCGATGACATGCAGGCCCCCCGTTTCCACCACTCCCTCCCCCAGCACGATATCGGTGCCGCGGCCGGCCATGTTGGTGGAAATGGTGACCGCGCTCTTCTGCCCGGCGCGGGCGATTATCTCGGCCTCTTTTTCATGCTGTTTGGCGTTCAACACATGGTGCGGTATGCCCTTACGGTACAGCATCTCAGAGATAAGTTCGGAATTCTCGATGGAAACGGTGCCCACCAGGAGCGGTTGGCCGTCTTTATGCCTTTGTTCGATCTCGGCCACCACCGCGTTGAATTTTTCTTTCCTGGTCTTATAGATCACATCCGAAAGATCGGTGCGGATCATTTTTTTATGGGTGGGGATCTCCACCACTTCCAGCCCGTAGATCTTCCAGAACTCCCCCTCTTCGGTCTTGGCGGTGCCGGTCATGCCGGCCAATTTTTTATACAGCCGGAAGTAATTCTGCAGCGTTATGGTCGCCAGGGTCTGGGATTCTTCGCGGATGTTGACCTTTTCCTTGGCCTCGATTGACTGGTGCAGGCCGTCGGAATATCTCCGGCCGATCATCAGGCGCCCGGTGAATTCGTCCACAATGATGATCTCGCCCTCTTTGATCACATAATCTATGTCCCGGTGGAAGAGATGATGGGCTTTGAGCGACTGGAGTATCTGGTGGGCCAGGTCCATGTATTCCACATCGAACAGGTATTCAATGCCCAGCAGCTTCTCGATTTTTTTGGTACCGTTCTCGGTGAGGATGGCGTTTTTGGTTTTTTCATCCAGGGTAAAATCCGATTCCTTTACCAACCGGCGCACCAAAGAATCGGCTTTGTAATAAGTGTCGACTTTTTCTTCAACCATCCCCGAAATGATCAGCGGGGTGCGCGCTTCATCGATTAGAATGGAGTCCACTTCGTCCACGATGGCGTAATTCAACTCCCGCTGCACGCAATCCTCCAAAGCCAGCGCCATATTATCTCTTAAATAATCGAAGCCGAACTCGGAATTGGTGCCGTAGACCACCTCGGAGGAATAAATGACCTTTCTTTCCACATTTTCCATATCATGCTGGAGGTAGCCGACCGAGAGCCCCAGGGCGCGGTAAACGGGCCCCATCCATTCGGCGTCGCGTTTGGCCAGATAATCGTTCACCGTGATGATATGCACGCTTCCTCCGGTCAAGGCGTTGAGGTAGACCGGCAGAGTGGCCACCAGGGTCTTGCCTTCCCCGGTTTTCATTTCCGTGATGGAGCCCTTATGCAGAATAAGGCCTCCTAAAAGCTGGACGTCAAAATGCCTGAGCCCCAGCGTGCGGACCGAGGCCTCGCGCACCAAGGCATAGGCCTCCGGCAGAAGATCATCCAGGGTTTCGCCCGCCTTCAGCCGTTTTTTAAATTCCGGGGTTTTACTTCGCAGTTCCTCGTCGGATAATTTCTTGAATTTTTCTTCTTGCGCGTTGATCTGCTGGATTAGGGGCTGAAGGCGAGAGAGTTTTTTCTCGTCGGTATCACCGATTAGATTGGCTAACCATTTGAGGACCATTCAAAGCGTGGGCTCGATTAACCCCAGATTGCCCGATTTCCTTTTATAGAGGATGTTCAGCTCATTGCTTGCGGCGTTGGTAAAGGCCAGGAAAATGATTTTTTCTCCCAAAAGCCGGCGGGCGGCTTCTTCCTCGGTTAATTTTTCAGTGTGGGAAGGATCAATTACATTATTTTCATGCAGGACATTGATTTCTCCCGTCTCGGCGTTGCGGAAGAGAAAAAAGTCGTGCCCGAGTTTGGTTTGCTCAGCCGCGGCTTCCGTCTGGGTCATGGCGGAGATGTTGAATCTTTTAAGCTTTACCAGCTGGGGCTCAGCGGAAGGCGTGGCCTGGGGCTTGAAGGTACGGGTCAGCTGTTTAAACTTTTCGGCCTCGCGCCTAACCTCATGCACACGTTTTTCCTTGTGTTTTTTGACCTGGCGGGTCAATTCGGCAAAAACCTCGTCAATCGCGGCGTACATGTCCTGGCCGGATTCAGTGGCCCGAATGACCTTCTTGCCCGAGGCCCAGAGAGTGACTTCGGCCACCTGCCCTTTACGAAACTCATCAATGTCCCGGGCATCCAGCACGATCGCGATCTTTTGAATGTTTTTGAAGAACTCGGTCAATTTGCCGATCTTTTTTACGGCATAATCCCTGAGCGGCTGGGATAATTCCAGCCCGTGCCCCTGAATATTTATCTGCATAACTTGCCTCCTGACTTATTATAGCATAACCGCGCGGGACAAAGTAAGCACGTGAACCTTGCGGGCGCCGCCGGACTTGAGAACGTAGGTACATTCCGAAACCGTGGAACCGGTGGTGTAGATATCGTCCACCAGCAGGATATCGCGGTCTTTTAACAGGGACGCTCCTTTTAACTCAAAAGCCCCGCGCACATTGCGCAAGCGCTGCTCGCGCGGCAGGTCGAACTGGGGATGGGTCTCCTTGGTGCGGAAAAGCACTCCCGAAACGGTGGGGATGTCATAATATTTGCTGATAACATGGGATAAAAGTTCGGATTGGTTGAATCCCCTCTCCCGCAGCCGCCTCTCGTGCAGCGGCACCGGCACCACCAGGTCTATCTCATTCATTTCCAGGTGATGATTTAAATACTTGACCATTAAGACACCCAGGGGATCGGCCAGAGCAGTCCTTTTCTTGAATTTAAAGCGCCAGATGGCGGATTTGAGGGCTCCCTCATAGATGCCTACCGAATGGGTGAAGGCGGAGGGCCGGAGAAAGCTGATCTTTTTCCGGCAGTTTTCACAGAAGGTTTCCGGGCCCAGGCCGCGGCAAACCTCACAGCGGGGAGGGAAAATAAGATCCAGTATGGTTTTAAACAGATCCATTACTATGCCGTTATTTTATCATAAAAAGCAGCGGTCGGCTAGTCAGGCAATAGATTATTCTTCGGCATTTAAATTAACATGGAGATGGTACTGGGGATCGGCCCATATTCTCTCCGCCTCAAATTGAGGACTGCCGGCGTCATCCGGAATTACCCTAAAACGCAGAAAAGCCTTTTCCGCCCTATTCCCTTCCTCATCGAAAAACAAATAATCGGTAAGAAAATACCCTTGATCATACCGGGTGGACATATTCCGGGTATAGGAGCGGTCTCCAAATATGATTTCGGCTTCTATTTCTATTGATCCGCTATTAGCACTGACCGGGGGAACGCCGGTAAGGATGCCGGTTATTCTGTGATCATTCTGATATCCGACTCGAGGGCAATCGAGGCCCGCGCCCACACAAAAAGGGAAATATATCTCTTTTGCTTCGGTAGTCCCCTCAGGGGTAGCCAGCTCAACTTTGAGCTCCATTCTTTGCGAGTTAATAACCGCCGGCAAACTAATTCTATTATTGGGCAGAATGCCGTTTGTTGATTCGCGGGTTTCCGCAAAGGCCTCATTTTCTTGGAAATCTGAAATTTGTATTGAGACCGGGCCGCGGTACTCCCTCTCTATGCCGGTGCCGTAAGGCCGGCAACGTTCGGAAACTTCCTCACTGGCCTCATGCGTCCAGGTATAAATATTGAAGGTAAAGTCTCCCGACCAGTCCGATAAATCCTTAAATTCAACATATATTTTATATTTACTTCCCCAAGACCACCTTAAGCTGTATTGTAAATCCAGCCAATCTGCAAAAGATTTTCCTTCAAGCGGATGCCCGGGGGGCAGGACTCGATTTCCAATAAAACCTGCCAGACCTTCCCCAAACGACCCGATTTGAGCCAGACCCTCAGGGCCGCCTTGATATAAAGCCTCATTAAAATCTATCATAAAGGAAGGAAAAGATGCTTCCATTTTTCTCAAAGCCGCGTAAGGGTATACATAAGAATAGTGATCCAAATAATTAATTAATTCGACCGGGAGATCTTGTATATAACAGGTCCACGGTTCGCTAAGCTCTCTTTGGTTGTTCAGATCATAATACCCTACGACCGGGGTCAGGGAATTGGGATCCAATACTATCAATTCATCTGCCCCATAAGTATCCAAATAGGTCCGGTTAACATGTGACGCCAACAGTGTGGCCATCCCTTCTTCAACAGTAACAGCGTGAAAGTCATCATGATAAGCATGAGCCAGCTCATGTGGAAGTGCCGTGACAGATTCGGAATTAATCCCGCTCAAAGTAATTTTATTTAAACAGGCATCATAAAAGGCCCTTCTCCTACTCTCATTCTTAGAAATCGTTACTTGATTCCCATAAGCAGGTGGGCCAAAGTATTGATTGATTAAGGGGATCATTCTATCCAAATATTGCCGGAGACCCGACTCTTCTTCGGCCAACCAGTTTTCAAAAGTGAAAGTCAAAGGCTCGCGCGGCGCCCCCGATGAGGCGCACGGTACTTCTTCGCTAGGGATTTCTACTTGGCCGTCGCAGGCAGCACCCAGCAACATCAGCCCGGCCGCCAAAACAAAATGGGCCGGGATTTTGATTCTTAAAGCGGAGCGCAATAACAGCACCGAAGCGCGTCTTAAAATGTCGGCCGCTCTTAAGCCCACTTTCCTGGTCGCGCCTGCAATCCTCTCAGCTACCCTGCCAATAACTCCTGCCATATTTCATTATCGTTATCCGCCCGCGGCAATTTCAGCGAATTGTCTTTTGGCATTAATTGTTATATAATAAAATTTATGAATTGGGAAGAAATAATCACACTGCTCGAACAGGGCGAAGGGCAGTCGGTGGAGTTTGAAAAACAGGTCCCTTCCTCCGAGGACCTGGCCCGCGACATGGTGGCTTTTGCCAATTCCGACGGGGGAAAGATCGTCCTGGGCCTGGATGACAAGAACAAGCATTTGATCGGCGTGGAAGTGGACGAGGGATTTAAAAATTGGATCCGGGATATTGGGGAGCAGCACTGCTCTCCCAAGATCGTTCCCCAAGTCGAAATTATGGAGCACAGCGGGAAAAAGATCATTGTGATCTCGGTGCCGGAAGGCGAAGAGCGCCCCTACAAGACCGATGATATCTGCTACATCCGGGATGCGGGGGAATCCCGCCCCGCCAAAGACGATGAAGAAAAGCAAATCACCAATCCCTGGGGCGGCAAGGGATTGAATAAAAGACAGCTCCGGGCACTGCAGTTGATCCAGGAGCGCGGCACTATCACCAACCGCGAATACCGCGAGGCCTTCAATGTCTCCCACAAGACCGCGCACATTGAGCTGACCATGCTGGCCGACAAGAAGATCGTGAAGTGCGAGGGTTCGGGAAGGTCTACCTGCTATATTTTACCGCCGCAGAAGGAAGAGTAGATTTCGGCTTAAATATGTTGTGAAACGAGGACGTGACATAAGTCTTTTAATTGGCTCGCGATCATGTTTGTTCCGGAACAGCTCCCCACCTCTACTTTCTCTCCGCTTTTCGCCTCAGATATCTCGGGTTCAGAGACGTCCGCTACATTGATAGTGTAAAAATGAAATCCCAAAGGCAGCTCCCGGGGTCTTTGTGAAACCGGCACCACCACCAGATTGTGAGGGGCCAGGTCCCATCCGATATCCACCACGTGTAAAATCCGGGGAACTTTCAATTTTCCGGAATCGAAGGTGTCGGGAAAGATCAATCCCCGGAAAAGATAGGCGGAAAACAGGTCGCCTTTTATAACAACCTCTACTTGGTCCGGTTGATCTTTTAAATTTTCTGTCGTGATGGTGGCCTCCGGGTGAAGGCGAACCATACGGAATAATCTTTCAAAAGCGCCCCGGGTGCCGCATTTTTGCACTATCCCAGACACCATAAAGTGGATCTCCAGGTCGGTAAGATTTAAGTCCAGCGCTCCCGCAATGAGGGGGTCCAGCTTACTACTCCGCCAGGTTTCATATTGCTCCACGAATAAAACCCCGGTTTCGGCGGCTAATGGATCAAAAAGTTTTTTAAGGATTTCCAGTTTAGCGCACTCCTCCAGTCCCTTCACTTCACCCTCTAGGCCCAATTGTTCCCGGCGGTAAGCTGCCTCATCGGGCAGCACCATCCAGCGCGGGATTTCCGCTAAAACCCTTTCCCGAACAGATTCCGCCTGGGTGGAATGGCAGGACTCAAACGCCTGGGCCACTCCCTGACTGCGAATGGTCCGTGCCGGCCGTTGAAAAGCATTTTGCAGACTGGGATGGGCGGCATAACCGGCACGTTCCGGTTCGACGGTATATACGGTCCTGATTACTCCTGCCATAACATCTATATGTCGTCGTTCTATTTAAAAAATTTCACTTTTAAGCATAATTTAATTAAGCGGGTCCAGAGCTTTAAAACTTTACATTCCCCCTCTTTTTGCTATAATAAAATGAAATCCCGATTGGAAAGGATATTTTTAATGAGAAGACCCATCCTGGCCGGAAACTGGAAAATGAATAAGACCATCGTGGAAGCGGCGGATCTGGCTAAAAAATTAAAAAACCAGCTGGCCGAAGTGAAAGACCGCACCGTGGTGGTTTGTCCCCCCTACCCCTCCCTGCAGGCGGTTTCCGATGAATTGCACGACAGCGATATCGCGGTAGGAGGACAAAATCTTTTCTGGGAAGATTCCGGAGCTTATACCGGCGAAGTTTCCGGCCCCATGCTCAAGTCGGCGGGCTGCACTTATGTAATCATCGGCCATTCCGAGCGAAGGCAGTTCTTCGGCGAGACCAATGAAAGCGTAAATAAGAAGATCCTAGTTGCCTTGAAGAATCACCTTATCCCCATAGTCTGCGTCGGGGAGACACTTATAGAGCGTAAAGCCAACCAAACCTTTGAGGTGATCAAAAACCAGATCAATCACGGTTTGGCCAATCTGACCAACGAACAGCTCGCCGGCATGGTCATCGCTTACGAACCGGTTTGGGCCATCGGCACCGGCTTAACCGCCACGCCCGCCCAGGCCGAGGAGGTCCACGGTTTTATCCGCACGCTGTTATGCAAAGAAGTGGCGGAGGGGATCAGGATACTTTATGGCGGCAGCGTTAAACCGGATAATATCAAGGAACTTATGGCCCAGAAAGATATTGACGGGGCACTGGTCGGTGGGGCCAGCTTGAGGGCCGAAGATTTCGCAGCAATTGTAAAATATTGACCTCACCCACCATCCCGCCAAGGCGGGATGGTCCCCCCTCTCCATCGAAGATGGAGAGGGCAAAAAGAAGAGGTTTATTTTCTGCCTTCTCCATGAAATGGAGAAGGGGGACCCCGAGCGAGAGCGAGGGGTGGATGAGGAAAGAAAGGGGTAAAAAATGGCAAAAAGATTATATGAAGAATTAGGTCTGGTAAACACCAGGGAGATGTTTAAAAAAGCTTTCGAGGGCAAGTATGCCATTCCGGCCTACAACTTCAATAATATGGAGCAGCTGCAAGCCATTGTCATCGGTTGTGCGGAGAGCAAGTCCCCGGTTATCTTGCAAGTGAGCAAAGGCGCCAGAGAATATGCCAATCAAACCCTTTTACGTTATATGGCCATGGGCGCGGTGAAGATGGTGCGCGAGATGGGCGGTAACATCCCCATCACCCTGCATCTGGACCACGGCGATTCCTTTGAGCTTTGCAAATCCTGCATAGAGTTCGGTTTTTCTTCGGTGATGATCGACGGCTCCCACCTGCCCTATGAAGAAAACATTAAGCTCACTAAACAAGTGGTGGATTTTGCCCGTGGATACGATGTGACGGTCGAAGGCGAGTTGGGAGTTCTGGCCGGCATTGAGGAGCATGTGGTGGCGGAGAAGTCCCATTATACCGATCCCAATCAGGTTCAGGATTTCGTGGGCAAGACCGGGGTGGATTCCCTGGCCATCTCCATCGGTACCTCGCACGGGGCCTATAAGTTCAAGCTAAAACCCGGCGAGAAGGTCCCTCCCCTACGCTTTGATATCCTCCATGAGGTCGAGAAGAAACTGCCGGGCTTCCCCATCGTTCTGCACGGCGCTTCTTCCGTATTGCCAAAATATGTGGACATGATCAACCAGTACGGCGGGAAATTAGAAGGCGCCGCCGGGGTGCCGGAAGATCAGCTGAGGGAAGCCGCCCGCTCGGCGGTGTGCAAGATAAACATTGACACTGACGGCCGCATGGTGGTTACCGCGGTCATCAGAAAGGTATTCGCCGAGAATCCCAAGGAATTCGATCCCCGGAAATACCTGGGTCCGGCCCGGAAAGAATTGATAGAAATGATAAAGCATAAAAATATCAATGTTCTGGGATCGGCCAATCGGAGCTGAACATGAAAGTTAAAAACCTCAATATCAAACGGATCGGGATCCTGACCGGCGGCGGGGACTGTGCGGGGCATAACGCGGTTATCGTGGGACTGTTGCGGCGTATCAATCAGGCCAACCTCACCCTGCCGGCAGAGGAGAAGATGGAGCTGGTCGGACTGCTGGAGGGCTGGAAGGCCCTAACTCGCGATCCCGGCAAAGAAACGGATAAAATCGTAAAACCCTTAAAGCTTTTGGATATTGAGGAAACCTTCACTGTGGCGGGGACCATCCTTAAATCCTCTCGCACCAATCTTTTCTCAAAGGAGAATCTGGAAAAGAAAATGCCGGAGCTGGCCATGGAAAACCTAAAGAAACTGGGGATAGATTGTCTGGTGGTTTTGGGCGGAGACGATACTTTGGGGGCCGCCGGGAAGCTCGGCTCACAGTACACCTTCCCCATGTTCGGCGCACCCAAGACCATGGACAACGATGTTTACGGGACGGACATGACCTATGGATTTGAATCCTCGGTTGAAGAAGCAGTCCATTTTATCGAAAATTGCCGCACCACCGCTGAATCCCACAACCGCTGTTTTGTCATAGAACTATTAGGCCGGCATGCGGGTTGGGTGGCGATGTGGGCCGGGATCGCAGGCGGAGCGGAAGTGACTCTTCTTCCAGAAGAAGTACTGAACCTGGATGAGGTTATCAAGAAGGTTGAAAAAGCCATAGCCCAAAAACAGCACTGCCTGGTAGTGGTTTCCGAAGGCGCCCGCCTGTTCGACACCAAATATCCCGAAGCGATCAATAAGCGCCATCAGCAACTGCTCGATGACGTGCTGGCCGATCCCAAATACGCCCTGGTCAAGGCTCGCCACGAAATGCCCAAGAAAAAGGACTCCTTCGGCAACGAACAGCTGGGGGGCATCGGGGAATATATTTTCGCCATTCTGGAGAAACACACCAAGGGTTTTGAATACCGCTATCAGAATTGCGGGCACGCTATTCGGGGCGGAGTGACCCATGTGATGGACCGGATCCTGGGCCTGCGTTACGGGGATGCGATATTTGATTTCCTGCAGAAGGGTCAGTTCGGGGTTTATCCGGGTCTCGAAGGCGATAAGATCATTCCCCGGAATTTGTTAGAAGTCAAAGGCGGGCGCTTCGTGCCCTCCGATCATCAGCTCTTCAAGATGCGCAACGCCGCGGATTTTATTTAAGAAGCCAGCATGTTGGCTAGCTTATAGGCCGCCATATCGATCTGCTTCTTGCGCCGTAAAACTTCTTCTACGGGGGTCTCTATAATTTTATCGGATATCAATCCGACCATCAGTTCTTTTTTGCCTTCCATGAGCAGCTGAACTGCCCGCGCTCCCAATTTGCAAGCGGCTTCCCGGGAAAGCGCGGTGGGCGCCCCACCCCGCTGTATATGTCCCAGAATGGAGACCCGCACATCCAGTTTGGTCCTTTTTTGCAGTTGTTTGGCAATATCCTGCGCGCGCCCCGCTCCCTCCGCCACCACCACAATAAAACTGGACTTGCCCCTTTGCTGACCGTAGCGAAGCTTCTGTCCGATGGCATCAATATTAAAAGGCACTTCAGGTATGATGATGGCCTCCGCCCCGGCCACCAGTCCCACGTCCAGGGCGATAAAACCGTTATTCCTCCCCATTACCTCAATCACGAAAACCCGTTCATGGGAAGTGGCCGTATCGCGGATTTTATCAATGGCCTCCATGGCGGTATTGACCGCCGTATCAAAGCCGATCGAATAATCGGTGCCGTAGATGTCGTTGTCGATAGAGGCCGGAATATTGATAATGGGAATTCCAAATTCTCTGGATAAGGCATGGGAAGCATTCAACGATCCGTCTCCGCCGATGACCACCATTCCCTGGATATTAAAGGCCTGCAGTTTCTCGAAGGCCTTCTTGCGCACTTCCTTCTGCTTGAATTCCGGACAGCGGTGAGTGTGAAGCATAGTGCCGCCGCGGTTTATGATGCCGCCTACCGACTGGAGTTCCAGGTCCCGGATCTTCCCTTCAATTAATCCTTGCCAGCCCCGCTCTATGCCATAGACCTTTAAGCCGTTGAAAATGGCGGTCCGAACCACCGCCCGGATGGCGGTGTTCATGCCGGGGGCATCGCCGCCGGGAGTCACCACTCCGATGATTTTAATCTTCTTTTTATAGATCATAATTTTTCAGCTCCTTCTTTAGTTGCTTTTTGCGCGCCGGCCGCGTTTCCAGTTTTTCTTTTTTTGAAGGTATGACCATGGTCATGACCTTGCGGGTGGGCTGGGCCCAGGCCCGCAGTTTAGGATACTTGGTGCGCGGCATTTTCCCTCTCATGTTTTGAATTATAGCTGAAATTTATAGAAAAATGTAGCGAAAAATAAGGGAGCAATATGTTAGATAAACTTCGCGGCAGCAGCCCTTATATTCGGTCCAAGATCGTTTGGCTGAATTTCAGGGACAAGATCAGAAAAGAGAGAAGTTCACCCACCTATCAGGCGGGATGGTCTCCCTTTACCGAGCTTCTTACCGTTTACAATGAAAGAGGCCAGGTCATAGGCAGAGCCCCCCGTTTGGCAGTGCATATGTCCGGCTTATGGCATCGCACTGTGCACCTTTTGCTTTTTGACTCAAAGGGGAACCTTCTTATTCAAAAGCGGGGAAGGAGAAAAGACCAGAGTCCCGGCAAACTGGCGTCTTCGGTGGGCGGCCACGTGCCGGCCGACAAAACCCTGGAAGAAGCTTTAAGGGAGGAAGCCCGGCAGGAATTGGGAATCGAATCATTGACCTTTAGCCCGGTAGCCACCTTTCCCTATATATCCAAAAGCGGTTCGAATAAGGAGATGGTTTCACTTTTTACCGGGACCTGTGAGGGCCAGGTAGTTGCCAATCCTACCGAATTGAGCTGGGCGGCCTGGTTCAATTTTGCAGGGATAGTTAAGTTGGCCGAGCAAAAACCGGATTTATTTGCGCCGAGTTTCCTGGAAGATCTGAAGCAGTTTCAAAAGATCAATTAGTTGAAATAATAATTTGGTTTTACATTAGGGTTAATTTCTTATAGAATTTAATGGGAGGATTAAAATGGGACTAAGATTAGATATTAACTGCATGCTGGCGGAGCGGATTGGATCGAGGGGAATTACCAGACAGCAGGTGGAGGGTCTAAGGTCTGCCGCCGGTCAGGCGAGAAACCGGCTTTTGGCTTTGGATTCCGGCCCTCAGGCAGATAGGATCAAAGCCGGCGAAGAATGGCTGGCTTTACCCTATCAGGATAAAGCACTTATCCGAAAGATAATCGACGCAGGAGAAGCATTCGCGGGAAGCTTTGAAGATGTGTTTATATTGGGGATTGGCGGTTCTAAATTGGGCGCCGACATGCTTATGAAAGCGTT
>Ga0315293_10002473_pt1 | contig 17746 bp, 38 predicted proteins | sample YL17G13_20_MG_FD_203071 | JGI IMG/M metagenome (GOLD analysis project Ga0315293, IMG submission 203071) | Sediment microbial communities from Yellowstone Lake, YNP, Wyoming, USA - YL17G13_20 | ecosystem: Environmental > Aquatic > Freshwater > Lake > Sediment | place: USA: Wyoming | collected...
TTTCTTCCAGAAATAGCCGTAAAACTAATTCAACTTAAAGCAAAATATAGTGTATTGTCAGAGGTTGAAGAATGTTTCCCTAAAAATAGTAAGCACAAAGCAGCATTGTTGATTAGAAAAAATATGAACGAGTTATTATACCAAATAGAGTTATTTAATTTAGAAATCATAATGAAAAATAATGATTAATCATACCCGAATTGTCAGTTTAAACCTTACATTTAGCATATAAAATATAACAAATGAAAAAATTTTTAATTCTTTTTTTCTTGCTATCAGCAACTACTTTGTATTCTCAAACAAAAGTTAAAACCTATAAAAACACTCTTGGGTATTATAACAATTATACAAAACAATTTGATTTGAATGAGTACACTTATGCTGAAATAACATTTACGTTCTACGATGATTACATTTCTGTAAACGATGAGGCACACTCAATTTATAGAATAATAAGAGTCCTACCTAAAGAAACATATAGAGAGTATTCCATAACGAGTACCAAATGCCTTGATGAAAGAAATAGGGAATGTAAAGTCGCCCTTATAAGATATAATAATGGTGGTTTCTCCATAGACCTCTTGTACGAAGACAAGGCTTATATTTATGTGGTAAACTAATTAAAGAGTATTAAAAAAAAATTAGTAATTTTAAATAAAAAAAAATATGATACCTTATTTATTAGCAGTTGCAGGTGGATATTTGATAGGCAATTCAATGAACAAAACTTCTCAATTTGACAAAGGAGGTAAAATGAATGAAGGCGAATCTTCAAATTTTGGAAAACCCTATCGTTTAACAATTATGATGAAGAATGGAGAAGAAATTAAATTACCATTTGAAAATATTAATGATGCAAAAGACGCAAAAATACGTATAGGAATGGTTCAATTGGATAGATATGGTAATGAAATAAACAAATATGAACTACCAAGTCACCCCAACATTAAAAATGATGATATTGAATGGAAGATGCTTGAGGATTTTGTTGATGGAAGATGGAAAACTCATACTTATGATGAAGAAAGGAGAAAATACGAAAAATTTGTATCTGAGAACAAACTTTAGTAATTTTAAATAAAAAACTATGTTACCATATTTATAATTCTTTGGAAGAAATTATCAAACCTGGACAAATTAAAATTCGTAGATAAATAATTAATCCACCTTTTATGATAGATAAAAATACTAAAGTTGTTTTTGTTTTTGTTTTAATTCTCTCTGCGGTTAATTACTACTTGTATGCGAAGCGTATGAAAGAACTTAAAGACTTGATTACTAAAAATTAATCCACCTTGTGTAAAGGATACATTGTTTAGTTTCTCCATTATTACCTACATAATGTAGTATCAGAGTTTCTCTATTTTTAACTATGGTTTTGGTGTAACCAATTGCTTCCACATTGTAAAGTTTACTAAGCGAATCAATCTCTTTTTGCATCATCATCTTGTTCATCGTGATAGGAGAAAATCTACCATATCGTAATTGAGCATCAAAATCATCCAACTGACGTTTTACTTGACCGAATGAGAGTTTGGTTGAGAAGATTAGAATTAGTAAAATAATGTGTTTCATATTTATTTTTTAGAATGAGTTATTAGTAAAATTTCATGCAACTTGTGTATTAATATACACAAATTCATTTGTTTTGTGTGTTATATTCCACACTTTTTTGTACGAATAAATGTTATCCTTGCTTTTTACCATCTTGAGTAGCATATTTAATGCCCATAATTGTACCAACTATCGAAAATGCGTTTGTCAAAAGTACACTAAACATATTACTCCAAGTTGAGCCAATAATTTGTGTTTCCTTGCCAGTCACCATTGCTAACCAATAGAGAATAGTTGTAACAATACCTACTCCTATAATTACTGCTAAAGCGCATTTTACAATGACTTTAATTAACTCACTTTGACTTTTTTTCAGCAGCACATCTAAATCATTCAAAGCGTTGTTCTTTTCAATTTCAATTGAATCTTTAAGTTTCTTTGAATTATCTAACTCTATTTGCAAGTCTTTTGAAAGTTCGTCTATTTTATTTTTACTATTGACATTTTCAGTAATGTCGGTAGCAATTTTAATTACGCTTGTAACATTTCCTTTGCTATCTACTATGGGGTTGTAGGTGGCTTGTAAATAAATGGCACTACCATCTACTTTTTTCCTTTCAAAAACTCCTTCAAAAAACTTACCACTTTTTAATGTTTCCCAAAATACTTTGTAATCATCTGACTTTGAGTATTCATAACTAACAAAAATGCTATGATGCTTTCCGATTATTTGATTTTTTTCATTGGGTTTATATCCCATTGCTTGTAGGAACATAGTATTGGCATCCAAAATGAAACCATCAATATCAAATGTGATAGAGGCAGTGCTTCGGTTGATTGCTTCTATTTGTTTTTTAGAATTGACAATAGAGGTAATGTCGGTAGCAACTTTCATTATTTTGGTAATCTTACCACTATCATCAAAAATAGGGTTGTATGTTGCTTGGAGGTTGATAATACTACCATCTCTTTTTCTTCTTTCAAATTCTCCTTTATAGTATTTACCACTTCTTAAAATATCCCAAAACTTTTCGTATTCTAATGTCTTTGCATAGTTTTCACATACAAAGATGCTATGATGCTTACCGATAATTTCTTCGTGTTCATCTCCTTTATATCCCATAGCCTCCAAAAAAATGGAGTTTACACCTAAGATGATACCACTAAGGTCAAAATATATAATAGCGTTGCTTCTATTAATAGCCTCAAGCCTACTTAATAGTTCCTCTTTAGATAAGTTCTTCATATTATTCTTTTGGGGATTCTACATCTTTGCCACCACCTTGAACTTTACCGAAAATTTTGTCTAAGGAGGTAAGACCAAGACAAGCCGCAGCCAATGCCGCTACACTTTCCACCAAAGGCGCAGATGGTGCAATATGTTCCTCACTAAAAGAGTTTTCATAAAGCGTTATACATAGGAATAAAGCACAAATAATTCCTACTAATCTTTTTGAGGAAACTGCGCCTCTTTCATCAGCCAAAAGCGATTTAACTCCATTTAATAATTTTTTCATTTTAAGGGTATTTTTTAGTTAATTAATGAAATGTATAGTCTAAACTTTTTAATTCTATCTTCTAAACCAATAGTGCCACCATTGACTCTTTTAGACACCATAGTAACTACATCAATAGAATCTCCTTTGTCGCATATATCCCATAGTTTATTCTTATTGAAGAAGAACGCTGCTGATGTCAAAGGGTACTTTGTAGCCACTAAATCTGGTGTGGCTAATAAATCTACTTTGATATGGTCGCCAAATGCCTTGTAGTTGTCCTTTCCAGTCAATTGAATGTAACCTCTACCTCTGAATTTATATCCATCGCCACTTTGTTCGCTACCATTACCCATTCTACTTGCATAGACTTTATTGGCTATTTTTTCGGGTTGTCTTTCGTATTGCTTGGCAATGGCTTCGTTGGGGAAATATTTGTGGAAAACCGACATTAAACCTTTTACTGAATAGTTTAGGTTTTCGGTGGTTAATTTAAAATCTCCCGATTCGTGAGAACATTGAGCAAGGAAGTGTGCTAAACGTAGTGGGGTGTTAATTTGAAACAATTCTATTGCTTCGGGCAATTGTGGTGCAACCAAAGGGATTTTGGTGCTTAGGTTTGTGTAATTCATTTTGTTTTTTTTAAGGGTACGATTATATTATCGTAAAAAAAGACAAAAAATTGCATAAATGCAAGTCAAATATCTAAATTGTGGATGCTTTGTGAGGTGTAGTAGAGCAAAGTGAGGTCTTGTGTTGTATAGAATAAAAAAGCCAACGTAGAAACGTCAGCCGATTTATTCATCTACATCTATCTAAAACTAAAAACTAAACAAAACTATACTACTTAACGCTACGGAACTCAACGCTATAATTTTAAAAAGATATATATTCATTGCCAGGCAATGTGGTTCTACCTTTATAAGTGTTTTGTATTAAGGTTGTTGGTCTTGAGCCTAAGTGAGCAGTTGTATCTTGTTGATTCAAAGTGCTTTTAGGCACGGGTAAGTTAATACATACGTTATCTACAAAATCTCCTTTCTTAAAAGCACAAGCCTTTCTTCTTTTTGCGATTTCAGTTGTCGTTAAAACAACCTTATTAGTGCCTTTTCTTACTAAGTTGGCTAATTGTTCAAATGGAGGGAAAATATCGTCAGATTGTGGCTTATTTTCGCTTTGTGCTTGATTCTTTTTATTACGATATATAACATATCCAATAACTCCTACTCCAATGCCAATTAATATTTTAGTTTTAATGTTCATAAAAGGGTTTGGGGGTGGTTTTTCGTAAGTATTGTGATTATCCAATTATTTTTAATAATAGTATAGGTATCATTCCTGCTATTGTGTGACCTATGTTTACCAAATCAAACTTATAATCTTCTTTGTCTGATTTCCAATATTCATATAATTCATTGAATATGGATGCTAACATTACCGAGAATACTGAAAAGTAGTATGGAATGAATAGAGATGAGATAAAGAATATTAAATATCCAAGTATGAAATTGTTTGCTTGTTTAGAATCTTTAATAATCATAGTTTATTGTTTTATATCTACATTAGTATTAGATTGCTCAACGCCTGCTCTTGAACCTACTCTACCTCCATATTTACTTGTTTGTTGTGATTGTGAAAACTTTGGCACTTTAGGTTGATTAAGTTTCCAAATTTGTTTTTGTGAAAGTGTTTGTGGTCTTGGTTGTGGCTTATTTGTTGGATTAGTATATCTTGTTCTTGTAAAAATATTGAATAATGAAGCCTTATCTCTAACGCCTTCGCCTTGAGATACTCCTACTTGTGGTTGTTGTGCTTGTGATTGTTGAACTGATTTCTTTCTTTTATACAAGAAATAAATCAATGCCAATGCACCAACACCTAAAAGTATTTTAGTTTTCTTTTTCATTCTTTAATCCTATTTACTATAAGGTAACCACCTGCGATTGCTAATAAATAAGGTATCATATATTTTTTTTAATTTTCTGAAACTAATGATAATGCTATTGTCATACCACCTAAAATGTATGGAATCCAATCAACTAATTTATTTTCTTCTTCTTGACCACCACCACTTGCATCGCCACTACCACTACCACTACCAATACCCATAGGATACATAGGAGGCATTGACATACCGATAGGAACGATTGGCACACCCATTAAAGGTGGCAATGTTGTATTGGTTGTTGTAATTGTTGGTGTTGGTGTAGGTGTAGGTGTTGGCGTAGGTATAGGTGTTGGTGTTGGGGTAGGAGTTGGGGTAGGAGTTGGTTGTGTTTCAACACAAAGACCATTAACAACAGTACCACCAGGGCATTTTATACCACCTGTGTTTGGTGGAACTTGCGTACTACTACCACTACAAATACCATTACTAAAAGTACCACCTAATTTGGCACAACAATCACTTGGTTGGTTTCCATCAGCGACACACGAATTATAATCGGATTGAACGAATGAAAACTTTTTAGTTTTTTTATTCTTCTTCCAATACAAATATCCAAGAATAGATGTAGCACCAACGCCTATTATTATTTTGGTTTCTTTTTTCATTTTTTATTTTTTTATCATAGATGAAGCAATTATTCCACCCAAAACACCTAAAAGGGTAAGACCAATTATAGACATAATAATTTTTAGTTTTTTATTTTTTTTATGTCATTTTTTTCATTGAATAAATTATTGCTAAAATCCCAACTATCGTCAAACCACCCATTCCAACAAATGCTATCTTTCTTCCTATTGGACTATTTTTTGTCAACTCTAATATTATGGCAGAAGTAAGTCCTAATCCTGCAACTAAACCTGCCGTTAATTTAATATTATTCTCATCGCTATCTAATGCTGGTTTTTCAGCACTAATTTTACTACCCTCATATTTATTGACAATATAGCCAGTTGCTGCTATTAATAACGCTGTTTTAGTTGATTTTTGCATTAGTTTTTTAATAAAGTTTCGTAATCAACATTATTCTTGTATCTCAATGTTTGAATATTATCTCTTAATGCTTGTTTATAGTTTTGAACGAATTTCTGAATTGCGTTAAGGACTGCTTTTTCATTCTTTTGTGGTGTTCTAAAAGGTACTTTAATGCCAATCATAGCATAATACTTTTCTTTAGGGTCATTAGGGTTTATATCTCTATAAATTCTTTGACCACCATTACCACCAAATACTTGTACGTTTAAATCCATTGTGTTCACGTTGAGAAGCAAACTAACTAATTGTGGGTATTGCCCTCTTACGTTATTGATTTCGTAATCCGATGCCGCTATCTTGATTGCAATTTGTTCTTCGTTACCGAAATAACTTTTTGTTTTAGTTACTGAATAAAAAAAGTTTGGAACTTCTTTTTGTAGTATAGCATTAATTTTTGAAATAAGGTCGTCAACAACGCCACCTTCAGAAAATTCTTTTACAATTCTTTTTACAAGAATCTTTTTTTCAGACATTACTCCAAACAGTTCGTGAATATCTTTTAAATCATATTGTATTGATATTATCTTTTTTTCTTCAGCAGTTAGCATACCTAAAAACTTGCTTTTTGCATCTTCCCAACTTAAAGAAGAACCATATTTTGAATATCTATCAAACATCCATTTATATTCTTCTGCTTTAACTTGATTTGAATAAATTTCATCTCCATCATCTTCTTCAAAAAATACTTCAGAAAACTTAATCTTTACTGATTCCCATAGCAAGTCAGAATATTTACTTTTTACTGACTTCATTAAACCACCATCCCCGTAAGTTTCATTTTTTAATGAACTTCCGATAAAGTATCCGCCTAATGTTGCTAATATAAATGGTAACATTTTTTTTTATTTTTAGAACCAACTATTACTAACTACACCATTAAAGGGTGCAGATGGTGCTGTTGGTGTTGGGGTTGGTGTTGGGGTTGGTGTTGGGGTTGGTGTTGTACCTTTTGCACTATCTCCACCACTTGTAGAAGTAGCACTTGCATCGCCACTACCACTTGAGGAAGCAGCGGCTGATGAAGTGTTTATCGTAACATTGGGTTGAGATTGTGGATAATAACCATAAGCAGGGTACAAGTACTGATACAAAGGGTTATTTTGCCACCAACTATTTGGTTGTTGTTGAGTTGTTGTTGTTGATGTTGCTTTTACTTGTTTATTTTTCATATAGAGATAAACAACAAGACCACCTATTCCAACTCCAATAAATATTTTAGTATTTTTCATTTCTAAAAATTAAAAAGTAGGAAAAAATATATTGGTATTGGTATTTGTTGGAGTAGGTTGTGCGATGTAGTATGGAGTTCCACTTTCATCATCTCCTTTGAATAATTCTTCTTCTACTGAATAAGTTAAATCATCAAAATCTTGTTGATTTTTTATTTGTATCCAATTTCCAACGCCTACACCACTAATTTGTGCAATTTGAGCAGTTACGTCTGATAACGCTGCTTCAGTCTTTGCACCAAAATCTCCATCTTCAACAAGTGGATAATTTACGAAATCGTAAGGAAAGCAATTCAATAAGATTTGTAGTTGTCTTACTTTATCGCAATTGTATGTTCCTTTCTCTAAAGGATATTCGCATTTAGAAGAAGTAGAAGGATTAATAGGAGTAGGAGTAGTTTTTGGTTGTACTTTTACCTCTTGTATTTGTTCTTTCTTTTCGGGGATAGTTCTTGGTTTTGCTTTTGGCTTTCTTAATTGTTTGTATATTAAATAAGCACCTGCTAATAGAGGAATTCCAATTAAGGCGATTTTAACTCCTTTTTTCATTTTAATATTTTTTTGTTTGTTAGAAAAATAATCGTTAACAAATATAATAAAAAATAGGGAATAAACGCTATTGTTAGGATATAAGCGGGTATGTTTGGATTAATGGTTGTTTTAGGTTTACTCCCTATTGTTTTCATAAGGTAAAAAGGCAACATTGTAGAAACAAATCGCCGATAGGACATCAAACGCACCTTTTTTAAGAAGACTTGTTGGACATGGATATTTTAGATTAATTAAAAGAAAAGAAAAGGGCGATAAGTGGAAACAAATCGCCGTAAGTAATTATAAACCTATGTGAAGAAAAAAATCATAAATCCTATTCTATGACAAATAATCATCATAAATTCATAAAAACAAAAGTTCGGTAAAATCAGTTGTAATGAGTAAAAAAGATGCTTTTACTCTAAAAGAAGTTTAATACTCTCCCACGAAATAATTCACATATAGAAACCTATTCCCTTTTTTTGCGTAATCGTAAAAAAAAGACAATCCTACTCGCCCTTTTTATACTACCAAAACTACAAAAATTAAGCCGAAAATCACCTTTTTAAGTTAAAATAAAAAAAAGTTGGAAATTACTTTGTTATTTAAAAAGATAATATTAGTTTTACATAACGAAACAATCAAAATCAAAAATTATGACAAATTACGAAAGAGAGATATTCTCAAAATTGCTTGATGTTAATTATGAAATTGAAAAGGGTAATCATCATTCATTAATCAAAGAAGCCTTGAATAATCTTTATTGGAAGTTGAGAGATGAATTAAAAGAATCTATGGGCGAAAATGAATACAACAATTTTATAAAACAAGGTAGGCAAATGTTTACCACAAGTGTAGATTAATATGTGTTGTGTGGTTAAGTAGTGTGAGGTGTCGTAGGGTGATGTGAAGTTATGTGGTGTATTGTAAAGAATATTTAAAAAAATAAAATGGAAATAAATTTTAAAATGTTCAATCATTTGAACGAAGAAGTAACGATTACAAATTACGATTTAGACAATTTGGAATCTAAGCATCTTACTAATATTGATTTATTCTTGGCTGAAGTTTCTCAAAAGAATCCCGATTGTACTATAAAGTGCAAATTTAGAGAGCAACCTTATTTTGATTGGAACTTTGTTAGCCTACAAGCCTATAATGAAAAGATTGATGGTGCTAAAGTGGAAAGTGGTGAAATGGATTTTCAAGATTGGATGAAGAAATGGTATCCACGATTACAAAATAATCTTGAAGATTTTAAAGGATTAACAATAACAAATACTAAATAAATTTATAATCCTAAAATTAAAAAAAATGAAAAAAGTAATTCTTGGATTGGCTATTATCCTATCAATAGCAAGTTGTGAAAAAGAAAAAGTATGTAATTGTGGATTAGTTGTAAGCGATGATGTTAGTGACTATTCGGTTACAATCCGAAATAGTTGTAGTGGGAATGAGAGGAGATTTATTTTGCAACCAGGAGATTGGATTAATGCACAAGTTGGAAGTGATTATTGTATAACCAACATTACAAGTTGGTAATAAATTTTTAAATCAAAAAAATCAATGAAAATGAAAAAAGCAATCAAAATTGATGTTGTAAAAAAAACTGTTTATCAAATTGAATTGTCTGATGATTACAAGGCTATTTATGGTGCAATAGGTAATGGTTGTACTATTTTTTGTGCGCCTATTGAATTTGAAAATGGAGATACTTTGTATTCTGATGAAGAAGGATTGTTGCACGAAAAAATGGAAGGGTGTTTTATGATGCCAAATTGGAAATCTCCTTTGGTTGGTAACGCTATAATTTTAGGTACTGATGATGAAGGGGATAGTATTGATGCAAAAAGCACGATAGAAGAAATTGAGAGTAAAATTCACTTTTACGATGAACAAGTTGCTGAAAATTGGAAACAAAAAGCACTTAATACACCACCTCAAATTATAACCTTTAACTAATAATATGAAAAAAATATTTGTAATTCTAATTTGTAATCTATTTACAATTTCAACATTTTCACAATCAATAAACGATTTAGATGAAAAGAATGGATATAAAGATTTATCCTTTTCGTCACCACTTGAAACAATTATAAAAAAGACAAACGCTAAATTACAAGGGTGGCTATCAAATAAACAATTAGATTGTTATACAATAAGAAATTCAGATTACGAAAAATTCGGAAATTTTAGTGGTACTATCCTTCTATTCAAAGCAAAAAAAGACACTTTAATTCATACAATATATTTTAGTGACAATAAGAAAGGCATTTCTGAATTCAAAGAATTAATATTATTTTTTGAATCTCTTTATGGAATGGAAACTGATAAAGACACTTATAATTATACTTGGAAAGGAGTAAAAGTTCAACTTGTGTTATCGTATGACTATATTGAAGAAAAGACAAGTTTTGACATAATAAATTTAGAGGCAGAAAATAGATACAAAGAAGAAAAAGAAAAAATTAGAAACAAAACGAAAAACGAATTTTAATGGATATTTACGAATACATAGAGAAAAATGGTCAGCGAAAAACCGCTATTAAATTAGTATCTGATAGAGTATATATCCATTGTGGATTGACTACAAGCGAACTACCCGATAGTTTAGAACTTTGTAACCTCTACGATGAAATTGAACCACTTTTGTCTGATTGGGATGAAAACAAAGGAATTATTTTAGAACTATTAGAGGAAATAAATTTTGATTTTATTAATGAAATTTCAAACTAAAAAAAATGAAAAAAGTATTTGTAATTCTAATTTGTAATTTATTTACAATTTCAACATTTGCACAAGAATTTTTAGGAATTAAAGTTGATGGCAAAAGACAAGAGGTAATAAATAAATTTATTGCCAAAGGTTTTAAAGTTACTTCACAAAAAGGCTCAAGTAATGTTGTAGCGATGGAAGGCAAAGTAAATGACACGAATATTGAGTTGAATATTGTGAATAGTCCAACAACAAGCATCGTTTGGAAATTTGCAATATATTTGCCAAAACAAGATAGTTGGTATAGCATAAAAAGTCAGTATAATTCTTATTTGAATACATTGACTGAAAAATATGGAGAACCTACAAATTCATATAATAATTTTATTAATCCTTACTATGAAGGAGATGGTTATGAAATGTCAGCAATAGCGATTGATAAATGTAATTTTATTTCTTTTTGGAATAATGGTACATCAATTAAAATATCAAAGTTCAAGCAAGTACAAATTTCATACGAGAATGCAATAAATTCGGCAATTGATGATGAAGAAAAGAAAGCGTTAAATAATAAAATATTCAAGTAAGTGATAAATTTAGACAATGTTACTCTTGCAATAGTAGATTGTAAGAACTACGAAGGAGTTTTAAAAGCGATTGAAGAATGCACAAAGCATTGCAAGTTTAAAGAGATAAAAGTTTTCAGCGATATTCCTATTTATGAGAATACGATTATCATTCCTAAAATAACTTCAAAGATTACTTATAGCGAATTTTTGTTTAAGTATCTTGTTGATTACATTGATACTGATTTCGTTATGATTGCCCAATATGATGGCTACATTATAAATCCCGATGCGTGGCAAGATGAATTTTTGCATTACGATTATATTGGTGCTTGTTGGGATTACGAAGTTAACAATGTTGGTAATGGAGGATTTAGTATTCGTTCAAGAAGATTATTGAAGGAAATTCAGAAACCCGAATTTGCTAATATCCATCCCGAAGATTATAGGATAGGAAGGTTTTATAGATATGATTTAGAGGAGAGAGGTTTTAAATTTCCTCCCGATGAATTGGCGAATAAATTTAGTTGGGAAAAGAATAAGGTTTATCCAACTTACAATAATCAATTTGGATTTCATGGAAATCACCCAAAAGATATTGACCAATAAAAAGTAAATGCTATGTATCTTACTTTGTTAGAATTTTACATAGAATGTTATAGCAAAAATGCTAATAAATATTATGTACTTGTGAGTGGTGTCGCTATTAAGGTTTTATATAACCTATTCACAAGAGAGGGAGAACAAGGAGTCTCTTGTGCTACCAATTACACCATATCGCTAAATAATTTTCTTTTTATAGAGAAAGTAAAAGTATGCTGATAATCCAATAAGAGTACCACCTATAACTCCATAATTAACCACTTTTTTTCGGGTGTTTTGTAATTGTTCTCTTTCATCAATTAGAGTGTAAGTAAAAGTATTGCCATACTTAATTCTACTTTGTTTTGCTAATTGCATCATTTCATCAAAATCATCTTTGATTCTGAATACTTGACACCCTGCCGAGTCTTGTCCAATTTTATCTTCACTTGCAAAACTTGGTGTTGAACGATGAATATTAATGCCATATAATCCCTCATTTGTTTTTGCAAAATAGTTTAAGATTTCATTTCTATCAGCATCACGAATCACAGTGACTGGTTTCGTTTGTACAAGTGCTTCGTATTTACCTTTATGCAATCCAATGGAGTAAGCATCTTTATATTGTCCTTGCTTCATTATCGCAGTGCCTTCTTTTGACATAGGATTTTGAAGCCAATAAACCGATGGTGTTGTTGTTCCTTCGGCTATTTTACCTATAACTTCGCCATATTCATCAAAATAAAAGTAAGCGATATTGTCTTCGTAATTTTCGGGTTGTGATATATTAGGATTTCTAATGCCTACAACATTAAGTTTATAAGGTCTTGTGTCAACTTCGTAACCAAGATTTTGCATTTCATCTATGACATCTTGTAGTTCCATTATTTAATTATTCTTTTTTTATAAAGAAGATAAACATAAGCCGACAAGCCTATTAAGGTTGCACCAATGATAGCGTAATTAACTTTTTTCTCGTTGTTTTTATAAATTACTCCTAAAGAGCCGAAAAAAGATGCTATTGGAGAATCAAGTTTTGAAAGACCTTCGTTAATGTCTTCATCGGTTACTAAATCAGCATTTCTTTTGCCTAATTCTACTTCCATTTGCGCCCTTAGAATGTTTTTAAGAGTTTCCATATCGGTTGGTATGGGTTCGTCAGCACCAATGCCAACACTATCACTCACATATTTTATATAAGTGTTTGTGTCGTTTTCTGATTCGGGTGCGTATCTCTTAATGTATTTACGAATCGTATCGGTGTTGTGTTTTTTGACACTTGAATAAAAATTAGTAGCAAATGCTCTAATTCCCCACGATATATCTTCAAAGACTACAAAGTTTTGATTTGTACCAATTTGTCCTTGCCAAGCACCCGAAGATGGTCTTAAATTGCCTGGGTTGTTATTTCTCAAGCCAAGAGGTAAATCGCTTCTATTTATGAATGATTGTGCCATAATTTATATAATTAACATCAACGCTATACTTAATGCCACAACTTTGTAAGCATCTCTAATGTCTGATTCTCTTTCTCCTTGAACAATTTCGGTTATATAATCTTCGCAATTAAAATGAAAAGTATCCCAAGTTTCATCTTTATATTTTCGTGTAACATTTAAGATGTCTTGGTTTTTTACGTTTGTTCTTACGATTTTTAAAATATCTCTATTTTTTTTATAAACTTCAATAGGTTCAGAAACGATTGTTCCACCATACTTATTCATATTAGTGGGTGCGTTATGAAAGACGTATTTTTTGTTTCCTTTTGCATATACAATACCAGTGTGGTAGCATAATTGGTTACCAACACAATTAGTAAAAATCACATCCCCTTCTTTGAGTTTTTCTTTAATAATCATATAGTCTTTCGCTTAATTTTTTCCAATTAATGACGTTGAAAAAGTTTTCAATATATTTTTCTCTATTTGCTTTGGTATCTAAAAAATAAGAGTGTTCCCAAACATCCATAGCCAACAATATGTTACAATCATAAGCCATTAGTGGATTGTCTTGATTAGATGTCGTAACTATACTAAAGCGATTATTTTTCTCAATTAGCCATACCCACCCCGAACCAAAAACTTTCATTCCCATATCTTTAAAAATCTTGTAGAAATTTTCGTAAGATTGGAAATGGTCATCTATTAAAGATTTCAACATATAGGAACTATGAGTTGAATAATCGTAATAATATGGAGAGATGTTTTCAAAATACAAAAAGTGATTATTGTAACCACCTGCGTTGTTTCTTACCGAAGTCGGATAAGATTTATAGTTTTTGAGTATTTCTTTTACACAAATCTCGGTATGTATTTCGCTGTTCAGACCATCGGTATATTTCTTAAAAAGTGTATTATAGTGAACATCCATAGTATCTCTACTTATGAATGGCTCTAATGAATTTAGTGCATAGTCTAAATTATTTCTATAATACATTTAATAACTTATTGGTGTAACACTTCTTTGACCAATAGGACAAAGTAGGGTTTGTCCATTACCCGTGCTAACAATTACTTGATTACCATTTACGATTCTACCTACTAAAGATTGACTTACGTTTCCATTTTTAAATTCACATCCTTGTGGCGCAGCAGTCAAGTTAGCAAAAGATTTCTTTTTGCCATATTTAGTGTATGCCCAATAGCCTAAACCTAAAATGGCTAATGCACCTACGATTTTTTGTGTATTTTTGTTCATTAGTTTGATTTTAAAAGTTTGCTAATTATAATTATTCCGACAATAATTCCAACGCCATAAATTAATGGTTTTAGATTTTTTGTTACTTGTGTTGGTGTTATTGGTGTATCTTTTGGCACACAAACTCCATTTTTAAAAACACCTTTCGCACTTTCACCATCGGATGAAATACCTATTAAACCACCATCGGTTACTAAATTACAAGGAGTATCATTGGGAGGAAAATATGCTTCGGGTTTATCATTATTATAATTTGGTAAACATTCTAATTTGCCTTGTCTATTATAATTTTTTGAATAACCTTCGGGGCAAGTATTTTCATCTTCAGTTTTTGGTGAGCCATAAGCATCCAAAACATCATCATTTCTTTGTGGAATTATTGGTGTCGGAGTCGGTGCTTTAGGTTTTGGTGTTACAACTTCAATTAAATCTAATGCAATAGTTTTTGGACTTGTTGTTTTTGTTGTTTTTGGACTTGGTGTACTACTAACAAATACATCTAAAGTTTCACTTGTTGATGTTTGTCTTGGTTTTGTAGGTGCGTTAGTTTCGCCTAATAAATTTACCATAATTTTGTTTTTATGCAATTTACAAAAAAATAGTAATTATTCTATGTGAATAAATTATTTTTGGTTATTGTATATTGTTTAATTGAATAATAAATATATTTGCTTATGAAGTATGAAAAATACAGTTATTTATTTCCACCAAGACCAACTGAAACAACTAAATATACTGAATTAGGTAAGTATGATAATGGAGAATTTTTGGTACAACCTAAATACAATGGAACTTGTTGTATGGTTTTTATGAATGAGAATGAGTTGGTAGTAATGAATCGCCATAAGGGTTTGATTACATCAAATTATAGTGATGTAGATTTTAGAGGATTACATCGTGGTAAAGGTTGGTTGGTATTGTGTGGAGAGTTTTTGAATAAGAATAAAAAAGGCGAAAATGATATTCCATTTAATTTAAAGTTTGTGATTTGGGATATTTTAGTTTATCAGAATGATTATATGATTGGTAGTACTTTTCAAGAGAGAATGAATTTATTGGATGTATTATATCCTTCATCAAAAATGGTTGTTGGAAACGAATTAGAATCTTACGTTCATCTTTTGATAACAAGACAAAAAAATGTTTACAAAGCACCTTATTACGAAGGTGGTTTTTTGAATTTGTATGAAAGTATTGTAAAAACTGATTTATATGAAGGATTGGTTTTAAAAAGAAAGAATGCGAAATTATCTCTTGGTTTTACTGAAAAGAATAATAACACTTGGCAAATTAAATGTAGAAAACCCACAAAGAACTACGCTTTTTAATATGATTGATTTATTAGGTAAGAAGGTGAAGATTGTAAAAAACTTCGGAAATGTTTGTGAACCATTTGTAGGCTTGACTGGTGTTCTCACAACACCTTTCTCTTATGGTTGTTGCAATAAAGATTGGCATGGTGTAATATTAGATGAAGATACTATATATGGTAGGAAATTAAATTTTCATATTGAGGAAATTATTTTTATTGATGAACAATAAAATTTAGTAAATTTCGTTGGTTTTTAGAATTTTCATTTGTTTACTGATTTGTGGTTTTGGAGGTAGTTTCTACTATCTCCAATTTTTTTCAAAAAATGTTTGTTATTTTATTAAATAATATTATCTTCGTATAAGATTTGGTAATTTAATAAAAGGGGGGTGGTTTTTACTACTTCCCTAATATTAAAACTTTAAACCTATGTTTGAATTAATACAAGAGCAGAAATACAAAAACAATTCTAACTATCTCGGTTCATTTAGAGGCAAATATGATATGTATTCTATATGGACTACGAATAATTCATTGGTGCTACAATATTCAGATGGAACTAATTATAGTCTTGTGATATTACAAGATTTGAATGGATGGTTAAAATCAAGAAATTATAAACCTTTAATATTAAAAAATGAAAAAGAGCATTGCACAAACTAACGAGCAATCATTTAAAAGTTTACTTAAAGATTTACACCAAGTTGAGTTAGCCATTTTGAGAGAAAGGATTTTGAAAATTATGGATTTGACTATTGAAGATATTGAGAGAAATCCTAAAGATTGGGAAAAAGCAATTGTACAACCGAATCTTTTTATGAACTTAAACGAAAAAATACAAAAACATTTAGGTCTTTAACATCCCAACTAATTCAATTCAATTGAATGGAAAATAAAGCAAATACGTTGGGATGTTTTTTTAAAACATAAAACTTCTAATATGGCTGAATTACACGAAACGATGTATGGCAAAAAATTGCTTGAACACGATATTCCCGAAATACATCGTCAACTAAAAAGAATTGCTGATAGTTTACAACTTTTGGTAGAACCACTTGCTGAAAAGAAATTAGAAATAAAAAGTGGTGGTACTTACGAACATTTAGAATCATTAAGACAAGGGCGCAACAAACATTAATTTATGGAACAAGCATACCGAGTAATAATAAAAGGACAAGAATTTTTTTTCAAGGAGAAAAAAACTGCAATCGCTTTGATAAAATTTTTAGAAATTGGTTTTCAATTTAATGATGACATAAAAATTGAAATACTTGAGATAATGAATCACGATGAATCTTATGAAAGCATAACCATAGCCTTAAAACAATTACGAGAAGAAGAAGATAAAACTAAATTAAACTAATAAGGTCAAGTATAGTTTGGTTATGTAAGGTATTGTTAAGCAAAGTAAAGTAAAGAATAGTTTAAAGATGGAAAATAAAAATCTAATAGCAATAGTTAATACTATTCAAAGCGAGTTAAGACAACTTGAAGCCGACATTATGTTGATGCAAATTCAAATTAATGGTGGCAAATTTGAAATGCAACATCAAACCCAAGAAACGATATTTACTATGGTGAGTGATTTTAACAATCATCTTACGAATATTAAGTTTATGGAAGGCAAGTTTGAAGCATTTTCGTTGGTATTAAAAAAGATAAATGAAATAAAACAAAATTTATAATTTTTTTGTGGTGTTTTGTGAGGTTGGGTGGTGCATGGTATTGTTTAGTTTAGTAAAGTAAAGAATAAATTTTTATGCGATTAAATCCAAAAACTTACCCTTCCTATTTTACGTTGTTGAAGGGTAATTATGATTTCTTAAAAATTGATGAGATGTTTGATTCGTTGTTGGACACGCCAAAAAAGTTTCACGATTTCATAGCATCGTTGAAATTCACATTTGAGCAAGTGAACAAAAAGTATTATCTCACAAATACTTTCAAGGAAAGTATCATTAGTACTATGCCGAAAATTGTTGGGGGTAATAAACACCTAACTGAAATTCCTTGTGATTGTGGTTTTGATATTTACTGATAAAGGATTTTTTAGCAGAATGTGTCTGCCCACTTTTGCCAAACCC
>Ga0315293_10002474_pt1 | contig 17743 bp, 12 predicted proteins | sample YL17G13_20_MG_FD_203071 | JGI IMG/M metagenome (GOLD analysis project Ga0315293, IMG submission 203071) | Sediment microbial communities from Yellowstone Lake, YNP, Wyoming, USA - YL17G13_20 | ecosystem: Environmental > Aquatic > Freshwater > Lake > Sediment | place: USA: Wyoming | collected...
CCAAACCGCGCGTGGAACGCGGTCCGGGCAGATAAGGTCCGGAACAAAACACAAACATCGCATCACGGCGCCCCTCGTCCCATCCGGACGAGGGGTTTTCTTTTCCCGCCAGCATTGCCCGCGGACTTGGAAGACGCGAGTTCACTTTCCTCCTCAACCCCTCAGGCCACTGACTTACATCCTCCGACGGCAAAAACGTCAGGCTGGGACCGTTTTTATTCAGCAAATCGCGCGTGCGACAGTTGAGCACGGCTTTGGCCGCCTCGATTCCCGATTGCGTCACGCCCGCTTTGTCATGACTGCCTGCGCCAGCCTGCCCTGGCGGGCAAGGCCAGGGTGCCGCGGGCACAGGTGAGCGTGCTCGCGCCGCACAGGCTGTCTCGCCCTGGCGGGCCGGGGCCAGGCCCAACACCTTCAGCCCTTCCCTAGCCGGGCAGGCTTGCCCGCCGACCGCCAGGCTGATTTTCCCTTGGTCCTCAACCACCCAGACAGGTTGTTCGAGCTCCAATAGCGCGCCGCGCAGATCAGCTCTCGTAAAATTCAGCTTACCTTTTCGCCCTGCCAGGTCAATCCTGGCAGGCTTTTTGTGCCATGAAAAGAAAGCACGGTATCCAATCGAATCTCCTTGGCTTCTTTGAAGTTTTATACGATAACCCACATTTTAATGGTTCGGTGCGTGACCAAAATTGAAAACACTTCCGGCGGTATAAGCCTCGGATGTGTGCTGACTGGTATCAGTTCACTTTTCAGGTTGTGCTAATGCACAAAACCGGGAAACACTTGACAAACCATCAAAAAAGGGGGATAAATAAAGCATTGCAGCACAGCTACTGTACGGTCGGGTAGAGTATCGGCAATAAGACACAGGAGAGGCAATATGACGGATTCCCTATCCATTGCCAGGTTGACAATTAAAACCGGAACAGATTCTGGAAAAGTTGTGGAGCTCACGCAAAGAGAGCTGGTTATCGGACGGAGCGAACCGGCCGGCTTGATCATCATCCACACAGAAGTATCCCGGCGGCATGCCCGTCTGGTATACCAACAGGGCAATTACATCCTGGAGGACCTGGGCAGCACCAATGGGACTTTCATCAACGGGCAACCGGTCCGGGGTCCCCAGGTCCTGACCCATGGAGCCGAGATCCAGTTGGGCACCGAGATCAGGCTGGTCTTCAGTCAGCAGCCGGCTGGGGTCCAGTCCGCTGAAAAAACCTCGGCTGCCGGCGTTCAGTCTCTCCAGGGGGGACAGTTCGCTAAAACCATGATGGATGGCGATCTCACCGCAGCTGCCATTCAGGCTTCCATATCGAACATCCCTCCCAATTTGCTGGTCGCAATTGCCGGCCAGGAGTCAAAGACGTATACATTGACCAAGGACCGGATTACCCTGGGTCGTGCAGATGACAATGACATTGTGGTGCAGTCGCAGATCATGTCACGCCACCACGCCACTCTCGAGAAAACCCCCTCCGGTTATGAGATTGTCGTTCCTTCCGGTGTCACTAACATGCTCACCTGCCAAGGTCGCCCGGTCACTGAACGGCAGTTATTGTCACATGCCGATGTACTGCGCATCGATAGCGAAATACCGGGCATGATGGTTAGCATGACCTATCTGGCGCCCTCGCAAGCGACTGCCAGAATTTCCGCCGTACAGTTTGGTGAGAAAGAAAAGCTTACATTCGGGCGTGACCCGACCAATGATGTCATATGTGATAACCCCAGAGTATCACGCTTCCATACTCAAGTGACCCGCGTGGGCCGGCGCTATTACGTCACTGATCTGCGCAGCGCCAACGGCACCTTTGTCAATGACAAGCGCGTGCAGGGTAACGTGTGGCTCAACCCACAGGATACCATCCGGATTGGCCCATATAAACTGGTGATGGGGGAAGATCGGTTCACCCGTTATGATGAAACGGAAGGGCTGCGGGTGGAAGCCTACCACCTGAACAAATGGGTGCGCAAGGACCTCAACCTGCTTCAGGATATCTCGCTGGTTTACCAGCCGCGTGAGTTCATCGTGGTGGTGGGGCAAAGCGGCGGCGGCAAATCCACCCTGGTGGATGCCCTTGCCGGTTACCGTCCTGCCACGCATGGAAAGGTGTTTGTCAACGGTACCGATGTTTATCACAACTTCGACGCCGTGCGTAACGATATAGGCTTCGTGCCGCAAAGAGACATCATCCATATGGAGCTGACGGTGTACCAGGCGCTGAATTTCGCCGCCCAACTGCGCATGCCCAAAGACACCAGCAAGGCAGAGCGCCATAAGCGCATCCTGGAAGTGCTCACCGATCTGGACTTGATGCACCGCAAGGATGTCCAGATTAGCGGTTTGAGCGGAGGTCAACAGAAGCGCGTCTCCATCGGCGTAGAACTGCTCACCCGCCCGGGCCTGTTCTTCCTGGATGAACCAACCTCGGGGCTGGACCCCGGAACTGAAACAGCGTTCATGCACCTGATGCGCCGCCTGGCCGACCAGGGTCGTACCATCATTATGGTCACGCATGCAACCAAAAACGTGATGCTGGCGGATAAGGTGGTCTTCCTGGCGCGCGGTGGTCATGTGGCCTGGTTCGGACCGCCGGATGAGGCCTTGACTTATTTCGACCAGTACCGCAGCGAACAGGACCAGCGTGCGCGCGCCATGGAGTTCGACCAGATCTATGCCATCCTCGATGACCCCGGCAAGGGTAAGGGCAAGGATTGGGGGGAACGCTTTATGGCGAGCAATGCCTTCTCCAAATATATTGTCGAGCCGTTGCAATCAACCCAGCAGCAGGCGGCTGCAGCCCAAGCCCAACCGGCCAAGAAACAGGCCCGCAAAGGCGCGCGCATCTCGTCGCTGCGCCAGTTCTTTGTGCTTTCCGCCCGAAATGTCACCATTCTGCTGCGCGACCGGGCCAGCCTGATATTAAGTCTGGTAGTCCCACTGGGAGTGGGAGCAGTATCCTTTGCACTCTCATTTGCAATGAGCCGGACTCCATTTGCTTTCAAGGGAGGCAGTCCCAGTAATAGCTCAACCATCCTGTTCCTGCTATCGCTGTTTGCCCTGCTGGTGGGTGGCATGTCGCAGATGCGCGAGTTCGTTAAGGAAGCCGATATCTACCGGCGCGAGCGCCTGGTCAACCTGAGAATATTTCCCTATGTTACCTCCAAACTGTGGCTGGCACTGGTGCTGGCCCTCTGGCAGGCTTTAGCCTATACAGGCATGCAATACCTGGCCTTCCATATGCCGGGAGGTATGTTGGAATTTGGTGAGTTTTTCGTAACCATGGTACTGGCGGCATTCACCGGTATGATGCTTGGTTTCCTGGCCTCGGCTCTCTCGCCCAACGCAGCCTCAGCGCCATTGACCTTGATCATGATGATCGTGCCGCTGATTGTGTTGAGTGGTTATGTTGCTCCCATACCGACAAATATCAGTCAGGTGGCCTCCACGCGCTGGACTTTCCAGAGCCTGATAGGCATTACCGGGATGGGCTCCGATGTAGCTGCTGACCCATGCTGGCATCTGGATAAAAGCCTGCGTGATTCCATGAACCTGGATGCCAAAGCCCACTTCCAATGCAACTGCATGGGTGTGCAGGTCTTCAACCAGAGTTCATGCAACTTCCCGAGTGTGGGAGATTATTACTCAGCCGAGATTGACCAGCCGGCCCCTGTGGAACCAGCGCCACTGCCTGCCCAGCCACCCGAACCGGTGATTCCACCCGCGCCCAATCCGCCAGAGGATAAATACGACCAGGTCCAAATGGTGCAATATCTGAATGCGCTGGTTTCGTACCAGGATGACGTGAAAATTATTCAGGACAACTACCGCAATCAGATGGATCTGTACCAGATCATGGCGGATGTTTACAAGAGCCAGATGACCAAATATCAGAATGACCTGGCAACCTATACCGTAGCACGCGTCTCGGCAGTCAAAGCGGCTGAGGGGATCATCATGGGTGTGACGGATAAGGTCGGCTGGGCTTATGTGAACAAGAAAGATCCGGAAATTTATTTTCCATGGTTGTTCAATACGTGGATTCCCCAGGTCGAGATCGTGGCGGTCTACTTGGTGATCATCCTAGTCTTGATCAAGAGAAAAGACGTTAAGTAAAGAGGGATTGCCATGCATAAAAAATGCATACCCATTCTTATCATCTTCCTGCTGCTGCTCGTCGTGGCTTGTAGCCTGGGGGCCAAGCCACAAGACTCGATGTCCCTGACGCTGACCCCGCTAAGTGCAGCAGTGGAGGGCACTGCCACGGCCCGCGTCTCGAACGTAGGCGGCACGGGTGATCAGCTCGCGACTGCCGTCGCCAAGGCCACCGCCCGTAGCGCGGATATCTATGCAACCCAAACTGCCCGGGCCTCGCTCAATAGCGAATCCCGGATGGCTACCGCAACGGTCATTGCCCCAGTGGTAGCCGAGTTGCCTCGCTATGGAGTGGACCCGGGCCAGGGGGAAGTGGCCTGGATACATCAACCGGTGACCATCGATTTGAATGGCTACCAGCAGTATGGCTACGCCAACGATTATGGGCAGATCACTGCCAAGGATTTCGTGATGGCAGCTGATATCACCTGGTACACCTATAACAGCCTATCCGCCTGCGGGTTTATGTTCCGCTCAGACGGCAATAGCAACAAGCCAAACCAGTACATGGTGTTTATCACCCGCTTTGCCACCGGCTACCTGGCCTTTACCGCCACGGTCAATGGCGAGATCAGCAATGTGCGAACATATTACCCGAAACAGGAGGATAATTCCTTCACTTGGTTGAACGATGCCACTAATCGTCTGGCGGTGGTGGCGCGCGGCACGCTGATTGATGTTTATACAAACGGTGTGTTGATCGGCGAAGTGGATACCACCCAGCCACCTCCGAGTTCGCTCCCATCGCCGCCCAGTCTCGAACTCCCCGAAGGTGCCACTCCCGAGCAACTGCAGGATTACCAAGACCAGATAGACCAGAACAGCCAGACCGTCAACCTGATGCAAGCCCAGTTGGCAGAGGCCAATAGAAATTATGCCAAGAACAAGGCCATTTTTTCCGACGGCTTGCTGGGCTTCCTGGGTGTCAGCCAATCGGGGCACACAATTTGTACGTTCGATAATGCCTGGCTTTTTCTCATCGAGAGATAAATAGCACGCGAATATTCCGGTGAGCAATTGCCCTGGATATAAAACCCCTATTCCCTGGCGGGGAACGAGATCAAAATCGAAGTTGCCAAACCGCGCGTGGAACGCGGTCCGGGCAGATAAGGTCCGGAACAAAACACAAACATCGCATCACGGCGCCCCTCGTCCCATCCGGACGAGGGGTTTTCTTTTCCCGCCAGCATTGCCCGCGGACTGGAGGCTTTCAATCCAATGGCTGATTGTGTGTCCTGCGAGCTGATGGAGTGAGCAGGCCAATACCCAACATGCCCAGCACAAAGAATATTGTTGCCATATTAAATTCCATTGCCCTTGGGGAGCAAATCTTGCTCTAGAAATAGACCCTTTCTATCCCCTGCACGTACTTGGAATTGCGCGTCACACGAAAGGGGAAGAAACCTGCGACGCGGTTGGCCTGCGGCTCTTGCTCGATCTCATATTTCAACTCAACGACCACATCCCTGGCATTGACCTGACGATGGGCAAACTGGTTCCCATAAAGACCATTGACTTTGTAAAACGCCAGTTGGGTATCCAGTGTAAGCCTAAAAGCGCCGTCGTGAGTGGCGTAGTAGTGACGGTAATAGCGGTTGAATAGCACCACATTCAAGCCGCGCAGATCATGCCGGACGACAGGTGGCAAATCTGAATCCGACAGGACGCGCTGGAAGATGCGGTCACAGAAACGCGCGTCCATGCGGAAAGCGGATAGGGGGTAGGTATGCTTGGTGGCCACCAGCCCATCCTTCGCCTTGACTTCCAGCATCGGACGGGTGACCTTCCCAAACGGTTCAGCGTACCAGCGCACGCGTATCTTGCGGCGCTGCATTGCGCCGTCCACGTTATCGAAGTAGTTGACCATATCGGGGGTATCCAGGTACAGGTTGTTGACGTAGCGCGGCGGATAGGGCGCGCGGAACAGCCGCGGGTGCTGCTTGATAAGCGCCGCCACCTGGAACGGCATCAAATCTTCCACCAGGAACTTACGCTCGTAGCGGAAGGTGCAAAGGTAGGTATATCCCTGCTCTTGCATTACCAGATTCCCTTGTTATCCATGAAAGAAATTTCCAGCCCGTCCGAAAGTTCGAGCAGGGCGGCGCGGGCCTGGTTCATGTCGGAGGTGTGACGGAATTCGATCACAAAAGACATTTCCAGCGCCTCGGCGTTCTCGTCGTAGCGCATCAGGCGCAGCTTGGCGCAATGCTTCTCCAGTGCGTCCATGACCTGCTGCATATCCACTTTGTGGGGGTTACGGCTGGAAACCGTCAGGTTCAGATTGACATCGGCTTGCGATTGGCGCAGCAGGCGCGCCAGCCCCAGCACCAGGATCATAACCACCAGTGTGAGCAGCGTGACCATGCGCTGGTTGTCGCCCAATCCAATGCCCAAGCTGATGGCAAAGAACAGATAAGCCAGTTCCTCCGGCTCTTTGATGGCAGCGCGGAAACGGATGATGGACAGTGCGCCCACCAGACCCAGCGACAACGCCACCGAAGAACGCACCACTAGGATGATGAAAGTGGTCGTGACCGTAACCAGCATGAAATTGGCCGCGAACTTGCGCCGGTTGGAAAGCGAAGCGCCCCAGTACACATAGACCCGGCTCAGAATGAACGAAGTGACCACCGCCAGGATCAAATTGACCGCGAAAGTGCCCAGATCAAAAGTGCTGCCCTGGGTAGTGGAAAGGCTCTGGATCAGGCTTTGCAGGGGATCGGGAGTGGATGCCGCGGCAGGCGGGACTTCGGTTTGCGTTGGCTGCGGAGGCGCTGTCTCGGGAACAGGCTCTCCCGTGACAACCGTCAGAGCGATATCGTCCAGTTCCGTGGTGCGCTCACCATGCGAAGTAAAAAACAGTCCGCCCGCCGGAATGGGATCGAGGTCTTCAGCCGTCAGCAGCACGGACTCATTCACGTAAATGGTATGCAAACCGCTGGTCAGAGTGATGCGCAGGGTGATCCAATCTTCAGTGGCGAGTTGCCCCAACACCGTACCAGCCAGTTCGGTTGGCTCGCTCCCCGGTCCACTCCCCTTTAGAAGTAACAACTGATCAGGTGTAAAGACCAGCATGTAGGCGCCCTTGTCGGTGGTGTGGTACTGGATTTCAGACTCGCCGGGACTATCAAAGCGCAGTTTGAGCGTCAGGTCGAAATCCTGCCAATTGCCCATGCGCGCCGCGAAGTTGCCGGGCGCGATGCGCAAGACGCCATTGCTGACGATCACTTCGGGCGAGTGCTCCCAGCCGGGAAGTTGGGTATCGTCGAAGGTCTCGGTGAAACCCTCGCTCTGCGCCGCGGCTGGAACCACGAACAAGGCAAGGATCAGGGCGGAACTCAGCAAAAGGACGATCATGGAAACGGTTTTTCGGATCATGGGTCACCTCGTTTCGATTTCTCAGGGCCAAACTTGTTGGAGTTCTGTTCTTAGAAAGGAGTTGCGCTCGCCCGCGAACGTGACCAACTCCTGCCAGGAATTGGTGAAGGTTTCGGGTTGGAACATGGGCTGCTCGCCGTAAAAGGCTTTATCGCCCGTGAACTGACTGACATAAGGCGCGATCATGCGATGGTAAACCTGCGCCTTGTCGGAAACGTTCGCGGTAGTGAACCAGTAACGCAGCAACAGGTCAACGTAGGCAGCGTACTTGCTTTTGTATCTTTCAACTTGGAAAACGGTATCGTAAAGCGGCGCGCGCTCAAGCATACCAATATCGGTACGCCCAAAAAGCGGCGCTTGGGGATTGCTGCCCCAGGTCAGGTCCCAGGGGATCCATTCGAACCTGCCGGTAACAGGATTATTGAACAAGTAAAAATTGTTGCCGGTATAGGGATATGTATCCCAGTTATGTATAATGGTGACAACCGCGATGTAGCGCAGAAAGGCATCCACGTTCAGCACTTCTTCGAGCGCCTGCATGAATTCTTCGTCGCTGGCGTACTCTGTCCCGTCAATGACTCGGCACAGTTCGATAATATCGCTGTAATCGGCTTTTTCTTCGTTGTTCATCTTGCCGTAGGCATATTGACCGTTCTGGGTGGGATAATCTTCAATGCGCTCGCCATAATAGATCAGATCCATCGGACCGCGCTGGGCGTGGCTGGCCTTGTACAGGTTGCCGCCGACACTTTCTGGCCCGAAACGGTTGCTCAGATACTTGTTGTCGACGCGCTCGATTAGGTTATACACGCCCCAGAACAACGGCGCTTGCTCATCGTCGGTGATGTCTATCCACAATTCTACATAAGCCGCATGGCTGGCGGACAAACCGGCAAATTCCATCATCTCGTAGGCCAGTTTCTCCTTCATCAGGCTGGGATCGCCAATGCTGTTGAGCAGCATCAACTGGCGCAGGTTGTGGAACTCCTGCCCGTCAACATAAGCATCGGTATCGATCTTCCAGGGCTTCTTCGCCCCGGACTCGTGTAAAGAGAACTGACCTCGCATCCGAAAACCAATATCATCCAATGGTTCCCCGAAGATGACTGCATCAGCCTGGACCTGGATTTTGCTCATCGGGTCAACCCACATCTGGTCCCAGTCTGATTGGGTGAGACGGATGTCAATGCGCCGCACGCGGCTATCGTCGAAGACAGTCCAGTAGTCCACGCTGCTGGAGGCGTGCACACGGACGCTGATGGTTACCTGGTCAGTGGCGAAGCGTCCCTGCGAATCGGTCACGCGCAGGTTGATGACATAATCTCCCGGTTTGGAGTAGAGATAGTTGGCATAGCCTCCCTGGCTGGTGGCATCAAAGTCGAAGGCGCCATTGCCGTCCAAATCCCACTCGTAGCGGACAATCGTCGCGCCATCCGACTGGCTGCCGAAAGCGCTGTAGTAGACCATCAGCGGAGCCCAGCCTTGATTGGGCATGGCATTCGCTTGTGCTGTGACCTGTGGACTCTCCTGTGCGGCGACAACCGATGGGCCAGTGCGGAACTGGTTAACCAGCAATAAGACCCCACCGACGAGCGCGAACAAAATTATGGCTGCTACTTCCAGGCGCTGCCGACCAGCGGCTCTGCGCCAATCACGCCGGGTTGGCATCATCCCTCTCCCTGCTTATGACAAGACACAGGTAATACTTGCCTTAATCTTACACAAAAAGGGGTTGAAAAGCAAGAAAAGGAAGGTTGACACAAAGTGAAAAGATTTTGGCTCATGTTTTGTTATACCCCTACTGCCTGGACTCTCGCCCAACCAAACGGCATCCGCCTGCCTCGCCGTTCTTCCCTGCACCGAACGCAGGACGGTGTGGCGGGGTGACAAAATCCGTTGACAGCCAAGTGGCCAAAAGTCCAGATAAAACTTCGGCCGTGAAGCCGCCGATTTGTTTTATGTTCTTACCAGATTTATTTCTCTGGGCATATCATCCCAAGTACGACCATCAAGTAACCTGCCTGCCTTCTTCTTTTGTACGCCTCCCCATTGCTTGAAGAAGAAGGGCACTTTAGCCTTCAAGCATTGGTCGTGTACACCCATAACCCATTCTCTTTCCAGCGGACGTGAGCCAGGCCCAGATTCGCCACCAACTATGCCCCAGTTAATTCCTTTGAGATTCATTTTGGGTAATGGCCCAAGTAGCGGTTCAATAGACAGAAACTTTATTTTCGCACCTGTTTTTCTCAAATCATCAATTCTATAAATATAATCTTTATTCTCAACACTGACGCCCATCCAAATATTATCTGCCCATTCCAAATATGGACTGAGTTCAGCCAATCTTCCGGAGCGTTTCGTCAAAACTTGGAATTGGTGCCAGTGAGCGCGTTTCATTACATCAAAGACGCGCTGAATGAATTCCAAAGGCACATCCTTATGGAATAAATCGCTCATCGAATTGACAAAGATAACCTGCGGGGATTTCCACTCCAACGGCTTTTCAAACACATGCTTCGCGTCGTGCATGGTCAACTTGAAACCGTTGACATAGTTCGGCTGTCCCATTGCTTTGAGGCGCTTCGCCATCCGCTCTGCGTAACAATGCTTACAGCCAGGGCTGATTTTCGTACAGCCAGTTAATGGATTCCAAGTGGATTCTGTCCACTCGATCCGAGATTGGGTAGCCATTTCTCCTCCAGAAATACAGTCAATCCCAATTATAGCACTTTTGTTCTAATCATGAAAAAGTCGCGGCTGGAGTTTCGCCATTCTTTCTTTCGATGTAAGGTTTAGTTTTGGGAAAAACTTTTGGGCTTCATCTGATTCGATCCTGAAGAAGTCGATTTTCTTGTAATTCTTGAATATGTCAGTATTGCTTCCCAACAAAAAAGTCCATTCAAGTCTATCAAACTTATCTGGTTTTCTGATGAGCCAATATTTCTTGCTAATTTCCTGCATATAGTCCAGCAAGGATTTGTTCGTGATATGGTGAAGTCGCTTTATATTTCTAGCTGACAAGTACAACAAAATTTCCATGCGAGGGCGAAGCCCACTGAGTACTTTTATCGCTTCAAAATTTGGCAACTCCCCCGAATGGTCAATAAAAACCAAACCCAACTCTCGGTTATCTTCACCTCCCAAAATGGCGGGAAAAACGTTTTCATAACTGCCAAGGTTAAACTTTACGAATCTATCGCGGTCTATTCCATTGTTTTGACAATATAGAGTAACATTTTTCTGAATTTCTATAAAGTTCACTTCTTCTTTCTCTACAAGATTAACTTCAAATTGCTTGTAGAATTTTTCGGAGCGGACGGCATTAAAAAATACCAAGGGACTTCCATGTATCAAACTTTCGGGTACAAATCCCTTGCCAGAAGTAGCATCAATGTACTTGTAAAGTTGCTTGTATGCTGGACGGTTATTTAGAACTGCCTGAGTAACAACAAGGTGCATACCAAAGATGCTTCTGAGAATTTCCATTTTGTGAGCAGTGAACTTGCCAAACCCTACATTGTCTACTTTGGGCATAATACCCTCTTGTGCATTGGGTGAACACAATTACCCTATTTTACTCTCTTATCGTCTGCCGTAATTAATGCGGACATCAATCCAAACGTTAAAGCCCACGTTTTGGCGCGCTTCCTCCGCATCTTCGCGGTGTATCAAAGCAGTTTCCGTATATGCTCAATGTGATCCCTCTCGTGCCACAACGCCCGGCGCAGCACCTTGCGTGGACTCCAGAGCTCCCCGTCCACGCCGACAACCCGATTCGAGCCTTCGAGCGTCGGCAGGACTTCATTCAGCCGCGCCCGCGATACTTTCAGCCGCGCGAAAAGCTCGCTGGGAATATGCTCGCGCGGGAGGGCTAGCTCCAGCCGGTCGAGATACCAGCACTCCGCCCCACCGATGTGCTTTAGGATGCCGGCGATGCTCCAACGTTCGTTGGGATAGGTTTGATCGAGTTTCTTGGCATCCAAGCCCTCGACGGTTTTCAGCAAATCCTCGCGGCTCCAGGCGAGCAGTTTCAGGCCGCGCTCGATATCCGTGGCAGTGAGCGGCTTCCAGTCATGCTGGAACCAGGCGTCCACCATGTAATAGTCGCTTTTATCGTCGCGGTCGAAGGCTTCGTTGATGTTGTAATCTGTCCAGGCATCTTCGACATGAAGTTCGATCGTATTAATGCTCAGCCAGGGTTGCGCTTCGTATTTGGCGATCCAGGCCTCATAATTGCGTAGTGCGACAGATAGGGCCGCCAGGGCGGAGTCGCCATCCGCGCCGTAGGCAAAACATCCAGGATGCTCCAGTGCCCAGGCGATGGAGCGAATGCCTTCGTTGTTGTTTTCCAATCCAATACGGAAGATCATCTTACACCTCATATAACTTTTCTATTTGTTCGCTTTCATCAGCCTGATCGTTTCCTGAGTAGCCGTAAAGATGAAGAACCCCAGCAGTAGGAGGGCAATCGCGGCGACGAATAGGTCATAGATGCTGATGGACAGTGGCCCAGCAAATCCGCTCGTCAAGACGATCGTGCGCTTGCCAGCGAAGTACATGACCGAGTTCAAAAGGATCGCTAGAACGCGGATTTCAGTCGGCCCCAGCTTGCCATACGATATCCTGAACTCACCGACCACGCAGGTGCGCACGTAGACAAGCACCGATAAGAGCAGGTATGCGATCAAGGTCAGGCAGGCGACTTCGAAGCTGATGTAATGGGTGAGTCCCAACCCCAGAAAGATCATCACTTGGCTGACCGCATCCGTCATGTGGTCTATGTAAAAGCCGTAGATAGGTCGTTCGATGTGCCGATAGCGGGCCAGTGTGCCGTCCAGGCTATCGCCGAACCAGTTGATGACGAAACCCAACGAGGCCAGCCAGAGGAAGTTGTCGCTATTCCTGCTCAATCCATAGCTGACCAGGATGACAACCGCCCCCATCACACCGATGGTAGTGCAAATATCGGGACTTACCCAAGCTGGTAAGTGGTCCGCCAGCCATTTCAACGCGGGTCTCTCCAGCGGGCCGAGAAGGATGTCATTTACCCTTTGGTGTTTCTTTATATTTGTCACGATACACCTCCTGAGCGACTTTACTTTGCACCAGGCTTCTCAATCCGGAACTTGTTCCAAGGCTTCGGGCCATACCGGCAAGGACATTGTCCACTGATGTGGAACTTTTCGGATAAAAGCCTCTGCTATGCTCAAAACCTTCTCGGCGTTTCGCAACATTTCTAATTGCCGATCTGGGTGGGATTCCATCTCGATTGGATGGGATCTTACAACAGTATACCTCCCATCTGGTTGCAGGTTTGTGACCATAATCATCACTGGAACCTGAGCTCTTGTCGCCAGGTAGATGTGATGAGTGGGGAGTGACGCCGGTCGGCCAAAGAAACGTGGGCGGTATTTGGCGTCGGGGATTGGATGATCAATGCCAGTCAGCACCACCCCACCCCGTTGGAGGTGCTTTATCGCCTGCCGCAGTGTATTGACCGAGGCCGGCATCAGGTTCATGCCGGTCTTTTTGCGCATCTCAAACTCAACGCGCCGCCCACCTCTTGGATCGGGGATAGTCAATACTAAAGGTTGAATCCCGCGCAAGTGCAGCGCTTGTAGGACAAAGTCGAAGCTGCTGATATGTAGCCCTGCCATAACCAGCCCGCGCTTGGCGAATTCCCGGCGCTCGAACAACTGCTGTATGCTTTGGTCTATCACGATCAACCGGTCTATCGCTGATGCATCGTGGATGTAGTGATAAAGATCGAATATCGAACGAGCCGCATTTCGTAAAGTCTGGCGAATGGCCTCATCCAATGCAGCTTTCTCCAACTTTTCGCCACTTATGACCCATTGATTGGCGCGCACGGCCTGCACCATCTTTGAATTTCGTTGGGCGGAAATCCGTTCTGCCACGAAGTCGGACAGGCGATGGCCGAGCCACGGCGGGATTTCCCGTCCCAGGGCTGATACCAGGCTTACGCCAAAACTGCTGTTGATGATCTGTTGGATTTCGAGGCTCATGCAGGTTTCTTATCGCGCCAGTTCACAATCTTCGTAGTACTGCCTCAGTAAAATAAGAATTCTTGTTGTCCAATCGAAGGTGCGCTCCTGTTTCGTCATCCAGCTATTCGATAAGGGGAAATAGGACAGCGAACTTGGCCTCGGGCCAAAGTCCCAGAATCCCTGTTCGTTTCCCTGTGCCCACAGCCATTCGATTGATCCCTTCCTTATTCAGGATGCAGTTGTACTACATCCTGTTCGCAGTGCAACTGCTCGTGAACTATGCAAACGGGAAGTTATTTTCACACAAATCCTAGTTCAAGAGACTGTGCTGCTCAGAACCCCTGGTGTTCCGTGCGGGCGATGATCTCATCTTGCAGTGCCTGGCTGAGATCGCAGAAGTAGTCGCTGTAACCGGCCACGCGCACGATCAGGTCGCGGTATTGCGCTGGGTTCTGCTGCGCAGCCCGCAGCGTGGCCGCATCCACCACGTTGAACTGGATGTGGTGACCGTCCAGCTTGAAGTAGGTGCGGATCAACCCCACCAACTTGTCCAGCCCCTCCTCGTCTTTGAGCAACTGGGGCGTGAACTTCTGGTTGAGCAGCGTGCCGCCGGTGCGGACGTGATCCATCTTGGCGACGGACCTGAGCACCGCGGTCGGGCCGTGCCGGTCCGCGCCCTGGACTGGGGAGACGCCCTCCGATAACGGCGTCCAGGCCCGGCGTCCGTCCGGCGTCGCCCCGATGACCGAGCCAAAGTAGACATGGACGGTGGTCGGCAGCAGGTTGACGCGGTACGCGCCGCCCTTGGTGTTCGGACGCCCGTCAATGGCATCGAAGTAGACGTTGAACAGGTCTACCATCACGCCGTCGGCGTAATCGTCGTCGTTACCGTAGCGGGGCGTCTTGTTCAGCAGCCTCTGGCGTTCGCGCTCGTGACCCTCGAAGTCAGCCTCCAGCAAGGTGAGCAGCTCGCCCATCTTCAGCGTCTTTTGGTCGAAGACGTGGTACTTGATGGCGGTCATGGCGTCCGTGAGTGTGCCGAGACCCACGCCCTGGATGTAGGTGCTGTTGTAGCGCGCCCCGCCGTCGTGATAATCCTTGCCGGTGGCGATGCAGTCGTCAATCAGCAGCGAGAGGAACGGGGTGGGCATGTAGGCCGCGTACAGCCGCTCGATGACGTTATTGCCGCGCACCTTGATGTCAATGAAATAACGCAGTTGCTTTTCGTACGCGGTAAAAAATTCCTCGAAGGATTCGAATGTGGCCGGATTGCCCGTCTCCAGGCCGATCTTGCGCCCCGTGCGGGGATCCAGACCGTTGTGCAGCGTCAGCTCCAACACCTTGGGCATGTTGAAGTAACCGGACAAGATGTAGGCTTCTTTGCCGAACGCGCCGACCTCCACGCAGCCGGACGAGCCGCCGCTGCGGGCATCCGCGACGGATTTGCCCATGCGCACCAGTTCCTGGACGATCAGGTCAGCGTTGAAAACCGACGGCTGTCCGAAGCCGGTGCGGATAATCCTGGTGGCGCGCTTGACGAAGCGGTCGGGGTTCTTCTTGCTGACCTGGATCGAAGAGCTGGGCTGTAAGAGGCGCATCTCCTCGATCACGTCCAGCAGCAAGTAGGTGACCTCGTTGACTCCGTCCGAGCCGTCTTCCATGATCCCGCCGAGGTTGATCTGAGCGAAGTCGGTGTAGGTGCCGCTCTCGGCGGCGGTCACGCCGACTTTGGGCGGCGCGGGCTGGTTGTTGAACTTGATCCAGAAGCATTGCAGCAATTCCTCGTAGTACTCCCTCCCATGCCGGTGGTCTCCCGGCGGGGGCCCCACAGGGGTGCTTCGCGAAGGGTTGGGGAGGGGGTCGTAGAAAGGGTACAGGTGACGGTCGAGGTGGCCGGGGCAAAAGGCGTCCCAGGTGTTGAGTTCGGTCGTCACGCCCAGGTGGACGAACCAGTAGTATTGCAGCGCCTCCCAGAAGTCGCGCGGGGCGTGCGCCGGGACGTGGGTGCAAACCTCGGCGATGTGTTTTAGCTCGGCCTTGCGGCGCGGATCGGCCTCTCGTTTTGCGGAAGCCCGCGCCAGTTCCGCGTGACGCTGTGCAAAGTGGATCAGCGCCTCAGAGCAGATGGACATGGCCTTCAATTCCTGTTCTTTGGCGTATGCCTGCGGATCGTGGAGATAGTCCAATTCCTGGAGACTATGCTGAACCTCCGCCTTGAAATCCAACATGCCCTTGCGATAGATCTTGTCGTCCAGCACAGTGTGACCCGGGGCGCGCTGCTCCATGAACTCGGTAAAGATGCCGGCATCGTAGGCCGCTTTCCACTCGCCGGTCATCTCGGCGAAGAGCAGGTCGCGCATGGACTTGCCCTGCCAAAATGGAATGATCGCCTCCTGGTACACCTGCCGCGCCTGCGGGCTGACAGCAAAAGGGATTTTTTCGCGCGAGTTTAGGATGTCCAGGTCTTGCAGGCTGTGGCAGCACAGTTCCGGGTAGGTTGGTGTGGCCTTGGGGGCCGGGCCTTTCTCGCCGACGATGAGTTCGCCTTCGCCGATGTAAATCTTTTTGTGTTCCAGCAAGTATTGGAAGGCCAGGGCGCGGTGCACCGGCGCGGAGACCAGGCCCAAATTCTGCTTGCCGAGTAGGTGCTGCGCATAGAATTCCGTCATCAGCTCGGCGCGCTCGATGGAGAGGGTCTCCTCGGCGTCGAGGGATTGCTGGCGGAGTTTTTTCACGCGTTCAGAAACGGTCATGGCTACCTCCAGGCTGGATTATAAAACGAAAGAGCCTCCGGCGGTTGACAATTTCGCAGGAGCGAGGTGCCCCTGCTAAGAACGCAGGGACAGGCAGGCGGGGTACTTCGTGTCCCTTCGGGGTACTGCGGGGAGTAAGCGCTGAAGGAGGCGTATGAGATGAATCCATTTAAGTAAACCGATCGGCGGTGAAAGTATAACGGTGCCATTCAAGGAAGAAATCAAACCGAGGACGTAAAAATAATATTGCGGAAATAAGGAACCACAGGCGGGCAGTAAGAGAAAATTGCAGGTAGGACTGTATGTATTAATAATAATAAATCAGAAAACGAAGGAGGAACGAATAGGAGGCATTTGGAAAGGTGCAAGTGGTGAGCCCCACCCGGCCTCATCCCCTGCCCCCTGCCCCCTGCCCCCTGCCCCCTGCCCCCTGCCCCCTACGCTATGCTTCGGGGATGCTTACCCTACGGGTACGATGTCGCGAAGCCAAACCGTTAGGCGCAATTCTGGGAGCCTGGCGCTAATTCCACAAACTTAACAATAATCAAACGGGATGGTGACAAACCATCCCGTTTTGATTCCACCGTACCCATACAGGCAATTTGTGTCATAATGATATCGAGGTCAAAGGAGGTTCACCATGGAAAAGAAAGATACGCTCTCGAAAATTCTCGCCATCGTCGGGACAGTGCTGGTGTGGATTCCGATCCTCGCGCCGGTTGTCTTTGGGTTTGTTTCCCTGGGCATGGACGGTATCTATCGCTTTGACTATCTCATGCCCGCGGAACTGGGGATCTTAGCCTTCGTCGGCGGAGCCTTGCTCCTCTGGGCAGCGATCCGCGCCAAGTCACGGCAGGGGATCATCGCCTGGGGGCTCGGCATCGCGGCTGGATCGATCGCCGTCCTGATGGCATTCGGAGATGTAGAGCCGGGCAGTTTGGAATGGGCGATCGTGGTCGGATTGCTGATCGCTTATTCGATGGCGATTGTGGTGATGGGCGTCGGCGGGGTTTTGTTGTGGAGGGATTTGTTTAAGAAATAATTCTTGCAACGAATTGCGGGTGACAGGGAAAGGTTTTCTATCACTAACTGCAGAGCATATTTTTCATCTATCGGCTGTATAATCTGTACAGCGGTGGCGTCTTTTTTCAGGCTTCAAGTTTTGCGTTCCGTGAGTGCGCCCAACAAAGCGTGCAGTGGACGTGTGGGATTCTGCGCGATTTAGGAGCATTTTTCCAGCTTCGAGTTTTTTCTACATCTCAAACATTGTCCACGCCCGCCCACACGCCACTACCCCGGCAAATTACGCCGGGGCTTACGCAAACCGTTGAAACTGTCGAAAAAGCGAGAAAAAGGGATAGGAGATAGTTGCGCTGAAGGGTAAGGTTCGGTATACTCTTTGTAAGCATGAAGTGTAGAGGAACCGATGGCCAAATACAAAGCCTACAACT